>R17__coassemble_169_pt1 | contig 51015 bp, 68 predicted proteins | sample R17__metabat2_high_PE_012 | metagenome-assembled genome bin R17 | reverse complement strand
TCTAAGTTTTTTAGAATCAGCTATATATGTTATACATGTTATCAGTATTATTGCTTTTATTTTATTGGTTAAATCACGATCATCGATCTCTCAAAAAAAGGATTTCATATATATTATTTCAATCTTAGTTTAGTTACTTTTTTTACTGATCTAGAAAAAAATATTTATAAAAAAATACTTGTATTTTACATCCCCCTATGATATACTTATTGACGTTGGAGTGCGTTGAACCGTAAGGTGGCTGAAACACTGGAGAACGTTGTCATGACCAGGATGTTTCAGGGAATTTACGGGGAGCAGTCTATTTGAAATAGACGAAAGGAGGAAAAAAACATGGCAAACAACAAAGTAAGAATTAGATTAAAGGCTTTTGATCACAAGATCTTAGATGCATCAAGCGAAAAAATCGTAGCTGCAGCTAAAAGAACTGGTGCTGAAGTAGTAGGTCCTGTACCACTACCTACAGAAAAAGAAATTTATACAGTATTAAGAGCAGTACATAAGTATAAAGATTCTCGTGAACAGTTCGAAATTAGAACTCATAAGCGTTTAATCGATATCGTTAACCCAACACCAAAAACAATTGAAGTATTACAAAGACTTGAATTACCAAGTGGTGTAGATATCGATATCAAATTATAAGACTAAGAAAATTAAGAAAGGTAAAGGTGTAACTCATGAAAGGAATCTTAGGTCGTAAATTAGGGATGACACAAGTATTCACAACAGATGGTACTTTAATCCCAGTAACTGTAGTTGAATGTTCTCCTAATGTAGTTTTACAAAAGAAGACAATTGAAAACGATGGTTACGAAGCCATCCAAGTAGGATGTGAAGACAAAAGAGAAGGTTTAGCAAATAAACCTGAAAAAGGTATTGCTGCAAAAGCAAATACAGCTCCTAAGCGCTTCGTTAGAGAGTTTCGTTATAGCGAAATGATGAGTTATGAAGTTGGAGACTCAATCAGTGTTGATAGCTTTGTAGCTGGCGAAGTTGTAGATGTACAAGGAACTTCAAAAGGTAAAGGATATGCTGGTGGTGTTAAACGTCACGGATATGCAATCGGTCCTAAAGGACACGGTGGTGGGCCAGTTCATAGACATGCTGGTTCAATGGGTCCTATCGCCCCTAACAGAATTGCTCCAGGTAAAAAATTACCAGGACATATGGGACATGTAACAAAGACTATTCAAAATCTAGAAGTAGTTTCAGTTGACAGCGAAAATAACTTATTATTAATCAAAGGTTCTATTCCAGGACCTAAAAAAGGTTTAGTAGTAGTAAAATCTGCTATTAAAGCTAATGGTAAAGTAAATCCTGCTGTTGAATTAGTTATTAATCAAAAGGACTCTGCTGATGCAGAATAATCATAAGAAGGAGGATTTTACAAATGGCAAATACTAAAGTATATAACCAAGAAGGTACTGTAGTTCGTGAAATCGAATTAAATGATGCAGTATTTGGTATTGAACCTCATAATCAAGCTATGTTTGATATGGTTTTATTACAACAAGCTGCTGAAAGACAAGGTACTCATAAGGTAAAAGGTCGTAGTGAAGTTTCTGGTGGTGGTAAAAAACCTTGGAGACAAAAAGGTACAGGTAGAGCTAGACAAGGTACTACTCGTGCTCCACAATGGCGTGGTGGTGGAATCGTATTTGGTCCTACACCAAGAAAATATGGATTCAAATTAAACAAAAAAGTTGGTCGTTTAGCATTAAGATCAGCATTATCAAGCAAAGTAATCGATAACGAATTCATGGTTTTAGATCAATTAGTTGTAGCTGATCATAAGACTAAGAACATGGTTAAAGTATTAAATGCTTTAGAAGCACCTGCAAAAACTTTAATCGTTATGGATGAAATCGAAATGAATGTTGCAAAATCTTCAAGCAATATCCCAACTGTTAAATTATTAGATGCTGCAAGAATCAATGTATATGATATCTTAAATTGCAATAAGTTAATCTTAACTGAAGCAGCAGTAAAAGCAATTGAGGAGGTTTTAAAATAATGTTACACATCACAGAAGTTATCAAAAAACCAGTTTTAACTGAAAAATCAATTACTTTAATGGATGAAGAAAACAAATATACATTCGATGTTGATCCAACAGCTACAAAGACACAAATCAGAGAAGCAGTTGAAAAGATGTTCGATGTAAAAGTTGTTAGTGTACATACAATGAATTGCAAACGTAAAACTAAACGTTTAGGTAAATTCGTTGGTTTAACTCAAAAGAGAAAGAAAGCTATCGTTAAGTTAGCTGAAGGAAGCAAAATCGAATTATTCGGTGAAGAATAATTAGATTCTAATTGATATCGGGAATCCCCGGAGAACAAGGAGGAAATAAAAATGGCAATTAAAGCATATAAGCCAGTCACAAACGGACGTCGTAATATGACAACTTTAGTTAAAGATGAAATTACAGCTCAACGTCCATATAAACCTTTAACTGTTCACATTAGCAAAAAAGGTGGTCGTAATAACCAAGGTGTTATCACTACTCGTCATCATGGTGGTGGACATAAACGTTTATACAGAATTATTGATTTTAAGAGAGATAAAGATGGTGTTGTAGGAACTGTTGCAACAATCGAATATGATCCAAACAGATCTGCAAACATCGCTTTAATTAATTATGCAGATGGTGAAAAGAGATATATCGTTGCTCCTAAAGGATTAACTGTAGGACAAAAGATCGTATCTGGTGACGATGTTGACATCGTTGTAGGTAACTGTCTTCAATTAGGAAACATCCCTGAAGGTACTTTAATTCATAATATCGAATTAAGACCTGGTAGAGGTGGACAATTAGCTAGATCTGCTGGTGTTTCAGCTCAGATCTTAGGTAAAGAAGGTAAATATGTTACTGTTAGATTAGCTTCTGGTGAAGTTAGAAGAATCTTATCAGTTTGTAGAGCTACAATCGGTATTGTTGGTAATGAAGATCATGGTTTAGTTAACTATGGTAAAGCAGGACGTGTTAGATGGTTAGGTGTAAGACCTACAGTTCGTGGTTCTGTTATGAACCCTAACGATCACCCTCATGGTGGTGGGGAAGGTAAAACTTCTATCGGTCGTAAAGCTCCAATGACACCTTGGGGTAAAAAAGCTATGGGTGTTAAAACTAGAAATAGCAAGAAAGCTTCAAATAAACTAATCGTTCGTCGTCGTAACGGTAAATAGGAGGTTAAATAATGGCACGTAGTCTTAAAAAAGGACCATTTGTCGATGGTCATTTAATGAAGAAAGTAGAAGCATTAAACGCTTCTGGTAAAAAAGAAGTTATTAAAACTTGGTCTAGACGTTCAACTATTTTCCCTCAATTCATTGAACATACTATCGCAGTATATAATGGTAAAGAACATATTCCAGTTTATGTAACTGAAGACATGGTTGGTCATAAGTTAGGAGAATTCGCTCCAACTAGAACTTATCATGGTCATGATGCTGATGATAAAAAATCAGGAAAGAAATAGAGAGGAGGATTAATACATGGAAGCAAGAGCAACAGCAAAAATGATTCGTGTAACCCCTCAAAAAGCTAGATTAGTTGTAGATTTAGTAAGGGGTAAAAGTGTAAAAGATGCATTAGCAATCTTAGAATACACTAATAAATCTGCAAGCCCTGCAGTATATAAAGTTGTTAAGTCAGCTGCTTCAAATGCTGTAAACAACAATGAGTTAGATGCTGATAAATTATACGTTAAAGAAATTTATGTAGATGAAGGTCCAACTCTAAAGAGATACACTACAAAAGCTAAAGGTAGTGGAGCTCAAATTTTAAAGAGAACTAGTCACATCACTTGTGTGGTAGACGAAAGATAATTAAATAGGAGGTCACACAATAATGGGTCAAAAAGTAAGTCCAGTTGGTTTACGTGTTGGTGTAAATCGTAATTGGGAATCTAGATGGTATGCTAATGATCAAGATTTTGCTGGTAAACTTCATGAAGATATTAAAATTCGTGATTTTATCTTAAAAGAATTAAAATCTGCATCAGTAGCTAAAGTAGAAATCGAAAGAACTGAAAGTCGTGTAGTTATTTTTGTACATACTGCAAGACCTGGTGCTGTAATTGGTAAAGATGGTGCTGAAGTTGATGCTTTAAAAGCAAAAGTACAAAAAATGGTTAAACCAGACACAGATGTTCGTATTAATATTGTTGAAATCAAAAATCCTGATGTAGTTGCACAATTAGTTGCTAACAACATCGCAGAACAATTAGAAAACCGTGCTTCATTCAGAATTGTTCAAAAGAGAGCAATCCAAAGAGCAATGAAAGCTGGAGCAAAAGGTATTAAAACTAAAGTTTCAGGTCGTTTAGGTGGAGCTGATATGGCTCGTGCTGAAGGTTATTCAGAAGGAAACGTTCCTCTACATACATTAAGAGCTGATATTGACTTCGCTACTGCTGAAGCAGCAACTACTTATGGTAAGTTAGGAATTAAGGTTTGGATCTGTAAAGGAGAAATCTTACCTGAAAAGAAAGGGGAAAAATAATCATGTTAAGTCCAAAGAGAGTTAAGTATAGAAGACCTCATAGAATTAAATATGAAGGTGTTGCTACACGTGGAAATACTGTTGCATTTGGTGAATATGGATTAGTTGCTTTAGAAGGTGCTTGGATCACTTCAAGACAAATCGAAGCAGGACGTGTTGCTATCAACCGTCATATGAAACGTGGTGGACAAGTTTGGATTAGAATGTTCCCACAATTATCTAAGACTAAAAAGCCTTTAGGTGTACGTCAAGGTTCTGGTAAAGGTTCTCCAGAAGAATGGGTAGCAGTAGTTAAAGAAGGCAAAGTTATGTATGAAGTAGCTGGTGTTGAAGAAGAAGTAGCAAGAGAAGCATTAAGACTTGCAGCTAACAAATTACCAGTTAAATGTAAGATTATTAAGAGAGGTGTTTAAAAATGAAGGTTCAAGAAATTAGAGAGCTAGAAACATCTGAATTATTAAACAAGGTTGAAGAGTATAAGAAGGAATTATTTGATCTTAGATTCCAACAAGCTACTGGACAACTAGAAGACACAGCTCAAATTAGAAAAGTAAGAAAGTCTATCGCAAAGATCAAGACTGTAATCAAAGAAAGAGAATTAAACAAATAGGAAGGAGATAAAACATGGAAAGAAATACTCGTAAAGTTTATCAAGGTACTGTAGTTTCTACAAAGATGGATAAAACAATCACAGTTTTAGTTGAAACTCACGTTAAACATGCAAAATATGGAAAACGCGTTAAATCTTCTAACAAGTTTAAAGCTCATGATGCTGAAGGTATTGCTAACGTTGGTGATACAGTACAAATTATGGAATGTAGACCTTTATCTGCTACAAAACATTGCAGATTAGTAAAGGTTGTTAAGAAAGCTGAAATTTAAATTGCTCTGAAAGGAGGAACACAGAGATGGTCCAAAATGAATCAAGATTAAAAGTAGCTGACAATACAGGTGCTAAAGAAGTTCTTGTTATTAGAAATATGGGTGGTTCTAACAAGAAAGTAAGTAGAATTGGTGACATCGTTGTATGTGCAGTAAAAAGCGCTACTCCAGGTGGAGCTGTAAAAAAAGGTGATGTTGTTAAAGCTGTAGTAGTAAGAACAAAATATGGTGTAACCCGTTCTAATGGTTCTTACATTAAGTTCGATGATAATGCAGTAGTATTAATCAAAGATGATAAATCACCTAGAGGGACTCGTATTTTCGGTCCTGTTGCCAGAGAGTTAAGAGATGCTGATTTTATGAAGATCGTATCATTAGCTCCTGAAGTATTATAATAGGAGGATATCTGAAATGAAGTTACGTGTAGGTGACAAAGTAGAAGTTATCGCTGGTAAGGATAAAGGTAAACAAGGTGAAATCATCAAAGTTTACAACAAAACTAATAAAGTATTAGTTGAAGGTGTAAATATGGTTGTTAAACATGTTAAACCTTCTCAACAAGATCCTGACGGTGGAATTGTAACAAAAGAAGCTCCAATCGCTGTTTCAAACGTTGCTTATTATGATGAAAAAGCAAAAGCTGTTTCAAAGATTGGATATGAAGTTGTTGATGGATATAAAGTTCGTGTTGCTAAGAAATCAGGAACACAAATTGATAAAATCAAAGGTAAAAAGAAATAGGGAGGAGAAGCATAAATGAACCGTTTAAAAGAAAAATATACTAACGAAGTTGTTTCTTCATTAATGGAAAAATTTGAATATTCTTCAATTATGCAAGTTCCTGCTATTGAAAAAGTAGTAATCAACATTGGTGTTGGTGATGCAGTTTCTAACTCAAAAGCTTTAGATGAAGCTGTTGAAGAATTAACATTAATCGCAGGACAAAAACCTTTAATTACTAAGGCTAAGAAATCAATCGCTGGTTTCAAATTACGTGAAGGTATGCCAATCGGATGTAAAGTTACATTACGTGGTGAACATATGTATGAATTCTTAGATAAATTATTTAATATCTCATTACCTCGTGTAAGAGATTTTAGAGGTGTTTCTAAAAATTCATTTGATGGTAGAGGAAATTATACTTTAGGTGTTAAGGAACAATTAATCTTCCCAGAAATTAATTTCGATAAAGTACAAAAGATCAGAGGAATGGATATCGTAATTGTTACTTCTGCTCAAAATGATGCTGAAGCTAGAGAATTATTAACACAATTAGGTATGCCTTTTGAAAAGTAATAGGAGGATTAAAAAATGGCTAAGACTTCAATGAAAGTAAAACAACAACGTCCTCAAAAATATAAAGTACGTGAATATACTCGTTGTGAACGTTGTGGTAGACCACATTCAGTAATTCGTAAATTCAAATTATGTCGTATTTGTTTCCGTGAATTAGCCTACAAAGGTGAAATTCCTGGAGTTAAAAAAGCAAGTTGGTAGAATATATATTTCCTAGTGGAAGGAGGATTTAACTATGGTTATGACAGATCCAATTGCAGATATGTTAACAAGAATCCGCAATGCTAATCAAGAACGTCATGAAACAGTTGCAATGCCATCATCAAAGATGAAAGTTGAAATTGCTGACATTCTTAAAAATGAAGGATTTATTAGTGAATATCAAGTAGAAGGTGATGTTAAGAAGACATTAACTATCACTTTAAAATATAAAGGTAATGAACGTGTAATTTCTGGTTTAAAGAAAGTATCAAAACCAGGTTTACGTACATATGCTAAAGTAAATGAAATTCCTAAGGTATTAAATGGTTTAGGAATCGTAATCTTATCTACTTCTCAAGGTATCATGACTGATAAACAAGCTAGAGCTAAAAATATCGGTGGAGAAGTAATTGCGTATATTTGGTAATATTTAAATAAGGAAACCAGGAGGTGTAAATAATGTCTCGTATTGGTAATAAGATCATTACTGTACCAGCAGGTGTAGAAGTTACAGTTGCTGATGACAACACAGTTACAGTAAAAGGTCCAAAGGGGACTTTAGTGAGAAAATTCTCACCAGTAATTACAATTGAACAAGATGGTGCTGTAATTACTTGTAAAAGAAGCAGTGAAGAAAAGACAGTTAAACAGTTACATGGTACTACAAGAGCTGTATTAGCTAATATGATCACTGGTGTATCTGAAGGATTCAAGAAACAATTAGAAATCGTTGGTATTGGATACCGTGGACAGATGCAAGGAAATAAATTAGTTTTAAACATTGGTTATTCACACCAAGTTGAAATCGTACCTGAAGATGGTGTTAAGATTGAATGTACTAACCCTACAACAATTATTGTTTCAGGTATTGATAAAGAAAGAGTTGGACAAGTTGCAGCTCTAATCAGAGAAGTAAGAAAACCTGAACCATATAAAGGTAAAGGTATTAAATACTCAGATGAAGTTATTATTAGAAAAGAAGGTAAGACTGCAGGTAAGAAGTAGTCTAAGAAGGGAGTTACGAAAATATGATTAAGAAAATCTCACGTAAAGTTGTTCGTGAAAGACGTCATGCTAGAGTTCGTACTAAAATCAATGGAACTCCAGATCGTCCACGTTTAAATGTATTCCGTTCTAACGCTCATATTCATACACAGATTATCGATGATGTTAATGGTGTAACATTAGTATCTGCTTCATCTGTTGATATGAAATTAGAAAACGGTGGAAATATCGAAGCTGCTAAGGCTGTAGGTGAAGAACTTGCTAAGAGAGCATTAGCTAAAGGTATTGAAAATGTTGTATTCGATCGTGGTGGATATGTTTACCATGGCCGTGTTCAAGCTGTAGCAGAAGCTGCTAGAGAAGCTGGACTTAAATTTTAATAAGGAGGTTTAACATGGAACAACGTAAAAATAACGAACAACGTGAACAACGTAGAAACAGAAGAAATAATAGACAACAAAGAAATCAACCAAAAGAATTCGAAACTAGAGTTGTTACTATTAACCGTGTAACTAAAGTTGTTAAAGGTGGACGTAAAATGCGTTTCGCTGCTTTAGTTGTAATCGGAGATAAAAAAGGACGCGTTGGTTTTGGTACTGGACGTGCTAACGAAGTACCTGATGCTATTAGAAAAGCAGAAGACGCTGCAAAACGTAATTTAGTTAATGTACCTGTATTACATGGAACAATTCCTCATGATGTAGTTGGAGTTTTCTCAGCAGGTAGAGTAGTATTAAGACCTGCTACTGCCGGTACTGGAATCATCGCTGGTGGTCCAGTTCGTGCCGTAGTTGAATTAGCTGGATATACAGATATCTTATCTAAATCATTAGGATCTAGACAACCAATCAACATGGTAAGAGCTACTGTTGAAGGTTTAGCTTCATTAAAGACTGCAGAAAAAGTTGCAGCTTTAAGAGATAAGACTGTAGAAGAAATTTATGGGTAGGAGGAAATAACAATGGCTCAATTAAAAGTAACATTAGTAAAATCTCCTATTGGATCACCTGACAAAGTTAAGGGTGCTTTAGTTGCATTAGGATGCACTAAAATGCATAAAACTGTTGTTAAAGAAGATAATGCAAGCATTCGTGGAATGATCCATAGAGTTGCTCATTTAGTAAAAGTTGAAGAATGTTAAGGAGGTGTACACAATGAAATTACATGAATTACACTATACTGAAGGTGCTCGTTCTAAAAGAAATCGTGTAGGACGTGGTACAAGCTCTGGAAATGGTAAAACTTCTGGTAAAGGACAAAAAGGTCAAAGCTCAAGATCAGGTGGAGGTAAGAAACCTGGTTTCGAAGGTGGACAAACTCCTTTATTCATGAGACTTCCAAAACGTGGATTCACTAACTTCACAAGTACAGAATATGCTATCGTTAACATCGATGCATTAAATGCTTTTGAAGAAGGAACTGAAGTCACTCCAGAATTATTATTAGAATCTGGTTTAGTTAAAAAACAATTAGATGGAATCAAAGTATTAGGAAATGGTAAATTAGAAAAGAAATTAGTAGTTAAAGCTAACAAGTTCTCTAATTCTGCAAAAGAAGCTATTGAAGCTGCTGGTGGAACTGCTGAGGTAATCTAAGATGTTTACCTTTCTAAAGAAAGTCTTTAAAAAAGACGATTTAAGAGAAAGAATTTTATTTACGTTGGGTGTGTTATTCATTTATCGTTTAGGTAGTGCAATAACTATCCCAGCGATTAATCATGAAGCATTAACTGGAACAGCTGGTACATTTGGTATTTTATCAATTATGAATATGCTTGGTGGTGGATCATTAGAGAGATTCTCTTTATTCTCATTAGGTGTATCTCCTTATATCACTGCTTCAATCATTATTGAATTATTATCTATGGATGTAATTCCCGTTTTAACAGAATGGACTGATGAAGGTGAAACAGGTAGAAAGAAAAAAGATAAATGTACTAGATATTTAACTGTTGCATTAGGTGCTTTACAAGCTGGTTCATTAACATATGCATTTGAAAAAAGCTATCAGATCTTAACAAATGCTACAATCTGGACATATTTATATATCATTATTATTATGGTTGCTGGTACTATGTTTGCTATTTGGTTAGGTGATCAAATTTCTGTAAAAGGAATTGGTAATGGTATTTCATTAATGATCTTTACAGGAATTGTTTCTAACTTCCCAACAGTATTTATTAATGTATTCCAGATCTTAGTAACTAATGGAAGCAATATTCCTCTAGGAATTTTAAAATATATTTTCTTCTGTATTTTATTCCTGTTAATTGCAGTATTTGTTATCTTCCTTGATGGAAGTATGAGAAGATTTAAAGTAATTTATGCTAGTAACTCAAATGCAATGATGAATACAAAAGATGAACAATATTTCCCTATTAAGGTAAATAGTGCTGGAGTTATCCCTGTAATCTTTGCTTCATCTATCTTAGCTACTCCATTAACCATTGCATCAATGGTTGGAACAAACTCTGTAACAAAATGGATCACAAGAATTTGTACATATAATAATCCTACTTCTTATCCAATTGGATTTGTATTATATTTAGTATTAATTGTATTGTTCTCATTCTTCTATTCAAATTTACAGGTTGATGCTAATAAAGTTAATAACCAATTAGCAGATAATCATGGACATATTCCTGGTTATAGAATTTGGAAGAGGGATTTAAAGAATCCTAATCATCAAAAATTAGAACCATCTGATACAGAAATTTTAATTAAGAAAACTCTTAATAGATTAACTGTAATTGGTGCATTATTCTTATTAATTGTAGCAATCATTCCAATTTTAATTCCTGTATTATGGCCAGAAGTTGGATCAACATCTGTTTCATTATATGGAACTGGATTAATTATCGTTGTTGGTGTAGCTTTAGAAACAGTAAACCAAATTCGTAGTAAAATCGAAAGAAAACGTCGTGAAACATTAAGTCATAGTCGTTTAATTCGTAGATAAGATACTTTGAATTTTATATGAATCTAAAAAAAGCCTATTTGTTCAAGCAAATAGGTTTTTTTATTTCAAATATAATAATTTCATAGTAGAATTGATAGCACTTTTATTGTATAATAAGTTCAGTTATGAAAAAAATGGTAAAAGGAGAATATGTACAATGAATATTATTTTAATGGGTCCACCTGGAGCTGGTAAAGGTACTCAATCTGAAAGATTAGTAGATGAATTAGGAATGAAACAAATCTCTACAGGTGATATGTTTAGAGCTGCTTTAAAAAATGAAACACCTGCTGGATTAGAAGCTAAAGCTTATATGGAAAAAGGACAGCTTGTTCCTGATGAAATTACAAATAAGATCGTAAAAGAAAGATTAGCTCAAGGAGATTTTGGAACTGGATTTATCCTTGATGGTTATCCACGTAATGTTGGTCAAGCTGATGCTTTACAGGAAATTGTTGCTGAACTTGGTATTGAAGTTGGAGCAATCGTTAATATTGATGTTGATTTTGATAAATTAGTAGATAGATTATCAGCAAGACGTACTTGTAGAAACTGCGGTGCTTCTTATCACTTAATTTATAAGCCAACAAAAGTTGAAGGTATCTGTGATCGTTGCGGTGGAGAAACATATCAAAGAGCAGATGAAGCACCAGAAACTGTAAAGAAGAGATTAGATACTTATGTAGCACAAACTAAACCTTTAATCGATTATTATACAAATTCTGGTAAATTAGTATTGATCAATGGTGATCAGTCTATGGATCAGGTTTTTGCTGATATCAAGGCTGGAATCAAAGCTTAATCTTATAAACGTGTGTAATATCACACGTTTTATTTTTGTAAGAATTTCTTTCAAAAAAAGACTGAAAAAAAGCATACTTTTTCTGTAATTGAAAAGAAAAAATACTTGTAAATTAGAAAAGGTTATGGTAAACTAAATGAGCGCAGTATGGTAACTGCCATATTATGCCCTTTTATATCCGGAAAATAAAGAGCATAGTAAGTTTTATCGATAGAACTATAATTTTAGTAAAGGAGATTATCTTTAAATGGCAAAGTCAAAAGATGATGTAATTGAAGTAGAAGCAACTGTTTTAGAAACATTGCCAAATGCACAATTTAAGGTGCAGGTTGAAAATGGACCTGTTATTCTCGCTCACGTTTCTGGTAAAATCCGTATGAATTACATTCGTATTTTACCGGGGGATAAGGTAAGGGTCGAAATATCTCCATACGATGTAACACGTGGGCGAATCACATATAGAAAGAAATAACACTTTTTATTATTTTTGAGAGGGAGGTATTAACGATGAAAGTTAGAGCATCAGTAAAGCCAATATGTGATAAATGTAGAGTTATTAAAAGAAAAGGGCGCGTAATGATTATTTGCGAAAACCCAAAACACAAACAACGTCAAGGTTAATTTTATTTAGGAGGAATTTAAAATGGCTCGTATCGCAGGTGTTGATATTCCACGTGATAAGCGTGTTGTAATTTCATTAACTTATGTATATGGAATCGGAAAAACTACATCTAAACAAATTTTAGCTGCTTGCGGAATTAGTGAAGATGCTAGAGTTAAAGATTTATCAGAAGAAGAAATCGGACGTATTAGACAAGAAGTTGATAAGATTCAAACTGAAGGTGATTTACGTCGTGAAGTTGCATTAAACATCAAACGTTTAATGGAAATTGGAAGCTACAGAGGATCTCGTCATAGAAAAGGATTACCTGTACGTGGACAAAATACAAAGAATAATGCTCGTACTCGTAAGGGTAAAGCAAAACCAATTGCTGGTAAGAAGAAATAGTTAGGGGGATAAGTGAAAATGGCTAAAGCTAAAGTACAGGCACGTGGTAAAAGACGTGTAAAAAAGAATATCGCTAAAGGTATAGCTCATGTTCATTCAACTTTCAACAATACTATTGTCACTATTGCTGATGAACATGGTAATGTATTATCTTGGTCTAGTGCAGGAGCATTAGGTTTCAAAGGATCAAGAAAGTCAACTCCATATGCTGCTCAGATGGCTGCAGAAGCTGCTGCTAAAGCATCTATGGATCAAGGAATGAAGAGCGTTGAAGTAAACGTAAAAGGACCTGGACCAGGTCGTGAATCTGCTGTTCGTGCATTACAAACTGCAGGATTAGAAGTTACAGCTATCAATGATGTAACTCCAATCCCACATAATGGATGCCGTCCACCTAAACGTCCTCGTGGATAATTTAGGTTTATATAAAAGATTTGAATTATTTTAAAGAGGAGGGAATTAGGTATGCAAAAATTTGAAAAAGCTGAGGTAAAAATTGATACTAATCAAGATACTAATCTTGGTACATTTGTTGTAAAACCTTTAGAAAGAGGGTTTGGTACAACTATTGGAAATGCATTAAGACGTGTATTATTATCATCTTTACCAGGATCTGCTGTTTATGCTATTAAAATTGATGGTGTAACTCATGAATTCGCAGCTATTGACGGTGTAGTAGAAGATGTTACTATGATCATCTTAAATTTAAAGAAATTAGTTTTTGAAATTTATGATGATGAACCAGTTCAAATGTCAATTAATGTTAAAGGACCTGCTACTGTTACAGGTGCTGATATTAAATGCCCTGAAACTGTAGAAATGATTAGTAACGACTTAGTTATTGCACATGTTGCTGAAGGTGGATCTTTAACAATGGAATTGTATGCAAATAAGGATCGTGGGTATAAGAGCTCAGATATGAATAAACAAACTCACAAGTTTAGTGATCCATATATTATTCCTATTGATTCTATTTACTCTCCAATAGAAAAAGTATCTTATGCAGTTGAACCAACTGATGTTGGTCAAAGTACTAAGCATGATCAATTAACAATGGAAGTTTTAACTAATGGTTCTATTAAACCTCATGAAGCTGTATCATTTGCTTCCAAGATTTTAATCGAACACTTAAATCAATTCTTAGACTTAGATGAAAAGGTAAAGGGAATTGAATTAATGTCTGCACAGGTAGTTGAAACTGAAAATAAAGTTCTTGAGATGACAATCGAAGAATTAGATTTATCTGTTCGTTCTTACAACTGTTTAAAACGTGCAGGTATTCAAACTGTCAAGGAATTATCTGATAAGACAGAAGATGAAATGATCAAAGTTCGTAACTTAGGTAAGAAGTCACTAAAAGAAGTAAAAGACAAGTTACATGAGTTAGGATTAAGCTTTAAAACTGCTGAATAATTAGAAAGGAGACCAGTTATAATGGCACACAATAGAAAATTAGGACGTACTCCTGATCAAAGAAAAGCTATGTTACGTAATTTAGCTACTGATATGATTATTCATGAACAAATCGAAACTACAGTAACAAGAGCTAAAGAAGTTCGTTCAATCGTTGATGAATTAATTACATTAGGTAAAAGAGGAGATTTACATGCTAGAAGACAAGCTGCTTCTTATTTATTCAATGTAAAAGATGAAGAATCATCTAAAAACACTGTACAAAAATTATTTGATGATGTTGCACCTAGATTTAAAGATGTTAACGGTGGTTACACTGCTGTTATCAAAACTTATAACCGTAAAGGTGACAATGCTCCAATGGCAATCATTAAATTAACTAAGTAATAAAATGAATATAAGAGGAGTAATGTTTTGCTCCTCTTTTTGTTTTTTTGAGGGAGTGATTTCATGGAAGAATCTATTATTAAATTAGATCACTTATGTTTTGAATATGAAGAAGGTATTCCTACTATTGATGATGTTTCCTTTGATATTAAAAAGGGAAAATATACAATCATACTTGGACATAATGGTAGTGGTAAAAGTACAATTGCTAAATTGATCATGGGATTATTAGAGGCTAAATCAGGAAATATATACGTTGGTGATCTAGAATTAAATGAAAAAAATATCTATAAAATAAGAGAAAAAATAGGAATTGTATTCCAAAATCCAGATAATCAATTTATTGGTTCGACTGTTAGAGATGATATTGCCTTTGGATTAGAAAATATATGTGTTCCTCCAGAAGATATGGATGGTATTATTTATCATTATGCCAGATTAGTAAGCATGGATGAGTTCTTAGATCATGAACCATCCAATCTATCAGGTGGTCAAAAACAAAGGGTTGCTATTGCTGGATGTTTAGCGATGGAACCTGATATTATGATCATGGACGAAGCAACTAGCATGTTAGATCCAAAAGGTCGAAGAGAAATCAATAATTTAGTTCAGGCTTTAAAAGAAAAAACCAACAAAACAATTATTTCTATTTCTCATGATATTGAAGAAGCTGTCTTTGCTGATGAAATCATTTTATTAAGTCAGGGAAAGGTAGTTATGCAGGGAACTCCTGAAGAGGTTCTAAAGAATGAAAAATTATTAATGTCTTTAAATCTTGATGTTCCTTTTGCTTATAAATTATCTAGTAAGTTAGCTGCATTAGGGATAAATAAATGCATTAATCAGAAGGAGTTGATCAATCAATTATGTCAATTAAATTCGAAAATGTAACACATGTTTATTCAAAAGGTACACCCTTTGAATTTTTAGGATTAGATAATATCACATTATCAATCAAAGAAGGTTCATTTACCGCAATTATTGGTCATACAGGATCAGGTAAATCAACTCTAATTCAACATCTAAATGCCCTAATTTTACCTACAGAAGGGAAAGTTACTGTACAGGATTATATTGTTACACCTGATAAAAAGCCTTCAGAATTAAAGAAAATGCGTAAATTAGTGGGACTTGTATTTCAGTTCCCTGAATATCAGCTATTTGAAGAAACCATTCAAAAGGATATTATATTTGGTCCTACCAATTTTGGTGTAAGTGAAGAAGAAGCTATTGAAAAAGCCAAAAAGGTTATTAAACTAGTTGGTTTAGATGAAAGCTATTTAGAGAAGTCACCATTTGATCTTTCAGGTGGCCAAAAAAGAAGAATAGCTATAGCTGGAATATTAATTATGGAACCTGATATTTTAGTATTGGACGAACCTACTGCTGGTCTAGATCCACAGGGAGCTAAAGAAATGATGGATCTATTTAAATCTTTACATGATATGGGAAAAACCATTATCATTGTTACACATGATATGAATCATGTTTTAAACTATTGTGATCAGGCAATAGTTATGGCTAAAGGTAAAGTAATTAAACAATCTAGTGTAGAAGATTTATTTGATGATCCTGAATATGTTAAATCATTAAGTATTGATCTGCCTACGATCACTGAATTTATCTATCAGTTAAATAAACAGGGCTTTAAGGTCAATACTAAAATCAAGGATATCGATCTTTTAGCTAAAGAAATAGGAGGGATGATCAATGGGTAATATTACATTTGGAAAATATATTCCGATGAATTCATTTGTTCATAAATTAGACCCTCGTTTAAAACTAATTACTTTATTTATATTATTAGTTACTATTTTCTTTGATGTAGGGTTTATTGGGTATGGTATCATGGCTGTTCTTATACTTACTATTGTTGAATTAGCAAAGCTTAAATTCAATTATATTTTAAGAGCTCTAAAGCCAATGATGTTTATGATGCTGTTCCTGTTAATATTTAATATCTTTATGTATAAATCAGGTTCACCTTTAATTTCTTTTGGTAAATTTACGATCTATACTGGAGGAATTTTACAGAGTTTATATATAGTGATCAGATTATTGCTGATCATTTCAGTAACAACAGTATTAACTGCTACTACTAAACCTTTGGACCTTACTTTAGGACTGGAACATATTTTAAATCCATTAAGAAGATTTGGTTTTCCTTCCCATGAAATTGCGATGATGATCTCTATTGCATTACGTTTTATTCCTACCTTATTGGAAGAAACACAAAGAATCATGAAGGCTCAGGCTAGTAGAGGGGTTGATTTTTCAGAAGGAACTCTAAAGGAAAAAGTATTATCAATTGTTTCCTTAATTGTTCCATTGTTTATTTCAGCTTTCTCTAGAGCTGAAGAATTAGCAAATGCAATGGAAAGCAGATGTTATAACCCTGATGGAAAAAGAACTCGTTATAAACAATTAAAATGGACTAAAAATGATACGCTCTCTTTACTTGTTGTATGTCTTGTATCCGTTGGATTGATTACTTATAGTCTGGTGTTCTAAGATGCCTAGAATGAAGTGTAAAGTCATCTATGATGGCTCAAAGTTTTATGGCTTTCAAGTTCAGAATAAACAGCGTACGATTCAAGGAGAGATTCAAAAAGCAATAGAAAAAGTAGCACAGGAAGAAATTACAATTCATGCTTCAGGAAGAACAGATGCTAAGGTTCATGCCAGAGGACAGATCTTTCATTTTGATACTCAAAAGGAGCTACCTGATGAAAGATGGAAGCAAGGAGTAAATACTTATCTTCCTAATGATATTTATATTGCTTCATTTGAACATGTAAGCGAAGAATTCCATTCTCGTTATTCAGCTACTGGGAAAGAATATCGATATTACTTAAATACATTAGAATATGATCCAATGCAAACCAATTATATCTATCAGCTAGGTAAACCATTGGATGTAGAAGCAATGGATGAAGCTGCTAAGATCTTTTTAGGAGAGCATAATTTTGCTTCCTATTGTTCCTACGATCAGTATGGTAATACCATTCGTACGATTTATAAATTTGATGTTACTCAAAGGGATGGAATCGTAGAATTTAGAGTTATTGGGAATGGATTTAGAAGATATATGGTTAGACACCTGGTAGGAGCATTGATCCAAATTGGAGAACATCGCTATACCAAGGAACAGGCCAAAGAAAAATTAGAGAGCTGTGGGAAAGAACATATTTTATTTAAAGCTAAACCACAGGGATTATATCTATACCAGGTTTTCTATCATCATGAAGAGGCAATGTAGGTTGCTTCTTTTTTTTATTTCCTTTATAATAAAAAGAAGGAGGAAACAATATGATTCGAATTCAAAAATATGATCCTATATATGAGAAAGATATACAACATGTATATTTATGGGCAGGTTCATCTAAAACAGATATTATGGATGATGCCTTAAAAGTAAAATATGCAGTATTTTGTCATTACTATATTACCTGCGAAGCAGATAGCTGTTTTATTGCTGTAGATGAACAAACTAATAAAGCAATAGGTTATTGTATATGTGCAAAAAACTACAATGAAATGGAAGAAAAAAGCAAAAAATACATTGCTGAATCTAATTTATCTGGCTTAGATGAAAAATTCAATATGTATACAAAAATGTATCAGGGATATATGGGAAGCTATGACGCGCATTTACATATAGATATTTTAGAAGAATATCAAAGAAAAGGTATAGGTCATTTACTGATGGATGCCTTGATCCATTATCTTCAAGAACAAAGGGTAAATGGAGTAATGCTTGGAGTTGCAGCCAATAATCAAAAAGGAATCAATTTCTATACCAAATACGGATACCATATCATTCTAGAAAATGAATACGTTAAACTGATGGGCTATAAAACCAATAAAGACTTTTAGAGACTTCTAAGAGTCTTTTTGCTTGTTAAAATGTAGTATTTTCTAAAATGGAATATTGACTTATATAAGAGACTTTTATATAATAATCGTGCTCGGGAAATGGTAATCGGTAATTGCGATTTTTAAAATATTGTGTTGACAATTTTATATAGAATCACTATAATTACTTATGGCACTTGTTGCCCAAAAGTAGCCCCGGAAACTACAGGAGGAAAAGAACAATGCGTCAAACAACTATGGCTAAAGAAGCCACAATCGAAAGAAAATGGTATGTAATCGATGCTGAAGGTAAAACTTTAGGTCGTTTAGCAACTACTGTTGCTACAGTATTAAGAGGAAAAAATAAACCTTACTATACACCACATGTAGACTGTGGTGATTATGTAATCGTTATTAATGCTGAAAAAGTAGTAATGACTGGTAAAAAGTTAGAAAAGACTTTATACTACCATCATTCAGGATTCTTAGGAGGATTAAAAATTAAAACTGCTAAGACTTTCCAACAACAAGATCCTACAGGTTTTGTAGAACATGCTATCAAAGGTATGTTACCACACACAACTTTAGGAAGAAAACAAGGAATGAAGTTATTTGTTTATACAGGTAGCGAACATCCACATGCAGCACAAAAACCTGAAGTATTAGAATACAAAGGTTAATAGGAGGACGAACAAATGGCAAACGTACAATATTTAGGAACTGGACGTAGAAAATCATCTGTTGCTCGTGTTATCTTAACACCAGGTACAGGAAATGTTACAGTAAACGGTAGAGACGTAAAAGACTATTTAAGAGATGACTTATTAGTTATGATCTGTAACCAACCATTAGAATTAACTGCTACAAAAGATAAGTTCGATGTAAAAGTTAATGTATATGGTGGTGGATACTCTGGTCAAGCTGGTGCTATCCGTCATGGTGTATCAAGAGCTTTATTAGAAGCAGATCCAGAATATAGATCAGTATTAAAAGCAGCTGGATTCTTAACTCGTGATTCAAGAGTTAAGGAACGTAAGAAATATGGTCTTAAAGCTGCAAGACGTGCTCCACAATTCTCAAAACGTTAATATTTATATTTTATCAAAACTTCAAGTGTGCATAGAAAATACTCTCAAGCCTTCCATCTTGAGAGTTTTTTTATATCTTTTTTGATTATATATTTCAATAAATATTTGTTTTACATATACAATCTAGCTTAAGAAAAATGAATATTGTATAATAAAATAAAACTATAGAATTCGTAAAAAGTTCAGGAGAAAAAATATGTTAATAAGTGAAAAAATGAAAACATTAGAATATTCAAAATCAGAACAGATCATTATTGATTACTTTATAGATCATAAACAAGAAATAACGAATCAGTCAACAAGATCAATTGCTAAACTTTTATATTGTTCACCTTCTTCAATAGTAAGAGTATGTCAAAAATTAGGGTTTACTGGATATAACGATTTTAAAATACAATATTTAAAGGAAGTCGACTATCTAGGATCTAATTTTAAAGCTATTGATCCAAACCAGCCTTTTAATCAGCAGGATGGTATTTCTGAAATTGCTAATAAGATCAATATTCTATATAAAGAAACCTTAGAAGATACCTTATCCTTACTTACTCATGATCTTTTACAGGATGCTTTAAAGATCTTATCCAAGTATAAGCATATATCTATAGTTACCAGTGCTTCTCAGGTTGGAATAGCTGCTACTTTTCAGGATAAAATGGCTAGAATTGGAATTCAGGTGGTAGTCTATTCGAGCACGGATCTTCCTTATTATGAAGCCAGCTATCTAGATCCAGAAGATGGATGCTTTATATTGATCAGCTATACTGGTGAAACAGAAAGATGTATCCGAATTGCTAAACAGTTAAATCAAAGAAAAATAAATTTTATTACCATCACTTCCTATGGAACTAATACCCTTTCTTCTTTGTCTAAACATTGCTTATATGTATCTACAAGAGAGAAGATTCGTGATAATATAGGATCTTATAGTATGAATATATCAACAATCTATTTGTTAGACGTACTATACAGTAACTATTTTAATCTGCATTATTCAATGAATAAAGCTAACAAAATCAAATATACAAATGAATATGAATCCTATACAAGAGAAGATTTAAATCGTAAAACAGATAATAGCAGTATTCAATAAGTGTTGCATAATATGTAACACTTTTTTGGTACAGTGTTCCAAATGATTTGCTTTCAATTTCTTGTTTTTTTAAACACTGTAACAACAATCGCCAAAAGACTATCTTTTTAAAATAAAGATAGATAAAATAGAGACAGAAAGTGAGGAAAATCATATGAAAATTACAAGTGTTGATATTTTTTGTGCAGACTATGAAAAACCAGCTCCAAATGAACCAATCTTTATTCGAATAAATACAGATGAAGGAATCAGTGGATTTGGAGAAGCTGGGGTAGCCTATGGAAATGCGAAAAACGGGGGAATTGGACAACTTCAGGATTTCGCTAAGTTAATAATTGGTATGGATCCAATGCAGATTGAAAGAATCTGGAATAAATTACAGAAAGAAACCTTCTGGGGACTTGGAGGAGGAACTGATATTTTCTCTGCCATCTCCGCAATTGATATTGCCCTTTGGGATATCAAAGGAAAAAAATACGGTGTTCCTGTTTATGAAATGTTAGGTGGAAAAACAAGAGACAAAGTAAGATGCTATGCAAGTCAGATCCAATTTGATTGGGACGCTAAAGAAACTCCATTACCAGGAGTAGAATTATACGCAAAAGCAGCCTTAAAAGCTAAAGCTGCAGGCTTTGATGCTTTAAAGGTAGATCCTTTACAAAGAGATGAAAATGGAAATAAAAATCTTAGAAATGCAGGATTATTATCCCATGATAAACTAAAACTATGCCGAGATCGTTTAGTGGCTATTAGAGAAGCAGTAGGAGATGATATGGATATTATCGTTGAATTACATGCTAAGAGTGATTTTAATGCAGCTATGCAGATTGCTAAACTGTGTGAAGATTTAAATATTTTATATTTAGAAGAACCATTTGGACCATTAAATCCAGAATTAATGGCTAAATTTAAAGAAAAATGCAATTTACCATTAGCATCAGGAGAAAGAATCTATTCAAGATATGGATATTTGCCATTTATTACTAATCGTTCTCTAGATGTTATTCAGCCAGATTTAGCAAACTGTGGAGGAATCAGTGAAGCTAAGAAAATCTGTGATCTAGCTCAGATCTATGATGTTTTAGTACAGACACATGTTTGTGGGGGTCCTATTTCCAATGCAGCAGCTTTACAGATTGAAGCTGTAATTCCTAATTTCTGTATTCATGAATATCATGTAGGTAATATGTCTAAATTTACTAAGTCTTTAGGTAAATATGATGATTCACCAGTAAATGGTTATATCACTATTCCAGATCGTCCAGGAATTGGAAATGAAATCCCAGATGAAATCATCGCTAAATGTAATGTAATTACCATTCAATAAAATTGTTTAGAAAATAGAATTGAAAGGAACTCAATTCTATTTTTTTTGATATAGATGGAGTTATTGAAGCATTTTGATTATCGTGTATAATATTGACATATAAAAAAACAAATGATTTAATAATATTAAAATAAAGGAGGAACAGATATGAAAAAATGATAATTTTTTTCATTGTTTCTTTAATTTGTATAATTTTCTTTCCAATTCATATATGTGCAAGGGAAAATGACAAGGTTATAGAGACAATTGAGAGACTAGAAAATGTCAAGGTTACAATTAGAGATAAATTTGTTTTATATGATTGTAATCATGTACCTAACTATGAAATGGTAATTTTTGATCATGTGGGATATGCTATTTACACTTTGAATAATAATATCATCAGTGAATGTTCTATCTATAGTTCAAATTTACCATATAATGAGTTTTTGGATAGCTATAGTTCTTATAAATTCATTTATGTCGAACCTGGTAATAATTATTTTGATGACTTAGCAAAAAAAATTATATATTTTGAACCAATAAATTCATTAATAAATATAAAAAATTATAAAGTTGTAAATCAATGGGGGATTACCAAGCGGTAATTAATGTTAGTTGGACTATTGGATTACTTTATTTGGATCAATAATATGAAAAAACATGTATTAATAATTGCTTTGGTTATATTCTTTTCTGGCTGTAGTCATCAAAATCCATATTTAAAGTATGCATCACTTTTTCCTTCCCAAGAAGAATATGCTGAAGAATTTCAAATAGAAGATTATGAAGAAAATTCGATAGATTATCAAGATATGTATAAAGATCAAGATTATGTGTGCTTTTCTTTCTCTAGTGAAAAAAATAAATCATTTGCTGATCAAATATATATAATGATTGCTTCTTATCCAAAAGGGACATCATTTGGATCTCCTTTTGATGAGATATATGGTGACTTTTCTACACTAGAGCAAATCTATGAAGAAAATTCTATTCATATTTTTTATACAACAACTAAAGATATAGAAAAAACTTCAATTCATATTGGAGGATATATTATTCGTGATCAATATACCTTATATTTCTATCATTCTTATTATTCTGATCTACTTGTTGAAAATGACCAGGACATAAAAGAATTTATCCAATCAAATTTACTAGAAATTGTTGAAACTGTACATAAGATCGATCAATTAGTCCATTAAATATTTGATATACACATAATAGCTCTCAAAATTATGAGAGTTTTTTTACGTCTTTTTTCGATAATCTTAGTAAAGATGAGTGATAATAGTCGAATATTATTCATTATAAATTGAATAAATTAGAAATCATAATTCAAGTTATTTCAATTCTTTTTTTCCTGCTTTCATGATATGATATTTATATAAGGTGGGAATAGAAATGAAGCATAATATTATTTTTTTAGATATAGATGGAGTTATTATTGGATTTTGTTCACAGAAACGTTTTAACTATGATACCGAAAAAACCATAGCTTCATTATGTGAAAAATATCATACTGATATTTATGATCAAATCAATCATGGGGAAGTCTGTGCAATGTATTATGATATTGATTCACAGGCTATTGAATACTTAAGAAGGCTATTAGAAGATCATAACGCCAAGCTGGTTATTCATTCAGGATGGCGAATGTTTAATTCCACTCAATATCTTTCTGCTCTGTTAGAACTGCATGGATTAGGAAAATATGTCTATGATATCTGTGATCCAACAATGGAATACAAGGTAGATGCCATTCACGATTATCTAGAAAAACATAAAGATGAGATCAATGAATATTTAGTGATCGATGATGATGATTTTTATGCCGATTTTGGCTATCGATATATTCAGACTAAAGATATTATGGATGAAGATAATTATAGATTAGCTGACTATATTTTTAGATATGGAATCAATTTAAAGATAGAGAAGGAACAGAATCGATATACCATCAATTACTACCATGATCAAAAACTTTATTTGCAGCTATCCACCCATTTAGTAGGAACAAATGAACATGATTTAATTATGGATCTTCATTTTAAGGAAATAGAAGAAACAGCTGCTCTTGTTTATTTTAGTATGTTTAATGAGCTTAGAGGTTATGCTTATCGTGACTGTTACGATATGATCCGTATCAAGCATACCCCTTCACCAATCTATAGACTGATCGATGAAGACTGCTTTATCAATCGTGAAGGAGAAATGATCAAAGCAATCCTTGGAGTGAGTATTAAAGCTAGAGCAATTTTAGAAGAATGGTAAAAGAATATCCAGTGGAAAACCACTGGATATTTATTATGCATTTTTATCTTTTGAACCATATAGAGGAATAGAAAGAATTGTAACAAGAATCAGACCTACAAAGGCAATCATAAACTTACCATCTACATTATCTGCACTGCCAAAGAACAGAGTAGATAGAGCAGCTAATATATAAACAGCAACCATCATTCCACCATTCATAAAACCAGCATAGATCGACATAGATTTAGCGAACCCAGGTTCATCAGTGATTCTAGATAATTCCATAACTACATATGGATTACATCCCATCATACTAAAACCAAGCAGGGCTGAGGCAACATATAAAACGTAAATATTAGGAATAAAAATAATTAAACCTAGGCCTATAGAGCAGATAGCCTGCAGGAAGGTAATAGTTTTCTTTTTTAACAGCTTAGAATAAGTACCAAAGGTTAATCCACTGATAATTCCTCCTACAGTTAAACAGCTTAAAGCAAGACCTGATTGAGCAGAGGTTCCCAACTGATGTTCAGTAATAACATATGCTGAAATATTTAAGCTGAAAGCATATAAGAATAAGAAGAATAACAGATAGTGAATAGAGATCAGCCATACCTTAAATGGTACTTTACCACTGTTTTTATCCTTTGCTTTCTTTTCTACCTGTACATTCTTAGGATCAGGTAAGAAGATGATTTCCAAAATTAGACAGAATAACATCCAGAAAAACAGCAGATAAGCTCTCTCCCAATGAGCTCCATTATTTAAAGCAGCTATAACACCACCAACAGTAGAAGCAATTACCCCTCCTAGAGAAGATAAAGAGTTTCCATAACCCAGGAAGGTTCCTCTTTTACTATCATCTGGAACACATTGCTTAAATAATTGTGATAAGGTAACAGCAGAGCCCCCAGTCATAAAGCCATAGAAGGCAGCAGCTACATACAATACAGCAATACTTGTCTTATTTCCAAAGAACAGATAGATCATCCCTGAAGCAAAGGCACAGCTTTGAACAAAGATCGCTACCTTTTTAATACCTATCTTATTGATCAGACTACCAGAAATAAAAGCAAAGAAGGTTCCAATAATAGCGGGAATCGTTAGAATCATTGTAACATTTGTAGCAGAAACTTCAGAATAGGTCAGCATAATATAAGCAAGAATACCAGAAGTAACATTAGCAAATGATGCAGTAGAAGCAAAGGCAAAAGTACCCACTAAACCTTTGTAGTTAATTTTATTGTTCACAAATGAACACCTCCAAAATAATTGTTACCTTAATTGTAACATATTTATATTAGACTTAAAATTGCTAATTTATTTTTTGAAACAGTATAAGATTTAAAAAAAGGAAGATCATGCATCTTCCTTTGCTAGTTCTATAAATAACTGAATTAAGATCTCAGTTATTTTTTCCATGGATTGAACAGGAACAAACTCAAAGCGGGAATGTCCGTTTTCATAGCCGGCAGAAATATTAGGACAAGGTAAACCTCTTTGTGACAAAGCACTTCCATCAGTTCCTCCTCTAAAAGCTAAATGATAAGGTTCTATATTACATTTTGAGATTGCTTTTACCAAAGAAGGGATCAGATAAGGAACTGTATCAACAACCTTCTTCATAGATAGATACCCATTAGCATAACGAAGGACAACCGTTCCTTCTCCATATTTTTCATTCATCTTTTTCGTAATATCGTTGATGATCTGCTGACGATGGTAGAAAGAATTATCATCGTGATCACGAATTAAAATATGTAATTCACTCTTTTCAACATTTCCCTGTATATAATGTGGATGGAAATAGCCTTCTCTTCCTTCAGTAAATTCAGGTCTTTCTAAAGGAGGTAAAAGATCAATGATCTCATTAGCGATCCCAACAGCATTTTTCATGATTCCTTTTGCTGTACCAGGATGAACATTTTTTCCAGTAATAGTCAGCTGTGCTTCTGTAGCATTAAAGGTTTCATCTGAATAATAGCCTACATAATCTCCATCCACCGTATAAGCTGCAACAGCTCCAAATCGTTTTAAATCTAGATTGCATGCTAATCCTCCTACCTCTTCATCAGGGGTAAAAGCAATCTGAATAGGACCATGTTTAATTTCTGGGTGTTTAATAAAATAATGAGCCATGGTCATTATTTCGGAGATAGCAGCTTTATCATCCCCACCAAGCAAAGTAGTTCCATCCGTAAGCACAAGATCATCTCCATAATAATTCTTTAAATGAGGAAACTCTTCCTCCTTCATGATGATCTGTAGATCTTTATTTAAAACAATATCTCCTCCCTGATAGTTCTTATAGACCCATGGTTTTATATTTTCACTTGAAACATCAGGAGAAGTATCCATATGGGCAACTAATCCAATGGATTTCCCTTTTCCATTTTCTAAAGTAGAAGGGATCGTACCATAGACTACACAATTTATTTCATCAAGATAAATATTAGAAACACCAAGTTCTACTAACTCATCTTTTAAAAGATAAGCAAGATCAAACTGATGTCTAGTAGAAGGGACCTCCTTTACATTGGGTAAAGAGCCTGTATCGATCACAACATATCGCAAAAATCGTTCTAGTAATTCACTATAAAATTCACTCATCCTTTTTCCTCCAATAATATTCTATCTTTCATTATAATGATTATTTCTGATTCGTTAAGTTATTTTTTTCTACAGAAGTCCTATTTTTGTGGTAATATAGGGATGTAAATAAAAGGAGATTTTAAATGGCTAATTTATATCAGGAAGAACAGGAATATGACGAATATTTAGATGAAGAGAATTATGAAGTAAAAAATATAAATGAAAAAACCCCAATCTATGCATGGATTCTATACGTGCTGTGTTTACTTAATTATTCTGTGTGCAATTTATTTTTATTTGATTTAACTGTCTATGATTTTTATGATGGATCTGATCTAAAAATGGCAGGAGGATTCTTCCTGGCTGCTTTTATCAGTGAATATTATGCCGGTAAAACACTAAATAAAGATAAACTGTTTGTGAAAATCTGTAGAATCATTGTTTCCATCTGCAGAGGGGGATTATGGGCTTTACTGACATTTGCCATCATTATTGGTGAACAGGAAATGGGAATAATCAATTATTTCTATTATTTCTTATATACCCTTAGTCTAATAGTTGTAATATTACCATTCTTTAAAAAGAAAAAATAAAGGATGAATCAGTTAGATCCATCCTTTTTTAAATCTATACTTAAATCATTAAGAAGGCTTACCTCTATTACAATTTATAGAATTAGAAAGAAAAATACAAATCATAGGTTACAAAATGAACTTTTCAGGTTCTTGATATTTACCTTGTGTTTATATAATTGTTCAAGCAGATCATGGTGTTTCTTCATATCTATTAAAACAAAAAGGATGGAAAATCCACCTTTTTATTCATTAATTAGATCCATGATCAGATTACCTGTTAATTGTGCTTTAGAGTAGATTCCATCACTTACAATATATGCTTCTTTGACTCGAATATATTTTTCTTTAAAACTATCTATTTCTTTTAGATATTTACGAGAGTAGGAAAGCATATCAAAATATCTGATATTGTAGGAAATATGATATCTTTTAAATGCTTCACACAATAGATCTAGCTGAAAATGAACATTAGAAATAGAAATAGGAGTTTTTGTAGATAAAGCATCTCCTAAAAAATAAACTAGCCTGTTGATTGCCTCCTGTTCATCTTCAATATCTATCATTAATTTTCTAACACATGTTCCATTTTTATATTCAACAGCATCGATTTTTGTAATTCGATCCTCAATTAAGCTTGGACCAGTCAGATCTAATGAAACAACATAGAAATGTTTTTTTAATTGAGCAATTACACTGTAATCGACCTGTATTCTTGTTTTATTGTTTGGACTAGCAAAGCTTAAATATTGTCCAATTGTTTCCATTCTAAACACTTAGCATCACCTCTTTTGATTGCCCACTAAAGATAGTCTATTCATTAAGAAAAGTCAAATTATGTTCCTTTGAATCCGTTTTAAAAGGTTGATAACTCTATTCAATTTTTAAGATTTATGATATGATGGTGAAGATAGAGGTGAAAACATGAGTGAAGAGATCAAACATAAACGCAGGATCCACTATTCAGGCAAATATCCTAAACGTTATGAAGAAAAATATAAAGAATTAAATCCTGAAAAATATCAGGATATCGCAGAACACGTGAAAAATAAAGGAAATACCCCAGCTGGGACTCATATTTCTATTATGGTTGATGAAATACTTGAATTTTTCGATATTCAGCCAGGTCAAAGAGGGGCAGACTGTACTCTGGGCTATGGTGGACATACCAGAAAAATGCTAGAAAAGCTAGAAGGAAAAGGGCATATCTGTGGGTTAGATGTTGATCCTATAGAATCAGCTAAAACAAAAGAAAGATTACAAAGCCTTGGCTATGGGGAAGATCAGTTATCTGTAGTTCTAACTAATTTTAAAAATATAGATGAGGTAGCTAAAGAATATGGAAAGTTTGATTTTATTTTAGCTGATCTGGGAGTATCAAGCATGCAGATCGATAACCCTGAAAGAGGTTTTTCCTATAAAAGCAATGGACCTCTAGATTTTAGAATGGATCCCCTACATGGTAAAAAGGCCAGTGAACGTCTATTAGAAATGGACAAAGAAGAAATAGAAGCAATGCTGATAGAAAACAGTGATGAACCCTATGCTAAGCAGATTGCTTCTACCATTGATTCCTTCTTAAAATCAGGAATGCCTATTGAGACAACTATGCAGCTAAGAAAAGTAATTGAAAAAGCATTGAACTTTCTGCCAAAGGATAAACAAAAAGAAGAAGTAAAAAAAGCCTGTGCTAGATGTTTTCAGGCTTTAAGAATCGATGTAAATGATGAATTTGAAGTATTAGCTGAACTATTAGATAAATTACCAGATGTATTGAATCCTGGGGGAAAGGTAGCGATCCTTACCTTCCATTCTGGCGAAGATAGACTGGTAAAGAAATCCTTTAAACTTTTATATAATCAGGGAATTTATTCCTCTTATTCAAGAGAGATCACACGTCCTTCTTTAAAGGAGTGTGGAATGAATCCTAGAGCTAAATCCACTAAAATGAGATGGGCAATCAAAGCATAGAAAAACAACACAAATGTGTTGTTTTTTATTCTTCCTCTTCTAATAGAGAACTTAAATTTTCTTTGGACTGCTTTAACAGCTCCTCAAGATCAATATTGTATTTTTTCATATAGATCTGTTTATTATTTTTGATCCATTCTCTAATTTTTTCTTTTAAAGATTCATCATGACTGAGTTCATGTATTAAAATAAGAAAAGCAAGAGCATGATGTGTGTATTCATCAATGATCGCTTCTTCCTTGTTGCTTGTATCTAATTGATCAATATAGGATAAAAGCATTTCATAGGATCTATTTTCATCCTGATCGATAAAAAAGATATCTTCAATTTCCTGAATTCTTCTTTCTAGTGATTTATCGTATGGAAATTCCTCTTTTTCAAGATCGTCTTCTTGATATTCATCAGCTAGTTCCATTCCAAAGAAATTTTCTAATACACCATTCATGGCCTCAGGGTATTCATCTAATACAAACTTTAAAATTTCTCTTACCTGGTCGTTATCTAAATGATCAACGATTTCCTCTGCCATATCCTCAGAAAAATCTTCAGCAGCAGTGCAGATCAAAGCTGCCATATGTTCACAGCCTTCCTTCCCGCATGTACAGGTAGAGCGAGGAAGATCATCTAAATAAACAATTGTATGATAGATACTATTATGATCTTCAATATCCCCTTCAACAGTTTCCTCATCCATATCAAGATTAGTGATGGCATCACTGATCATCAACTCATATCCTTTTTCCATTGTACGCTTATCTAACCATTCAAAAATGTCCATAATTACTCCTCCTGTCTCTTTTAGGGTACTATAATAGTATAAGAAATTTATTTGGAAATCAATATTATTTTTTCTCAAATCATGAAAGTTAATGAAATAAATGTTTCCTTAATTTCAAAAATATGATACACTAGTGGATATGATAAAGGAGGTATATTCCTATGGAAGAAGAATTAGTTATTAAGAATTTTATTGAAAAAATTATTGATCAGGATCTAGCTGAAGGAAAATATACAAAAATCGTTACTCGTTTCCCTCCAGAACCAAACGGATATTTGCATGTTGGACATGCTAAGAGTATCTTATTAAACTATGGTTTAGCACAGAAATACAATGGTCAATTTAATCTTAGATTTGATGATACAAACCCTCAAAAGGAAAATATTGAATTCGTAAATTCAATTGTTGCAGATGTTGAATGGTTAGGAGCTAAATATGAAGGTGGAGTTAGATATGCATCTAATTACTTCAATGATATGTATGAAGCTGCTGTTCGTTTAATTAAAAAAGGAGTTGCCTATGTAGATGATTCAACTGCTGAAGAAATCAAAGCTACACGTGGTACATTAACTGAACCTGGTAAGGAATCTCCATATAGAAATCGTTCTGTAGAAGAAAACTTAGCTTTATTTGAAGGAATGAAGAATGGTGAATATCCAGATGGATCAAAGGTATTAAGAGCTAAGATCGATATGGCTTCACCAAATATTAATATGAGAGATCCTATTTTATATAGAGTTGCTAGAATTACTCACCATAATACTGGTGATGACTGGTGCATTTATCCAATGTATGACTTTGCTCATCCAATTGAAGATGCTGTTGAAGGAATTACTCATTCGATCTGTACACTAGAATTCGAAGATCATAGACCATTATATGACTGGGTAGTTATTCAGGCAGGATATAAAGAAAGACCTGAAGATAGTCCAAAACAGATCGAATTTGCTAAGCTTTACTTAACAAACGTTATTACTGGTAAACGTTATATCAAACGTTTAGTTGATCAGGGAATCGTAGATGGATGGGATGATCCACGTTTAGTTACAATTGCTGCACTAAGACGTAGAGGATTTACTCCAGAAGCATTAAAGAAATTTATGGAATTAGTTGGGGTTGCTAAAGCAAACTCTTCAGTTGACTATGCAATGCTAGAATACTGTATTCGTGATGACTTAAAACCTAAAGCTCCAAGAGTAATGGCTGTATTAGATCCAGTTAAGCTTGTGATCGATAATTATCCAGAAGGAGAAGTAGAATACTTACCAGCTAAGATCAACGCTGATAATCCAGATTTAGGGGAAGAAATGGTACCATTTGGTCGTGAATTATGGATTGAACGTGAAGACTTTATGATCGATCCACCAAAGAAATATTTCAGATTATTCCCTGGTAATGAAGTAAGATTAATGAATGCTTATTTTGTTAAATGTGTAGGATATGAAACTGATGAAAACGGTAATGTTACAGTGGTTCATGGAACATATGATCCTGAAACAAAGAATGGTACTGGATTTACTGGAAGAAAGGTAAAGGGTACAATTCATTGGGTACATGCTGATAGCGCAGTAGAAGCAACAGTAAGATTATATGAAAACTTAGTAGATGAATCTAAGGGTGTATATAATGAAGATGGTAGTGTAAACTTAAATCCAAATTCATTAACTATTATTGAAAAAGCATACCTAGAACCTTCAGTAGCTAAGGCTAAACCATATGATACATTCCAGTTTGTACGTAATGGTTACTTCAATGTAGATTATAAAGATTCTAGTGAAGATCATTTAGTATTCAATAGAATTGTTTCATTAAAATCTTCATTTAAAATGCCTAAATAGTTTACAAAAGCTATGAGATCTCTCATAGCCTTTTTTTATGCAAAAATGCTTTTGAAAAGAAAAAAGATTAAACGAAAGGATTTCGTTTAATCTAGATTACCAGCATTTAACTACATCTTCATAGAACTGATACATTTCCTCTTCATTGTCAAATACAGCAAGATAAGTGTAGTTACCAGTAGTTGAAGCAATTGCATCAGGCACTCTTTCAGCCAGTTTAATATGAGATGCATATTTGTTGTAAAGATCTTCGTTACTTAAAATATAATTTCTATGATCCCATCTTCCAGCAGAAGTACAATAACCATGTTTACCCTGTGGATATAAAGAAGAACCATAGGCGATCATATCAGCCCAGATCTTATATACATTTGTTGAGTTAGCATAATTCATCATTGTAGGAGTATCTCCACCACAAGGTCTCATATTAACCTCTAAAGCTACAATATCTCCTTCTTTTCCAATGTATTGATCTCTTGTTAGTCTAAAAAATTCAAAATGAACAAATCTGTTTTTAACGCCAAAGCTTTTTACAGTTCTTCTTCCTGCATCTCTTAAATTATCAGGGATCTGAGCAGTTACATGATAAAGAGGATCATCAGCGTTATTTACGATATCCATGATTGATACTGGAGAACAGGTACCTGTTTCAAAAATAGGATCTCCATTTCCATCAATGATTGCATCATAGGAATCCACTTCTCCTTCGATATATTCTTCCATAATATATAAAACATTAGGAACCTTTGTCGCAAAGAAATGATTTAAATCTGCTTCATTATTAATTTTATGAGTATCTGAAGCCCCAACTCCATTGTCAGGCTTTGTGATAACAGGGAAACCTACTTCATTAATAAAGTTCCATGCTCCTTCATAGCTTTCTACTAAGTAGTATCTTGCCACTGGGATCCCTGCCTGAATATAGAATTCTTTCATTTTTGATTTATACTTGATAGAATCCATATCCCATACCTGGAATCCACTTGAAATATTGAAATCTGTACGTAATGAAGCATCTCTTTCAAGCCAGTATTCATTATTAGATTCTAACCAATCGATTTTACCGTATTTATATGTAAAATAGGCTACTGCACGATAGACTTCATCATAATTTTCTAGACTGTTGACCTTATAGTATTCATTTAAAGAACCCTTTAGTTCATCTGTTAACTGATCATAAGGTTCATCCCCAATTCCTAATACATTTAAACCATTATTTTTTAATTCTTTACAGAATTCCCAATAGTTTGTTGGAAAGTTAGGGGAGATAAAAATAAAGTTTGTCATTTTCTATTCTCCTTCTTCAAAATCATCAAATTCACTTTCACCATAGCTATCTCCTTCATAATGCTCATAAACATCATCTGAGATATACTCTTCTTCCATATCATAAAGTAAAACATCCATAAAGGCTGGAATCTGTTTATGCCATGAACCTTCACTATGATCTCCAAATGGAACAAGACGGCTTGTTAACATAACCTGCTTATTCATCAATTCCAATACCAGTTCCTTATACTGATTAAAGGCTTCCTGATATTCATCAAACTCAAAAGTACCATAATCTGTATAAACAACAGTATAAGGGTCGATTTCTGCATTTTGAATCATATGCATCAATTCATCATGACCAAACCATAGAGTTGGGGATAATACAGCAGCTTTAGAGAATATATCATTATATTCCATAATTGCATATAGACTCATAAATCCACCCATTGAACTACCACCAATAAAGGTATGATCACGATCCTTGATCGTACGATAGTTTTCATCAATATATTGCTTAAATTCTCCAACAAAGAAATCCATAGTGATCTTTCCTTTGCCTTCAAGATAACCATAATCAGGATCTTCATCTCCAAAAGGAGAATATTCAGACATTCTTTCTCCATTTGGCCCAGAATTACAGTCTAAAGCAGCTACAATAATAGGGGTATCCATAAAATCTAAATAATCTGATAGCTTCCAGCTTGTGCCAAAAGAAGCATCTTCATCAAAAAATAGATTTTGACCATCAAACATATAAAGAACTGGATAATGACGATGAGTATTTATTTCATAGTCTGTAGGGGTATATATGTAAATGAATCTTTCTTCCTCTCCAGATAATTCTGGAACAGTAATACTAAATTTTTCAACCACTTTAATCACTCCTTTTATTTACGACTAGATTATATAGAAAAGTATGGATAAATTCAAGTAGGATATTTCATATTGCTTTTAGATGTGGGAAAGGAGTATAATAATAGGTACTATGGGAGGTGGAAGATATGATCAAATTAACAAATGTAATTCTTGAAACAGATCGACTGCTTCTAAAAGGAAGCAAGGAAGATCTACATACCTTTGAATTGGTCTTAAAATATAATTCTGATGTAATTGGCTCAATTAGTCTGATCAATGAACAGGATGCAGCCTGTGAGATAAGCTACAGCTTATCTCAGGATTACTGGAATAAGGGAATGATGTCTGAAGCTATGCATAGAGTGATTCAATACTGCTTTGAAGAGCTCCGTTTAGAATATCTGATCTGTATACAAGCTAAGGATCATCTGCAGGCTAAACGTGTAATTGAAAAAAATGGTTTTAGTATTTTAGAAGAAAATAATCAGGGTATGCAAACCTATATTTTATACAATGATACTCTTTTAGATTTTAAAGACTTTTATATTGAAACATCTCGTTTAGCTATTCATTCTCTTGAAGCAAAGGATTATGATGATTTCTATGAAATCATTCAGATTCCTGGTATTCTAGAAAATGCTGGACATAAGCATGTGGAAAATCATAAAGAGGGAAGAAGAGTATTTAACTATTATATGCATATGATGACGCTTGGATTATATAGTGCTGGAAAGCTTGTAGGGGAGGTTAAATTTAAACAGAAGCCTAAGCATTCCTACGAGATCGGCTGTATTCTACATCCTTTAAGCTGGGGAAAGGGATTGATGGCTGAAGCAATCAATGCAATTGTAGAAGAGTGTTTTTCAAAGTATCAGATTCCTTATTTAACGGCTGCGATCTTTGATTATAATACACAATCATTACGTATGATCCCTAAATGTGGTTTTAGATATTTAAGGAAGGATCGCTACTTCTCCTATGAACAGAATCAGGAATTAACGGAAACTCATTTTATTCGCTATAATACAAAAGATGTATATCTTATAGAGGCAGAAGACTCTTATCGCTATCAGATTGAAAACTATAAAAAGGAATTTATTGAAAATCATGAAGATATGGAAGGATGTGCATCCTTAGATAAATTCAATGAAATTGATGACTGGTTCAATTGGATCAGAGCTTTAAAAGAAGGAAAGGTAGAAGGATGGGTTCAATCTGTTACATATCTATTGATTCGTAGATCTGATGAAAAGATGATTGGAATAGGAGAATTAAGACTGTCCAGTCTGCCAAATGTAGAGAACTACTATGGTTATATTGGTTATAGTATTAGAAAATCGCAACGTAATCAGGGCTATGGTTCTATGCTGTTAAGTATGCTTTTAGATGAAGCAAAGCAAAAGGGAATGAAGGATATTCTTATTACCGCTCTACAAGACAATCCAGCAAGTCAAAAGGTCATTATCAATAATGGAGGAATCTTTGATTGTACTGTAGAAGATCCCTTTGATCAAAGTAAGATCAATCGTTACTATATTCATTTATAAAAAAGTGAAGAGTTTTTTTCTCTTCACTTTTAATATAGTGCACTGATCTTTTCAATCAGTTCTTTTTGTTTTGTGATCAGTTCATTTACGATGGTATTGATATTTTGTACCTGCTTAAATTTACTATCGATTTCTTTGACCTGTTTTTCCATTTTACTATAGGAAGCATTAAAGGTATTAAAGGCCATTTCATTGGCAATTCCTGGTCTATTGTCTAATGCAGCCTGAAGCGAAGGAAGCTGTGTAGTTTTGGCTTTATATAGCGCCTTATTACCAGCAGAAAGATACATATATAATTCAATCATCATTACCTTTGAATTATTCTCTAATAATTCAAGATCATTTAAATTATTTTGAAGCAGATCCTTTTGGGATAATAAGGTTTTACTGGCAGAAAGAATCACAGAATTTACTTTATTTAAGCTGTTAGCACCATAATTAGCAGTGATCGTTTCATTAGCAATATCGATCTTGTTGGCAAACTGTTCAACGTATAATACCTGTTCTGGAGTTAAAATATTTTCTTCTTCCTTTTTTTCTTCTTCTTCATAGCTATAGCTTGCCCCATGAATAATAGCTAAGATCTCATTGCCATGCAGATCTAGTTTAAACTGTTCAAGGATATAGGATCCCTGCAGTTCGATCATATCAGCAGGTAATAGCGTGATCAGCTGCTGAATCTGAATATCTGTAAGAATAGAATAAATAGAAGTATTCATCTGTTTTGCCTTCTTATTACGATAGTCTATTAAACGATTATATAGATCATTTACGTCTACCTCTAAGGTCTGTTTAGGTTCTTCTATCAGATCAAAAGGAGCTAGATAATCATCTTTATTGCTGACATTGATATTCATAAAAAGATCTGCCTTATCTCTCATTTTACGTTCACCATCAAGCTTTAGGGAATCCTTGGCTGCTACATCCCTTTGCAGATAGCTGATCAGCTTGCTGGAGGTAGTGATCATATTGCGAAGATTATAAGGAGCACTTCTTGTATCAAGCGTTCCTTCTGGATAACCATAGACAACTAAAGGAACATAGTATTCATCAAAAGAATTACCAGATAACATATTTACGATCATATTATTATTACTTTCCCATATTTTTCTTAGAATATCCTTATGACGATTGGCTCTTTGATAAGGAGAAAAGATCTTCTCTGTATAATTTAAACCATTCAGATCATAATTACGCATAAATTCACCATGTTCATTGATTATAATATTGCCGATCATATCACGATAGGCAATCAGATAGCAGTGAGCTGGCGTGATCACAACATAATCAATATGATCAGTTAATTCCTGATAGGATAGATGAATATCCTTTAATACCAGCATTCCAATACTGGCATTTTCTAATACATAATCGATCTGCTTTTCTGCTTTTGTATTTAATTTAGAAAGATCGATCTCTCTTTCTAATTCATCCCTTTTTCTTACATTATCCTTATTTGCTTCTAGGATCTCTATTTTATTTTTTAATTCACTGTCCTTTTTAATAAAAACAGTATCTTTAAATGTCTGAAATAAAGCCATATTTCTCATTCCTTTCCTGATAATATTATTTTACTATAAAATAGCGTCTTAGACTAGAAAAATAATATTTATAAATTAATGAAAGAAATTTATGAAAAATAGAAATAGATAAGAATTAATTATTTTTATTGACGTATTATCGTTATTATTGTATAATTTAGTCACAAACAAACTTAAGCGTTGATAAGAAGAGTAGGAATATGGATAAGTCAAGAGAGGTCCTGGTTGGTGAAAAGGAAGGTTTGAAGTACTCTGAAACACATCTTTGAGCTGTAGTGGTGAAATGAAAAAAGTAATCATTACCGGTATGTCTCCGTTATCGGACTAGTGTATGTTAGTACACGAAGAGGTCAGTATTGTGAGATGCTGATGAATTAAGGTGGAACCACGTGAGAGTACTCTCGTCCTTTAGGATGAGAGTTTTTTTGTTTATAAGGGGGTTGTTGTATGAATAAGTCGTTTAGTGTACCTAAGGGAATGAGAGATCTGATATTGGATGAATGTCGAACTAAGAGAGATCTTCAAAATAAGATTGAAAAATGCTTTGAAAGTTGGGGATATGAAGAGGTAATTACCCCATCTATTGAATATTTTCAAACCTATAATGTTGGTTTTAATGGAATTCAGGAAGAAGATGCATATAAATTCTTTGATCGCAGTGGAAAAATATTAATGCTTAGAGCAGATATGACAATTCCGATTGCCAGAGTAGCAGCTACTAAATTTCAAAATGCAAAGCTTCCTCTAAGATTCTATTATGAAGCAAATGTTTATAAGGCTCATGCTAATCTAAAGGGGATGCATGATGAAGTTACAGACTGTGGAGTAGAGCTGATTGGCTGTGATGAAGAATCTGGGGAATTAGAGATCCTGGTAACAGCTTTAGAGGTACTAAAGCTGATTGGGGATAAGCATATTGTATTTGAGATTGGAAATGTTAAATACTTCCAGAAGGCCTGCGAAGTATTACAGCTTACTCAAGAGCAGATCTATCGTTTATCTGAATTAATTGATAATAAGCGTCTAAAGGCTTTAGATGATTATTTAAAGGAATTAAAGCTTAATGAAACAGCTAGTCTATTCTTTAATCAGCTGCCATGGCTAAGCGGGGATGAAAAAATTCTAAGTGAAGCTAAGAAATATGCTTTTGATCCTAGTCTGGTGGAAATTATTAATAATATGGAAAAGCTGAACTCTTTACTTAAACGTTTAGGTTATCAGGATATTCACTATGACCTTGGAAAAGCAACAAATATCAATTATTATACAGGACTTATTTTTGAAGCCTTTATTGAAGGGGTTGGAACAAGGATCCTAAGTGGTGGAAGCTATAATAAGTTAATTGGAAAATACGGTAAAAATCTAAATGCGACAGGGTTCAGTATTAAAATTGATTCTCTGTTAGAAGTAGTACCAATGGTTCCAAAAGCTAGCTATCTGCTGCTTAAATATCCTTCTTACTTAACTGTTGAAGCTTTTTCAAAGGCTAAGGAATTACGTAAAGAAAATATAGTAAAGCTGGAAATTGATAACAGTATTAATGAAATTGAAATCGAGGAGGTAGCTTAGATGTTAAGTATCGCACTGACAAAGGGAAGACTTGAAAAGGAAAGTGTTAAGATCTTTAAACAATGTGGTTATGGCGTAGAAGAGCTGGAAAATAAGGGGAGACAGCTGGTATTCCATGATACAAAATACGATCATCAGTATTTCTTGGTAAAGAGTGCTGATTGTGTAACCTATGTAGCCCATGGGGTAGCGGATGTAGGAATCGTTGGAAAAGATACTTTAATGGAAAGTGATCAGCCTTATTATGAAGTATTAGATCTAGGAATTGGCAAGTGCAACTTTATTGTTGCGAGTCTGCCAGATAAGAATCCTTTTGAAAAGGTAGGACATATCACGATTGGTTCCAAATATCCAACAGTAGCTAAAAACTATTTTGAATCAAAGGGACTGGATGTTGAAATTATTAAGATCGAAGGTAGTGTGGAGTTAAGTCCAATTATTGGCTTATGTGACGCCATTGTTGATATTATGGAAACAGGCACAACCTTGAAGGAAAATGGATTAGTGGTATTTGATGTGATCACAGATATATCTGCAAGAGTGATCGTTAATCGTGCAAGCTTTAAGCTAAAAAGAGATGAAATCTCAAATTTAATCAAAGATATTCAAAGTGTTATTGGGGGATAGAAACATGTTAAATAAAATGAATAGTAAAAATATCGAAGAATTAAGAAAGTATCTTGAAGATCGTGTTACTGAAACAGATTTTGAAGTAGAAAGAGCTGTAGATGATATTATCTATAATGTCAGAAAAAATAAAGATGCTGCTTTAAAGGAATATACTTTAAAATTTGATAAGGTAGAATTAGATAGCTTATTAATGGATGAAGAAGAAATCGAAAGAATCTATGCAACAGTAGATCCTAAGTTTATCGCTGATATGGAAGAAGCAAAACAGAATATTATCGATTTCCATGAAAAACAATTAACTTCTGGTTTTGAGATGAAAAAAGAAGATGGCATCTTCTTAGGAGAAAGAGTGATCCCTCTTAAACGTGTTGGGGTATATGTACCAGGAGGAACAGCAGCTTATCCAAGTTCTGTATTAATGAATGTTGTACCTGCTTCTATTGCTGGAGTAGAAGAAATTATTATGGTTACTCCACCATCAAAGGATGGTTCAGTAAACCCATATATCGTTGCTGGAGCTAAGATTGCAGGTGTTAATAAAATCTATAAGGTAGGAGGAGCACAGGCAATAGCTGCTTTAGCTTATGGAACAGAATCAATTCCAAAGGTAGATAAAATCGTTGGTCCTGGAAATATCTTTGTAGCTACAGCTAAAAAGAAGGTATATGGAAAGGTAGATATTGATATGATCGCTGGTCCATCTGAAATTTTAGTAGTTGCTGATCAGAATGCTAATCCTAAATATGTTGCTGCAGATTTAATTTCTCAGGCAGAACATGATAAAAGAGCTTCTGCTATTCTATTAACAACCTCATCAGAGCTGATCGATGCAGTAGATCAGGAACTGATCAGACAGACAAATGAATTACCAAGAAAAGAAATTATTGAAACAAGCTTTAAGGACTATGGAACAGCTATTTTATGTAATTCAATTGAAGAATGTATTGAAGTAAGTAATGAAATTGCTCCAGAACACTTAGAACTTCAATTAGAAGACCCAATGAGCTATTTACCATTGGTAAGAAATGCTGGATCAGTCTTCTTAGGATATTATACATGTGAAAGTATTGGAGACTATTTTGGAGGAACTAACCATGTTTTACCAACTTCTGGTACTGCTAAGTTCTATTCTCCATTATCAACTCGTTCCTTCACAAAGGTAACTCAATATTTATATTATACAAAGGAAGCTGTTTTAAAGCATGGAGAAAAGATTATGAATATCGCTCATAATGAATATTTAGATGGACATGCAAATGCAGTAAAGGTGAGATTAGAAGATGAAAACTGTTAATGAATATACTGCAATCAAACAGGAAGGGATCCTGTTAAATGCCAATGAAAACTATAAGAATCTAGAAGAGATCGTAAGAAAAGAAATTGCAGAGGCCATCTATAAAATGCCATTTAACCGTTATCCAGAAATGGAAAACCCAGCTTTACTTGAAGCCTATAGTAAATATATTGGAAAACCAGTGGAACAGATCATTGCTGGAAATGGTAGTGATGAAATGTTAGGTTTATCAATTGGTTTAAATATTAAAAATGATGCATTAATGTATACCACTACCCTTGATTTTAGTATGTATGACTATTATACAAGTATGTATGGAGGAAATGTTGAAAAATATGAATGGAAGATGGGAGAAGAATTTGATGTAGATGCCTTTATCAGACAGGGTAAAGAAAAAAATGTAGATCTAGTTCTATTCTCTAATCCCAATAATCCTACAGGGAGATTATTAGACCAAGATACAATTATTAAGATCGTAAAGGGATTTGCCCCAAAAACAGTTATTGTGGATGAAGCATATATTGAATTTTGTGAAGGATCAGTAATTGATCTGATTGATGAATATGATAATTTATTTGTAACTCGCACCTTATCTAAGGCATTTGGTTTAGCTTCTGCCAGAATTGGTTTCTTAATTGGACCAAAGGAAAAGATGGTCAATGTGAAGAAATATCAGGTTCCTTATAATATTTCTCGTTTAAATGAAATTGCTGGAGTTACTGTTTTAAATCATTTAGATCTAGTCTATGAACAGATCGATTATGTGAAAAAGGAAAGAGAGAGAATGGCTGAAGTGCTGAAAAATTATAAATCTGATCAGCTGACGATCTATCCTTCTAATACAAACTTTTTCTATGGTTATACCAATCAAAAAGAAAAGCTGTTAAAGACATTTGAAGAACATGATATTACGATTCGTAATTATCGTGATCCCTATACATTTAGAATTACAGTAGGTCAAAGAGAAGAAAATGATTTAGTTCTTTCTATTTTAAAGGAATTAGGTGAATAGCATGAGAAAAGCAAGTGCAGTAAGAAAAACCAAAGAAACAGAAATCTCTATTTCCATTGATCTTGATGGAACTGGAAAGAGTAAGATCAATACAGGTGTAGGCTTCTTTGATCATATGTTAGACCTGTTTGCTTTTCATTCTAAATTTGATTTAGAGGTTGAATGCAAGGGAGATCTTTATGTAGATGATCATCATATGATCGAGGATACAGGAATTTTATTAGGAACTCTATTATTAGAAGCATTAGGGGATAAAAGAGGAATTGAACGATATGGAAACTGTCGTTTAGTCATGGATGAAGCATTGACCTGTGTGGATCTGGATCTAAGTGGTCGTGCTTATCTGGTGTATAATTGTGAATTAAAGAGGGATACAATTGGTAATTATTCATGTGAAATGACACAGGAGTTTTTAAGAGCTTTAGCTTTTAACTCTAAAATGACTTTACATGTAAATAATTTATATGGGGAAAATGATCATCATAAGGTAGAATCTATTTTTAAGGCTTTAGGGAGAGCTCTTAAAATTGCAGTTAAAATTACCAGTGATGAATTACCTTCTACAAAGGGGATGTTGTAATGATTGTTATTATTGATTATGGAATGGGAAATATTCATTCTGTAGCAAATGCTTTAGAAGCGATAGATTGTGATTATATCTTTTCTAAGGATCCAGAGGTTATTTTAAAGGCTGATGGCTTGATCCTGCCTGGGGTAGGGGCCTTTGATGAATGTATGGAAAATTTAAGAAAACAGAATCTGATCACAGTGATCAAGGATTATGTTGCTGCAGGAAAACCAATTTTAGGAATCTGCTTAGGTATGCAGGTATTATTTGAAAAGGGATATGAAGGTCATGAATGCGATGGATTAGGCTTCCTAAAGGGAAGTATCAGACTGATGGAAGATCCTGATGTAAAGATTCCTCATATTGGATGGAATCGATTAGAATATAATCATAAGGATGAGATGCTTGAAGGCTATGAAAGTAATCCGTTTATGTATTTTGTTCATTCCTATTGTGCTACAGATTATGATGATGCTCAGATCATGACAATCAGTGAGTATGGAAGTCTGAAGATTCCAGGGTATGTAAGAAATAAGAATGTTTTTGGCTGTCAGTTTCACCCAGAAAAAAGTGGGAAGGATGGCATTGCCTTTTTAAGAAAGTTTAAGGAGAAAGTATATGAAAATATGGCCAGCAATTGATATTATTGATCAAAAACCAGTTAGATTATATCAGGGAGACTATAATCAAAAGGAAATCGTTGGTCAAAGTGTCCTTGAAATCGCCAAACAATTTGAACAATCTGGAGCCAGCTGTCTTCATTTAGTTGATCTAGATGGGGCTAAAGAAGGTTCCAGCAAAAATGAAGCCATTATTATAGAAGTTGCCAATAAAGTAAATATGAAGGTAGAAGTTGGTGGTGGAATCCGTACCAAGGAACAGATTGAACGTTATTTAAGTAATGGACTTGATCGTGTGATCTTAGGAACTGTAGCTATTGAACAGCCTGAATTCTTAAAGGAGATGGTTGACCTTTATGGTGGAGAAAAGATCGTTGTAGGAATGGATGTAAAAGGGGATTATGTAATGACTAGAGGATGGTTAGAGGATTCTAAGGTTACTTATCAGGAAATGGTAAAAAGCTTAGAAAAAATAGGCGTAAAAACTATTATTGTTACTGATATCTCCAAAGATGGTACCTTACAGGGAGCCAGTCACGATCTTTATCGCAAATTAAAGGATTTAACTTCTATTGAAGTAGTAGCCAGTGGTGGAATTGTAAATATCCAGGATATTGAGATCCTTTCTGATATCAAGGTAGCAGGAGCAATCACTGGAAAAGCTTTATACCATGGCTCTTTAGATTTAAAAGAAGCCTTAAGCTATGAGGGGGATTAGAGATGTATACCAAAAGAATTATTCCCTGCCTGGATGTTAAAGAAGGAAAGGTCGTAAAGGGAGTTAACTTTTTAAACCTACAGGATGTTGGAGATCCTGTAGAATTAGCTAAAGCCTACGATGAGCAGGGTGCAGATGAACTTGTATTTCTAGATATTTCAGCTACCCATGAAGGTAGAAAAACAATGGTTGAGGTAGTGGAGAAGGTCGCAAAAAGTATTTTTATTCCTTTTACTGTAGGGGGAGGAATAGGTTCAATTGAAGATATCGATAAAATGCTGAAGGCTGGAGCTGATAAGGTCAGTATTAATTCAGCTGCAATTAGAAATCCTGAGCTCATCAAAGAAGGAGCAAGGATCTTTGGTTCTCAATGTATCGTAGTAGCTATTGACGCTAAAAAAAGAGCCAATGGGCAGGGATGGACAATTTATACCCATGGAGGAAGAAAAGATACAGGGATCGATCTGATCGAATGGGTACATCAGATCATTGAACTAGGAGCAGGAGAGATCCTTTTAACGAGTATGGATACAGATGGATGTAAGGAAGGCTTTGATGTAGAAATGTTAAAGGCTGTAAATGATCTATCTCCTATTCCAGTTATTGCTTCTGGTGGATGTGGAAGTAAGGAACATATTCTGGAAGTATTTGATACCAATGTTGCAGATGCAGCCTTGGCAGCTTCAATTTTCCATTATGGGACATATACAATTAAAGAAGTAAAAGAATATCTAAGAGAAAATGATATTCCAGTGAGGTTATAAGATGGATCTAACATTAGTTGATAAAATTGATTTTGATAAGCAGGGAGGATTAGTTCCCGTTATTGTTCAGGATGTAGAAAATGATGAGGTTTTAATGCTTGCTTATATGAATAAAGAAAGTTTACAGATCACTTTAGAAAAAAAGCTTGCCTGCTATTATTCAAGAAGCAGACAGGAACTATGGCTAAAGGGAGAAACAAGCGGACACTATCAGCATGTCAAAGAAATCAAGGTCGATTGTGATCTGGATACTATACTGATCAAGGTTGTACAGGATGGAGCTGCCTGTCATACTGGAAATCGTACATGCTTCTACCGTACTATTTTAAAGGAGATTTAGAGATGGATACTTTTGAAAATGAATATTTAAATGCTTTGGATCGTAAGAACAATCCAGTAGAGGGTTCTTATACCAATTATCTTTATAATAAAGGAACAGAAAAGATCTGTAAAAAGGTTGGAGAAGAAGCAACGGAAGTTGTAATCGCAGCGATGAAGCAGGATAAAAAGGAACTGATTGGGGAATTATGTGATCTTTATTATCATGCTGTTGTATTAATGGTAGACCAGGGAGTAAGTCTAGAGGATGTTAAAGCTGAACTGGATCAAAGAGCATTAAAGGCTGGTAATCTGAAGCCTGAAAGAAAACCAATTGAAAAGAGATAAATTAAGTGAGTTCTTCTTTTGAACTCGCTTTCTTTTTATATTTGTAATATAATAAAAGGTAGAGGAAGAAGAGGTATATTAAAATGGGAAGAATTTATTATCAGGTGATCGATATCACTGATTTTGGTCCTTATGTTACGAAGCTGATTTTAGGTATGCCTAGAACAGTTAAACAGGATGAAATCATTCCAGAACAGTTTAATGTATATGTGGAGATCAAGGATCTAAAGGGAAACATTGTGATGAAGCCAAAAAGCTTTATAGAACGTGATGTTTTTGTTCCCAGCACGGCTTATCGATCTATTGATCAGGTATATCCATGTGATCTAAAGGGAAATAAAATGATAGAAGGGGAGTATGTGGCATTAGAGATGCCCTATGGTCCAATCTATCCCTGCACTTCTGCTTTAGCTGCAGATTTCAGTAATATTAATGGCCATGAAAGCTATGTAAACTGTGAATATCGTATTACCCAGATTCAAGAGATTGGAAAAGGGGATCAGATCTTAAGAGGATTAGTATTTGATTCATGTGGAAAAGTTTATAATGAAAAGAAAGATCGTTTCTTAACAGGAATTTCTAGCTATGCAGCCCTGCCACTAAGATATGGCTATTATGTACCAGAGGTCAATGTAGGAAAGAAGCCTTTGATAATATTCCTGCATGGAGCAGGTGAAGGAGGAATGGATCTGCCTATTGCATGGTCAGGCAATAAGGTCACTGAATTTACGGAAAAGTGGGTTCAGGATAAATTTGGTGGAGCCTATATACTGGTGCCACAATGTGATACAATGTGGATGAATGATGGTTCAGGGGTTTATGGAACCTCTGGTAAATCAATGTATACGAAGGCTTTAAAAGCATGTATTGATGAATTTATTCAAAAGAATAAAACAATGATCGATACTAAGAGGGTCTATATTGGTGGAGACTCCAATGGTGGCTTTATGACAATGCGTATGCTGATGAGCTATCCGAAGTATTTTGCAGCAGCTTTCCCAATCTGTGAAGCAATGATCGATCGTAAAATCAGCGATAAGGATATTGCTCATTTAAAAGAGATCCCTATCTGGTTTACACATGCGAAAAATGATCCAGTGGTTCCCCCACAGGATTATGTGGTACCTACTTATAAAAGACTGATAGAAGCAGGGGCAAAGAATGTGCATTTTACCTTCTGGGATAAAATTACAGATATTCATGCTGGATTTAAGGATGAAAAGGGTGAACCTTATGAATACATTGGACACTTTGCATGGATCCCAATGTTTAATGATGATTGTAGATTAGATTATGATGGAAAGCCTGTTATAGTAGAGGGTAAAGAAGTATCATTGATGGACTGGCTGTCCTTACAACATAAATAGGAGGAGATAAGAATGAGTATTAAAATGAAATATAATCTGCTGTATCTTTTATATTGTATTGCAGGTTGTTGTATTGGTGGCTTTATAGCTGTATTTTTACAGTTCAAGGGGGTATCTAATACCATGATTGGTTTAGTTACAGGAATTGGCTGTGTTCTTTCAATTTTCCTGTCATCGAGCTTTACAGGAGTAGTAAAGAAGATCAAAGGAATGAACTACCGTAATATGCTTGCTTATTTATTAGTTTTTATGGGGGTATTATTTGTTGCCTGCTGTTATGGGCCAGCAGTTATTTTTAAGCCTGCTGTGATCATGGTTCTTTATATTATTATTTATTGTACAATGATCTGTATAGGTCCTTTTTTCCAGATTATTGCTTCCGATTATATCAATGAAGGAAAGGATGTAAACTTTGGTTTAGCAAGAGGACTAGGTTCTGCTGCCTGGGCATGTTCATCATTAGTATTTGGGGTTATTGTAGATTATTTAAATCCTAATATTCTAGGTCTGGGGTATGTTGTATTTATCGCTTTAACCTTATTTGATCTGTTATCTATGCCAGTCAGTGAAGTTAAACAGGCGGAAGGAAGTAAAAAGGAAGGTACGATTTTAAGTGTTTCTAAAAAGTATAAGGTTTACTTCTTCCTGTTACTTGGATGGTCTTTCTTATTTGCAGGATCAACTTCTTTAGGTACTTATTTAATTAATATTGTTAATAGCTTAGGTGGTTCTACTTCTTTATATGGTACAGCAGCTTTCTTAAGTGCTTTATCTGAAATGCCTATTATGGCGATCACTCCTAAATTAATGAAAAGATTTAAAGCTTCCAGCTTATTATTATTTGCTGCGATCTGTTATGGTTTAAGAGCATTAGTGATCTGCTTAGCTCCAAATATGATCGTATTATGCTGTGGAATGATGCTTCAGGGTGTTTCATATGGTTTATTCTGTGCAGTTATTACTTATTATGTAATCTATAATTTAAAAACAGAAGATCAGGTAGTTGGACAGACTATGATCGTAATCTTCTCATCTGGTTTTGGTTCAACGATTGGAAATATTATTGGTGGTTACCTGGTTGATACCTTTGGGTTAGGCTTTATGTATAAGTTTGTTGGGGTATTATCAGTTGTAGGGATCATAGTGATGATCTTCGCTAAATTAATAGATTTAAAAACAGAAAAGAAAGAATTAATAGCTTAAAGTAACGCTCTTAAAGGGCGTTATTTTTTCTTTCACTTTATGAAAGAGATTTGACAACAATCATTCAGCTTTAGTAGAATAGAATTATAGATTATCGGAGGTAATGAAAATGAAACAATTTCCAGAAGGATTTTTATGGGGTGGAGCAACTGCTGCCAACCAGTTTGAAGGTGGATGGAAAGAAGGCGGAAAAGGAATTTCAGTTTCTGATGTCGCTTTATTTAGAGATCCAAAGAGTTTAGCTGAATTATCAGATGTACATGCTAACTGTGATATCAATGATGAAATGATTCAAAAGGCATTAGCTACAGACGATGAAGTTTATTATCCAAAAAGACATGGAATCGACTTCTATCATCATTTTAAAGAAGATATCGCATTATTTGCTGAAATGGGATTTAAGACATTCAGATTATCCATTTCAATGTCTAGAATCTTCCCAAGATGTGATGAAGAAGAACCTAATGAAGAGGGACTTAAGTTCTATGATGAAGTATTTGATGAATGCTTAAAATACAATATTGAACCATTAGTTACTATGTCTCATTATGAACCACAATTAGCTTTTGCGATGGAATATGATGGCTGGTATAATCGTAAATCTATTGATTTCTTTACAAAATATGTTGATGTGATCACAAAACGTTACGCTAAAAAGGTAAAATACTGGTTAACCTTCAATGAAGTAGATTCTATTACTCGTCATCCATTTATGACAGGGGGATTAATTGAATCACGTTTCCCACCAGAAAAATTTGAAGAAGTAAAATTCCAGGCTATGCATCATCAATTCGTTGCTTCAGCTTTAGCTACTAAGATTTGTCATGAAAATATTCCTGGATCAATGGTAGGTTGTATGTTAACAAAGCATACTTTCTATCCATTATCACCAAGACCAGAAGATGCTTTAGCTGCTCAGCAGGCAATGAGAGAATTATTTGCTTTCTCTGATACTCAGGTACACGGGGAATATCCAGCTTATCTGTTAGCTAGATTTAAAAATCATGGTTTAAATATTGTGATGACTGATGAAGATCTTGAAATTATGAAGGCTTATCCAGTAGACTTTATTTCCTTCAGCTACTATTCATCATCATGTGCTGCTGCTCCAAGAGAAGGATTAGAAATGACAAATGCCAATACAATGCAGGTAGTTAAGAACCCATATTTACCTTCTAGTGACTGGGGATGGCAGATCGATCCTACAGGATTAAGAATTTCTTTAGTAGATCTATATGACCGTTATAGAAAACCATTATTTATTGTGGAAAATGGACTTGGAGCTAAGGATGTAGTAGAAGAAGATGGAACCATCAACGATCAATATCGTATTGATTATTTAAAAGCTCATATGAAGGCTATGTATGACGCTATTGAATTAGATGGAGTTGAACTGTTAGGTTATACAACCTGGGGACCAATCGATCTATTATCTAACTCTACAAATCAGATGTCTAAGCGCTATGGATTTATCTATGTTGATTTAGATGACTATGGAAATGGTACTTATAAACGTATGAAGAAAAAATCATTTGATTGGTATAAAGAAGTAATTGCTACTAATGGAGCAAGCTTATTTGACGAAGAATAATCGATTCATAAGAAACAGGTAGTTTGTTGTAAACTACTTGTTTTATTTTCATATTTTCGCTATAATGGGGGCGGTGAGAATTATGGAAAAGAAAAGTAAATTAGTGTATTTATTATATGCAATCTTAATTATTGTATTGATTGCAATGGATCAAGCAACTAAAGTAATCGTTGATTCTCAGTTGGCTTATCAGAAAAGTGAAGTAATTATTGATCATTTCTTCTATTTTACATATACCCATAACTTTGGGGCAGCATGGTCATTGCTGCAGGGAGCTACTACTTTATTTATTGCTTTTGCGATTATTGCAGTAGTAGGATTATTCTATGTTTTTTATCACAGTAAAAAGGATGAAATTTTTACTCGTTTTGGGGTAGCCCTGGTTATGAGTGGAGCAATTGGAAATGTGATCGATCGTGTGGTTTATGGTTATGTTAGAGATTTTATAGATTTTGTGATTTTTGGATATGATTTTCCTATTTTTAATGTAGCGGATATGTGCATTGTTGTAGGGGTATTTCTGATCGTATTTGAAATGATGGGAGAGGAGTATAAAACTTGGAAACAATCGAAGTAGTTGCAAAGGAAGCAAAGGTTAGATTAGATAAATATTTAGCTGAGGTTTTAGTGGATCTTTCAAGAACTCGTTTACAGCAGTTCATTAATGATGGATATGTACTAGTAAATGGGAAAGCCGTAAAAAACAGCTATAAATTAGAATTAGATGATTTAATTGAGATAGAATTACCTGAAGATAAGGAATCTGAAATACTGCCAGAGGATATTCCTCTTGATATTGTTTATGAAGATTCTGATGTGATCGTTGTAAATAAACCTAGTGGGATGATCGTTCATCCTTCAGTAGGGATTACAACAGGTACATTAGTAAATGCCCTGTTATATCATTGTGATGATCTTTCAGGTATCAATGGGGTGATCAGACCTGGTATCGTACACCGTATTGATAAGGAAACAAGTGGACTGTTAATGGTCGCTAAAAATGATAATGCTCATATCTGTTTATCTGAACAGTTAAAGGAGCATACTTGTAATCGCCGTTATTTAGCCCTTGTGCATGGTGAAATGGAACATGATCATGGAATTATCGATGCTCCAATTGGAAGAGATCCTAAGGATCGTCAGAAAATGACGGTTACAGATGTGAACTCTAGACATGCGGTTACTCATTTTACGGTGATCAAAAGATATCATGGCTTTACACTGGTGGAATGTAAGCTGGAAACAGGAAGAACACATCAGATCCGTGTTCATATGCAGTTTATCGGTCATCCTGTTTATGGAGATCCTAAGTATGGTATCAAACGTGATGATCATAGCTTTGGTCAATATCTGCACGCTAAAACATTAGGATTTGTACATCCAACGACTAAAGAAGAAATGTTGTTTGATTCAGAATTACCTGAACCATTCAAGAATAAGTTAGCAGAATTAGAAGCAGCATTATAAAGGAGATAGAAAAATGGGAAATACAGTGATTAGCTGGGATGAATATTTTATGAATGTGGCAAAGCTATCAGCTTTTCGTTCTAAGGATCCAAATACACAGGTTGGATGCTGTATTGTGAATGAAAACAAGAAAATCGTAGGAGTAGGATATAACGGAATGCCTTGGGGCTGTAAGGATGAAGATTTTCCATGGGATAAAAGAGAAGGAAGTCTTTATGATACTAAATATCCCTATGTTGTTCATGCTGAATTAAATGCCATTTTGAATTCTACAACAGATCTACATGGCTGTACCTTATATGTTTCTTTATTTCCATGTAATGAATGCACAAAAGCAATTATTCAAAGTGGAATCAAACATATTGTTTATGAGGATGATAAATATAATGGAACAGAAACTGATCGTGCAGCTAAGCGTATGCTTGATGCCTGTGGGATCACCTATACTAAGCTTGAGCTTGAATATTCCATTATGTTGAAAAAAGAAATCAAGATCAAAAAATAAAAGTCGACTTTTGTCGACCT
>R17__coassemble_167_pt1 | contig 51207 bp, 48 predicted proteins | sample R17__metabat2_high_PE_012 | metagenome-assembled genome bin R17 | reverse complement strand
ATACATATCCCTATATACCATTTAAAAATGACAGTTCTATATATTTAGTATTTTCCTAATTTTAGGCATTTACAGTTTTCCTTATTCGACACCTTACATCTTAATATTATTAACAATTCACTTAATTATATTAACTTATTTATTAATAAAATAATGTATAATTCCATATATTGTATACAAATTTAGGATTTTCCTTTCTGTTTTAGAAAATAAATAAAGTGTATTGACTTTAATACACTTTAGGAATATACTACATATGTCGTAGACAAAGAAATATAAATTTTAAAGGAGGACAATAACATGGATATGACATTAAATCAAACACCAAGAACTGAATCTCTAAAGAATTTATTAAAGGAAGCTTTCAGCTTAGTAATTCCTACAGCTGGATTAGTATTATATTTTATTGAAAAAGATAAAAATCAACATTTAGCAAATGTTTGCCTAGCTTTAGCAGGTTTAAGTTTAACAGGTGTATTCTTCTTATTATAAGAGAATTGAAAATAAAGAAAAGTAGTTCAGATCGAACTACTTTTTATTTTATGCATGTTTTAAAACGAAGTATAGCTTCTTTCCTCTTCTAATTACAGTAGCTTCTTTACCAAAGGCTGCTTCCTTTGTAACTACAAAGTTTTCATCAGTTACTTTTTCTCCATTGATCATAACTGAATTACCTTTTGTAAATTCTCTAGCTTCTCTTCTAGATTTAGCTGCTCCTACTTTGATCAAAGCATCTAAGATATTTAAATCTTCTGTTGTTTCTACAGATGGAACACCTTCAAAGCATACCTTGATCTGATCATATGTTAAATCTGAGATCTTACCACTGAATAATTTCTGAGAAATTTCAACTGCTTCATTATAGGCATCTTCACCATGTAAGAAGGTAATAACTTCTCTAGCTAATGCTTTATGAGCTTCTCTTAAATGTGGTTGAGTCTTGTTCTTTTCTTCTAATTCTTCAATTTCTTCTCTTGATAAGAAAGTTAAGAATTTTAAGTAATCAATAACCTTAGCATCTTCAGAGTTAATAAAGAACTGATACATTTCATAAGGTGATGTCTTCTTAGGATCTAACCAGATTGCTTTACCGTTTGTCTTACCAAACTTAGTACCATCTGACTTAGTTAATAAAGGCATAGTGAAGGCATATAATTCTTCTCCTGTTTTCTTTCTTGTTAATTCGATTCCAGCAGTGATATTTCCCCATTGGTCCTGACCTGCTACCTGAAGAGTTACCCCTTTAGTTTCATGTAAATGATAGAAATCCATTGCCTGTAAAGTCATATAAGAGAATTCAGTAAATGTGATCCCTGCATCTAATCTTCTGGCAACAATATCCTTATTAAGCATATAGTTAACATTGAAATATTTACCATAGTCTCTTAAGAAATCAATGATATTTACATCCTTGTACCAGTCATAATTATTTACTACTTCAAAGCCAAAAATCTTTTCAGCCTGTGCTTTTAAGCAGTTAAAGTTATGTTGTACCCGTTCATATGTGATCATTGGTCTTTCAGCATCTGGCTTTGGATCTCCAATTAAACCAGTTCCACCACCAACTAATAAAATTGGATTATGACCAGCATCCTTTAAACGTTTTGAAATTAAGAATGAAGAAAAATGTCCAATATGTAAACTATCTCCAGTTGGATCAGTTCCAATATAGAAGGTCATTCCTCCTGCATTTAATTTTTCTCTTAAATCTGGTGAACTAACATCTTTAATTAATCCACGCCATTCTAATTCTTCATAAATTCCCATGTTTTTTCCTCCTTAAAATAAAAAAGAGACCTCCTCCAAAGGACGAAATCTCGCGGTACCACCTTTATTCATATTTATAAAATATGCACTCTATCATGTATAACGGCATGACCCGACTAAGCTTTTCACTTACCCGCTCAGGAGTGTATAAATAACCTTCAGGTTCTGTTTTCACCTTCCACAGACTCTCTCTACCCTATAGGATTATTCTCTTTCCCTTCATCGCTTTTTTTGCTTAAATTACGTGTAACATTATATAGAACTTTATTTGAAAAATCAAGTACTTTTAAGGCCAAAAGAAAATCCCTATCTGTGATAGGGACTATTTAGTTGAATCACGTGTTACAGTGAAGCATTTTAAAGCAATTTCTCTAGAATCTATTACATCATCACCTAAGATCTTAGTTAATAGACGTACAGCGATTGCTCCCATATTGTATACTGGGATATTTACAGAAGTTAATCTAGGTGAGCTCATTTCAGCATAGCTTGTATTGAACATACCAAAGATTTCCATATCATCAGGAACATTGATTCCATGATCCTTAGCAGCAACAGCTACAGCGAACGCTTCTTTATCATAGTTTGAAATTACTACATCATGTCTATGACTATCGAAATATTCCTGTAAAGTCTTTAGATCCTGTTCATAAGTTCCGGTTAAACTGATCTGAGTAAAGTTTGTAAAGTCAGCACCCATTTCATCATAAGCCTTCTTAGCTCCATTTTCTACCCACTGATCATTAATAATATTTTGTTTAGATTTAGTATAAGCAATATTTGCTTTACCTTTTTCTAAGTGAGCCTTTACGATATCATAAGCTAAACCTTCAATATCTCCAAATACAGAAGCAGAAAGATAAGCTGGATTCTTCTTCTTGTTTTCATCATTTTCAACAATTTCAGCACCCTCTGGTAAATATTGAGTATGAGTAGCACCAATAACAACTACTGGAATATTGTAGTTGATCAAAGTCTTAAATTGATTTTCTAACTGATCAGAATTAAAGATTACAACCCCGTCAACTCTCTGTCTTACTACATTTCCAATAACATCATCCTGTTTACCAATATCATCAGTTGTATAGAAGATTACGTTATAACCAAGAGATCTACAAGTATCTCCAATTCCACCAATCATTTCCTTAACATGAGCAAATAATGATTCTGGGAAAACAACAGCAATTGTAGTAGTCTTAGATTTAGCTAAACCTCTGGCAATTTCATTTGGTTTGAAATCTAATTCTTCGATTACTTTCTGAACCTTTGCTTTTGTACTAGCCTTAACAACATTTGAGTTATTGATAACTCTTGAAACAGTAGCTAAAGATACCCCAGCTCTTTCAGCTACATCATAGATCGTTACTTTCTTGTCATCTGGATTAATTCTCTTTTTCATCGTTTATTCCTCCTATTCGACTATTCTTCTGTATCTTCCTTGATTTCATCAATTATTTCATCGATTTCATCTTTTTCATCATCAATGATGCCATTGATTACTTCTTCAGAAGCTTCCTGACCTTCTTTTAATGAAGCCTTGTATTCATTGATCTTATTAGCAGCATTTTCAGCCATCTTACTGATTTTACCAACTAATTCATTGATATTTTCATTTTCCTTAGCTTTAGCAGCTAATTCATCTACTGATACCTTTAATTCACTTAATTTAGTCTTAGTTGAACCTTTGATTGCATCTGCATCAAAATCCTCAACAAATTTCACAATTCCGTTATAGGAAGCATTTAAAACATCGATTAGATCTTGCTTAGAAAGATTCTTTGTCTTTTCATAAGCCTTTTTTCCTGTTTCCTTTAAATCATCACGAAGTTCACTGCCTTTTTTAGGAGCACATAACAATCCAATGACAGCTCCTACTCCAATTCCAAATAAAACTTGTTTCATTCCCATAATGCGTTCCTCCTATTTTTTAAATTTTGTTTTGAAAGGTGTTAATACCTTACTGATTGCATCAATTGGCTTGTTCAGCATTTCCAGCTTATAGTTAACATCGTCAATTGTATGATTTGCTTTTTCTAAGGTCGTATTTGCTCGATCAAGCGTAATATTTAAAACTGATAAGGTAGTTACCAGTTTCATAAAAACCATCGCTAAACAGATTAAAGCAAACGCTCCACAAATAATAAGTATACATTTACAAATGTCTACTGCACCCATGTATAATCACCCTTTCTTTTTATTTAAATCATTACTTTTTGTTTCGTTATGATCAGTAAGGAACATCTCTCTTTTTCAAGCTCCTTTTGATGTTTCAAATAACCATCACGATCATAATATTTAGAAACATATCTTAATGCCTGTATTCTTTCTAACATTACTGGAAGGATAGAATCATAATCTATTAGATAGATAGGATCAAAAGGATCCAATTCATACAGCTCTAGTACATCATTTTCTATTTCCCTTTCATTTTCACAATCTTTGATCATCACCATCGCATTATTTTTAAAATGAATATAAGAACTATAGCCCTTCAGTTTTTCTGCTATCTCCTTGATCCCTAAGCCTAATGTATAGCCTAAAGCAAAGCATATAAGAGAATTTTCAAATAATGTAGTTGAATTATAAGGTAAACAGATATGATAACATCTTTCAGAATAAACGTAGAGATCATAGGATAATTCCTGTTTACTCTCTAAAATATTAACAGCTCTAAAATCATTACGTTCCTTCTTTCCATAAGAAATCATTTGTTTATTGATCCTTTTTATTTCAGAATTTGTACGAATACGAGAATTTATATCTCCATTATAGATCAGTCCCTCCTGTAAGGAAGCAATTACTTTTTTAAACTGATCCAATTGTTGACGATCCGTTAAATTTAAACTTTTACATCCTTTTAAAACCAGATACTGTGGCTGTTTCTCTAAAGAAAAATCATGCAGATGTATGCATTTTGCAGATAGATCCTCTATTCCTAGAATATCGATCATACTACTCAATATTGTTTCTCCAAAGTCCCCACTAACTATAATTTGAGACATATCTTCACCTTCCAATGATATTATATCACAATTTATGAAAGCAAAACAATAGTTTTCATAAAAAATCATTTTCCAGTATAGAAATTATATCACATCTATTTGTAAACGTTAACAGTTTTTCAAAAATTAGAAAAAAGAAATAGATACAATATCAAGAATATCGTACTTTAAGCTTTCTCAATAAGTAAAATACCAGATCTATACTTTTAAAATAGATCTGGTAAATATCTTTACTTAATGGTGCTCATTAGTTTTTTAATAAAATATTTGGTGAAAGAACTGAAATAAGTAAAATAGTAATCAGCATTGGAATAAATGATGAAATAAGGTTGAATCCTAGCATCATTCCAATTCCAGCAAATATCTGATTAAAACGAATCATCTTAAATCCTACAAAAATAAGATTGATCAAAATCAGAATCGCAGTAGAGAAAACAGACAAGATAAGTATTCTAATCACCGTTCTTATAAAACTCAACCTGGTTAGCTTTAAATGATCTATTCCTTTTGCTTTTAATAAAGCAAAATCGTACTTATGACTATTTAATTCGATCCATTCAATATAATTAGTTAGAATCAATAAAATCACAACAATAATCACACTAAAAATAAAAATCAAACGAATCAATTGTTGTTGCAAAGAAGTATAAGTAATATAGTCTTCATTTGCCTGAATCAAAGTAGAAGAAAGATTTAAGCTTTCTATCTTATTAACTACCTCTTCCATTTTATAAAAGCTGGTAATATGAAGCAATAAAGTATCTGGCTGAATATCCTGAAAATAAGAATCAGCAATATAAATACTATCAACATTTAAGTCACAGAAAGCATGAATTGGTTCACTAAGGATATACAGCACCTCAAAGCTTTGATTGAGCTCTTCTATAAAATAAGTATCCCCTATATTTAAATTCAATTGTTTAGATAGAGAAGGAGTAATGATCATTTGTCCCTGATCTAATTCTATTGGATTTTTATAGGCAATATAATTAGATAAATTGTAGTGTTCATATTCTATTGAGTAATAATAGTGCGCATTTCCTACATATTTAATTTTCTCAAAAAATACAATATCATCTTCATCTACTCCTGTAGATGAATAAATGATCAATTCGGTATTGATTGTATCATTTATTTTATTTTCATTACTTTCTATAATATAGCTTCGAATATTCAGCGAACTGACTCCTATAGCTACCACTGTTCCAAGAAGGATCAGTAATAGTAAGTTGAATTTACTTTTAATAAGAGAAGAGCTTCTTAAATAGAATGAATAGAAAGCATGATTCATAGGAAAATCATGCTTTTGTATTTGTTTTTCAGTAGATTCACAATCTACTTTATTGCATAAAGGAAGATCATAGATAAAATCAGCTGAATCTTTCATTGTTTGTGAATGACTGGCAATAATTACGGTCTTTCCATAATCATGAGCTAGACTTTGAAATAGACTAATGATCTGTGCTTCATTTTTAGGATCTAGTCCACTGGTTGGTTCATCCGATAAAATAATATCGGTATTGCAGGCCAGTGCACAAGCGATAGCTAAACGTTGTTTTTCCCCACCAGAAAGCTGATGAATTTTTTCGTCTAAATGAACTTCTAACGATACCTGCTTTAATAGTTCTTGAATTTCTTTCTCATTTACTGATGATCCAGATAAATAAGCATTCAATGTAATATTCTCTTCTACACTTAAATCACTAAATAGATTCTTTTCCTGAAAGATAAAAGAAATCCTTTGTCTTCTTAACTCAGAGAGATCCTTCTCTTTTAAATTATTGATCTGAATTCCATCAATTTCAAATAAATCATTGGGCTGTTTTTGAAGCAATCCTAGTACCGTCAACAAAGAGGATTTTCCACATCCACTCTTACCTGATAATACATATAGTTTCCCAGAATGAAAAAGATAATTTTGTGAAGTCAATATTGTTTTAGATGCATATTGAATTGTCAAATTCTTAATTGAAATCATATTATTCGCTCACCGTCAATTCTCGATAATCCATAGACTTCAATTCCCATCTTCCTGTTAAATAGGAAGAAATCATCAATAGAACATAAAGTCCTATTATATAGATTAGATAGTTATATGTGATCTGAATATAATTCAATCCAGATAGATATTTTGTGATCGTCATCGCTATTCCTATTATAATTACTACAATTGGCAAACTAAAAATCAACTGTCGATAAAGTACATTTACTAGTATAGACTTATATGAAAGTCCATTAATCGAAAGATATAGATAATCCTTTCTTTGTGAATGTAGATTAATCTTTTGAATAATAATATTGAATAATAAAATAACAGCCCCAATTAAGAATGCAATTCTAATATGAGTAGATTGAATATTCTTTTGTACATCAATAAAATTCTTATAATATAATCTAGCTCCATATACATAGTAATTAGGATCACATTCTACAATATCCTGAATGGTCTGATTGATTTTAGAAACATCTTCCACCTGTAAAATATAGCTTTTAACCTGATATCCCATTTCAGTAATATTCAGATCGTTTCGGTTCATTCGATAATACTGAATAAAATCTGAATGTTCCTCGATGCATTGTTTCATTATTTGATCCATCAGGTGATAATCCATATAGAAACAGTCAGGATAGGCATTATTCGTCAAATTATTTGGACTATCCTGCTTTTTAATACCTTTAATTGGAAAAGTAAATTCTTCCACAATACATCCAATAGTCATTCCTTCCTGAGTATTGTTATTACTTTTAGATGAAATAACTGGAACTGCTGCTCTAAAGCTAACGGTTATTCCTTCAATATTATCAATATTCAGCTGATCAGCGACTGATTCTGTAATATAAATACCATTTTCCAGATCTTTTGAAACCTGTGTAAAATGAGAATCATTATAGCTTAAATCATATTGTTCATCAATAGCACAGATAGCTACTCCATTCCATCCTACACCTAAATCTGTTTGAAGCAGTTCTTGATCATTGATCATATAGGTGATAGAATCTTCTGTTAAATCTGTCAGCTTATAACTTCCATCTATATATAGATAGCTAGAACCAACATCCCCAAAGGTATAATAAGGATAATAATTTTCTATATTATCTATTTGTTGTATATCAGCCTCATTAACTGGATTAGAAGGATTTAATAAATTGTTAGTATTATTATAGCTAGAATAGACTATCAACTCTCGATCATTCATTTGTTTAAGTATAGTTGAATAAAAATCTGTTACTCCGTTTCCATATAAAAAAAATACACTGCTAAGGCCAAGGCATATACCTATTAATAATGAATAAATCATTCTGTTAAATTGTCTATTTTTAATAAAATATTTTGTGATTTTTGTAATATAAGGTTGTTTTATGAAATTAGTTTTAGTATAGCTGCTGCTTTGAATATTATCATTTATAATCGTCTTATCTTTTATTGTAAGTAAACGATCATAATGATAAATATCTGGATTATGTGAAACAATAATAATTCCCTTTCCCTGTTTCTTTAATTCATCAAGAATACCTACTATACATTCACTGTTTTCTTGATCAAGTGAAGCTGTAGGTTCATCGAGTAATAAGAAAGGTGTATCTTTTAAAATAGCTAAAGCTAAAGCTAAACGTTGCTTTTCACCCCCTGAAAGTTTAGAAACCTTAGTATGGACATCTAAATGATTAAGCTTGACCATTTGAAGTAAATGAAGGTAACCTTCTTCATTATATATATTTTCAGACATTTCAGCTGCCATTTTAATAGAATCAAGAATAGTATGATTTTTCATCAGGTCATAATCTTGAAATACATAACTAAATAAATTTAATTTGATAAGATCGACATGATTTAAATCTAATTTTTCACCATCTAGGTAATAATCAAATTTTGCTTGAGGCTCATTCAAAGATATAATTGATAACAATGATGTTTTTCCACATCCACTTTCTCCAGTAATCATTGTAATCTGTTTAGTTTTAAATGAGAGGGAATCAATACTGAATAAATGCTTTTCACTATAGGATAAGGATATATTTTTTAAATTAATTTGTGTCATATTATATTGAATATGTGGAAGATACAGCCTGTGTAGAATAAGTGATTCCTAATCTTTTAAATGAAACAGCTCCAGCCCAAGTTAGTGAGGTAGTAGAAGACTCTCCTTTAGCAGGAGTGGTTGCAGCAACTATTGCGTAACTCGAATTAGTAATATTACGAACATAATCTGCAGAAGATGAAGTAATTCTTTCTGAATTAGATGTCATTGCTACTGTAGCGGTAATTTTTAATGCAGCACTCTGTCCATCGTAAGAAACATATTTTCCAGTATGATATCTTGTTTCATATGTTGTAGCACTAGTTAATTGGATTGAAATAATGCCGATTATTCCAATTACTAAAACCAAATGAATTAATTTTTAAACATAATTTATCCTCCTTGTTTATTTTTAAATATTATATCAATTTTATAAAATAGTGTCAATGTACTCATTTATTAAATTATATATTTATTTTATTTTCTTTGTAAGAAATATTAAAATGAATAAACTTCAATAATTAAAAAAGAAGATATTAAGCATAGCTCTTTATCTTCTTTAAAATCAATAACCAATTCTATTAGTGGTAAATTACATACTGTTTCTAATTTGATTCAAATCCCACTTATTCAATGATTTGAATATCCTTTGAGTAATGATTTAAGATTTCACATCCATCTTTGGTAACTAAGACAAGATCTTCAATTCTTACTCCAAATTCACCTGGAAGATAGATCCCTGGTTCAATAGAGAAGATCATCCCTTCTTCTACTGGTAAGTCAAAAGCAGCAGATACATCTGCAAATTCATGACAGTCTCTACCAATAAAATGACCTAAACGATGAGTGAAATATTCTCCGTATCCTTCATTAGCAATAATATCTCTCGCTGTTTTATCGATATCACAAAGTCTAACTCCTGGCTTGATGATTGCTTCAGCTGATTCGTTTGCTTTTCTAACCAGATTATAGATGTATTTCTGTCTTTCAGAGATCTTTTTATAGAAATAGGTTCTAGTCATATCTGAACAGTATCCCTGATATTTACATCCCATATCAATAGTAATACTGTCTCCTTCTTGTAAAATGGTACCATCATGACCATGATGAGGATCTGAACCCTTTACCTGGAAAGCTACAATTGGTTCAAATGAATATTCATAAGCTTCCATAGACTGATAGATAGGAAGTAAACGAGCAGCTATATCATCTTCGCTATCTCCCTCTTTGATGGTTGCAGCTAATTGTTCAATAGCAGCATCATTAATTAAGCTTGCCTTTCTCATTAGTTCGATCTCTTTTTCTTCTTTTACCATTTTTACACCATCTACAGCTAATGAACCATTAACATAGGTAGCCTGCTTCTTTTCCATTAAAGATAAAAGCCACTTAGCAGCCATAAATTTATCAATTCCTACTACACTGTGATCATCAATATATTTAGCTAAATAGATAGTTGGATCTTCAGTATCTGCAAACCATACTTCTTCAATAGGAAGATCTTTAGATACTGCAAATAATTTATTTAAGAAAAATACAGGTTCTCTTTTGGTAGATAACATCAGACAATAGAATCTTTCTCCTGGCCAGTTTCTGACATCAGTAAGATAGTTGATGGAAGAAGAATCTGTGATCAATAAATAATCAAGATTCATTTCTTTCATTTTACCATAAACCCTGTTGATTCTTTCCTTATTCATGTTTAGATACCTCAATACCTAATTCCTTTAATTGTTTATCATCAACGATATTTGGTGCTTCTGACATTAAATCTGAAGCTGATGCAGTCTTAGGGAAGGCAACAACATCACGAATATTGTCAGTACCACATAAGATCATAATTAATCTTTCTAGACCAATACCAACTCCACCATGAGGAGGTGTACCATATTTGAAAGCATCTAAGAAGAAACCAAAACGAGCCTGAGCATCTTCTAATGTCATACCAATTGCTTCAAATACCTTAGCCTGTAATTCCTGATTATGGATACGGATAGAACCAGATAATAATTCATAACCATTTAAAACAAGGTCATAGGCTCTTGAATAACAATGTTCTGGATCAGTTAATAATTTATCTACATCTTCTGGATTTGGTGAAGTAAATGGATGGTGAGCTGCTACCCATCGATCTTCTTCTTCACTATATTCAAACATTGGGAAGTTAGTAACCCATAAGAAATTGTATTTACTCTGATCAATTAATCCTAAGTCTTTTCCAAGCTTAACACGTAAAGCACCTAAAGCCTGTTGAACAACCTTCTTCTTATCAGCTAAGATCAATACTAAGTCATTTTCTTCTAATCCTAAAGCAACTCTTAAAGCTTCTCTTTCTTCTTCAGTAGTTGGTTTCATAATAGATCCAGTAAATGCTCCATTATTGTATTTTAAGAAGGCTAAAGCTTTAGCACCATAAGTCTTTACAAAATCCTGCAGCTTATCTAAATTCTTTCTAGAATAATTGCTTGCCTGATTCTTAACAACTAAACAGTTTACAATTCCACCAGCTTCAATTGCGTTCTTAAATACTACAAATTCAGTATCCTTAAATACAGGTGTAATATCCTGTAATTCCATTTCAAAACGAGTATCTGGTTTATCTGAACCATATCTTCTCATTGCATCATCATATGGTAATTGAAGAAAATGAGGCTGTAATTCAATATTCTTAACCCCTTTAAAGATTTCAATCATTAAGTTTTCTACTACTTCAAAGATTTCAGGTTCTTCAACAAAGCTCATTTCAATATCGATCTGTGTAAATTCAGGCTGACGGTCAGCTCTTAAGTCTTCATCTCTAAAGCATCTTGCAATCTGGAAATATTTTTCTAATCCACCGATCATTAATAACTGTTTATAGATCTGTGGTGATTGTGGTAAAGCATAGAATTTACCATTAAAGATTCTACTTGGAACTAAATAATCTCTAGCACCTTCTGGAGTAGATTTACATAAAATAGGTGTTTCAATTTCAATAAAACCTAAGTTAGATAAGTAGTTTCTTGCAATCATTGTAACCTGATGTCTTAACATTAGGTTCTTCTGTAAAGAAGGTCTTCTTAAATCTAAGTAACGATATTTTAAACGTGTATCTTCTAAGGCATTAGTATCATCAGAAATTACCATTGGGGTAGTATCTGCAGTATTAATAATATCGATCTGTGTAGCTTCAATTTCAATATCTCCAGTAGGCATTTTAGGATTCTTTGATGATCTTTCCACAACCTTTCCTACAACATGTAAAACATATTCAGTTTTAATAGTAGATGTTAATTCATCCATTGATTCATCACAGATTACCTGAGTAATACCATAACGGTCTCTTAAATCAATAAATACCAGGGCCCCTAAGTTTCTCTTTTTAGCTACCCATCCTTTTAATTCAACGATTTCTCCTACGTTTTCAATACGTAGTTCACCATTGTTATGAGTTCTATTCATTTCCATATTCTCCTTCTAAGAATTCAACGATTTTACCTAAATCGATCGTTACCTGTTCTCTGGTAACACTATTCTTAATATTTACTACTTCATTCTTTACTTCTTCTTCTCCAAGGATCATTGTATAGTTAGCCTTCATACGATCAGCAGTCTTAAACATTGCCTTCATTCCTCTTCCAGCATAATCCATATCACATCTAAATCCATTAGCTCTAAGCATTGAAATGATCTGTACAGCTAGATCTCTAGCTTCATCACCCATAGGCATAATATATACATCAATACCTTCTTCTGCAACATCCTGTTTATTCTTTAAAGCAATAGCTAATCTTTCCATACCAAAGGCAAAACCAACTCCAGGGGTAGAAGGTCCACCAATTTCTTCAACTAAGGAATTGTATCTTCCTCCTCCACCTAATGTAGCAGCATTTCCTAATTCTGGATCTTCAGAAATTACTTCAAATACTGTATGACAATAGTAGTCTAATCCTCTTACAAGATTTGGATCTACTTCATAATCAATTTCAAGATCATCTAATAAAGCACATACCTTTTCAAAATGAGCTTTAGCACTATCAGTTAAGAAATCCTGAGTCTTAGGAGCAGTCTTGAAGGAAGGATTATCCTTATCTACCTTACAGTCTAAAATTCTAAGTGGATTCTTTTCATATCTTGCCTGACAGTCAGGACATAAACAAGGTAAAACTGGTTTAAAATGAGATTTTAAAGCCACCTTATAGTTTTCTCTTGATTCTTCATCCCCTAATGTATTGATATGTAATTTAACATTTCTAAGTCCTAAAGATTCTACAATTGTAACTGCCATATTCATACATTCAACATCTACATAAGGACTTTCTAATCCTAACATTTCAACCCCAAACTGGTGGAACTGTCTTTGTCTACCCTTTTGTGGTCTTTCATAACGGAACATTGGTCCCATATAATATAATTTAGTCAGCTTATCTGGATTAACATATAATTTGTTTTCCACAAAGCTTCTTACAACCCCAGCAGTTCCTTCAGGTCTTAGAGTTAAGCTTCTATCTCCCTTATCAGTAAAAGTATACATTTCCTTATTTACTACATCTGTAGTCTCCCCTACTGATCTTTGGAACAATTCTGTCATTTCAAATACTGGAGTACGGATTTCCTGTACATTGTAATTGCTGGCGATTGTTCTTAAAAGCTGTTCAAGATACTGCCATGTTTTAGTACTTTCTGGTAATAAATCTACGGTACCTCTTGGAATACTATATTTCATTTTCTCTCTCCTTTACTAAAATATAAAAACGCCCTTAGATAAGGACGTTATTGTAAACGTGGTGCCACCTTAATTGGTACTTATAGTCTTAACGCAACTAACGTTCTACCCTTATCAGATAGACTTCTCCAGAGTGTCTTCATGATCGAAATCTAAGGAACTTTCAGCCTGTGATTCCCTCTCTAAATAGCTTTCCTGACCACTGTTGCTCTTTCTATGAATTTATAACTATATTATACTTTTTCTTCATAATTGTCAACTACATCTTTTTCTTCCTGATGTTCATCCCAGTATTGTTTTTTAAATTGATGAAAACTCATTAAAGCCAGGTTTGTCCATAAGATACAACAAATTATTGAAAAAATAATTTCCTTCCAGTCAATTGCAGTACCAATATTAATACTGCTGTTATATTCTACCAAAGCATCTGCTCCACTGATCAAAGCACATAATGTATATATTATAACTAGACTTAAAGATACTTTCTGTCTTTTCATATCCTTTCACCTCTTTTCATTATATTAGCACAGTTTAAATTTTTAAGATTATTCTCCTTATAAAATACATCAATTATGTATAAACAGTTTATTTTCTAATTTATATCTTTTTGAAAATTGAGTATAATAAGGAAAAGGATGTGAAATAATGAAACCTAATATTATCTATTTTGTTGCAGATCAGATGCGTTCTGATTCTTTACATCATCTAGGATGTCAAGCTTCTATAACGCCTAATCTGGATGCTATTTTAAATGAAGGTATTTCCTTTGAAAATGCCTATACTCAAAACCCAGTCTGTGTTCCTTCTCGCTGTTCCTTTATGACTGGTCTATATCCTCATACTACAGGACATCGTACAATGTCCTTCCTTCAAAATGAAGATGAACCTAACTTTTTACGTACCATGAAAAATAATGGATATGAAGTGATCTGGGTAGGAAGAAATGACCTGGTTCCAGCTGATAGAGATAAGGAACAGTACTGTGATGTTTATTTTGCTGGTCATGATTATCATAATGGTGTACATGATCTAAGACAAAAAGGATTATCTACTCATTCTCTACCTGATCATATAGATACTACTGTACCTGGGTACTATTCTCATTATATTGGAAAGATCACAGATGAACAGGCCAGATTCTCCACCCCTTCCATGGGTAGTGACTGGAAATGTGTGGAACATGCCATACAGTATTTAAAAGAAAGAAAATCAGATCGTCCATTCTTTTTATACTTAACGATCTCTTTTCCTCATCCTCCTTATCAATGTGAGGATCCATGGTATTCAAGTATCGATCGTTCATTGATTGAACCTAAACGTCCTAGTGCCCTTGATCTTGATAAACCTAGTATGGTCCAGGGAATAGCCAGAAATCAGCATCTTCATGAATGGTTAAATGATAACTATCAGGAAGTAAAAGGAACCTACCTGGCAATGGTTTCTCGTTTTGATCACCAGTATGGAATGCTGAGGGATGCCCTAAAAGAGCTTGATTTATATGATAATAGTTCTATCTTTATTTTTAGTGATCATGGAGATTATACAGGAGATTATGATATTGTGGAAAAGGTACAGAACTGCTTTGAAGATCCTATTTCCAATGTTCCTCTATTGATCAAGCCTGCTAAGATGTTTAACGTAAAGCCTAGAATCACCCCTGCTTTAGCTGAATTAGTCGATTTAACACAGACTGTATGTGATATGACAGGAATTGAAACTGAATATGTTCAATTTGGAAAATCATTATTACCTGTAATTGAGGGAAGTGATACTAACAAGGATGCAGTATTTTGTGAAGGAGGAAGAATTCATAAAGAGGAATGGTGCATGGAAAAAGGACATGGACCTGCTTCTCCTTACTATCCTAGATTACATGAACAATCTAAAGAGGGTCCTGAACATACTAAGGCTACTATGATCCGTATGGGAAATCTAAAGTATGTGAAGAGATTATATGAAAAGGATGAGCTTTATGATTTAGAAAAGGATCCTAAAGAGCTGTATAACTGTATTGATGATCCTTCCTATAAGGAAAAGCTATTTACCTTAAAAGAAAGAATGCTGGAATGGTATCAGGAAACTGGTGATATCGTCCCTAACCGTAAGGATCTTAGATAATGTGTGGAAGATATTATTTAGAGAAAACTCCACTAATTGTAAAGCTATTAAAAAATAGAGAATTTAAAACAGGAGAAATCTTTCCTGGAGATACCGTTCCAATTCTAATTAATGAAAAACAGGCTGCTTTAAAACAGTTTGGAAAAAAGATGAATGGTGGAATGCTGTTTAATGCCAGGACAGAAAGTCTAACTGAAAAGATCACCTTTAAAAATTTAAAGCATGGTTTAGTGTTAGCTTCTTCCTATTATGAGTGGTCTAAGCAGAAAGAAAAATATCAGTTTTTCTTTCCTGATCATGCCTATATGTGCTGTGTCTATGATCATGATTATTTCTATATACTAACAACCTCTTCTTCTCATCCCATTCATCACCGTCAGCCATTATTTGTAAGTGGTGAAAATGCCAGAAAATGGTTAAATGAAGAAGATACGACTACTATTCTTTCCCTAAAACCTATTGCTTTACAATATGACCGTGCTTAAAGAGAGAATTGTTTCTCTCTTTTTTAAAGCAAAAGAGGGCTAATGCCCTCTAATACCAGGAGTATTTATTTCAAATTTTTTAAGCAATGATCTTAGAGAATAATTCTGTCTTAGCTTCTGATAATGAAGACATTTCACAATCAACATCTAAAATCATATAATCACCGTTTTCACCAGTTGTCCAGTCATCACCAGGGTTACCAGTCTTAGCAAAGTTAATCAGGTATGCAGACATATTATCAGCTACAGTCTGATCATCTTCAGTCCAGTATTCATCTCTAGCATGAGATAAGTGTCCTAGGAAGTATGGAACATCAGCAGTATGGAATGCACCATAAGCTTCGCTCATTTCACCAGGCATTACATGAGTGAATAAGTAAGTATAAGTAGCAGGTTCATTTTCAGTTCTTGCTGAGGCATGTGCATTAAGTGTAGCTAACATATAGTCAACATTGAATTCCTGACAAGCTGCACTAACATCAGATAAGTCATAGATTTCCTTGAAGGCTTCAATATTGTCTTCACCAACAATAGCAGTTGCATTAGCGATTACTTCATCTTCATCTGCACCACTTAATACACCAAATAATAATGTATCCTGTTCAACCCAACCAGTCATTAAAGTAACATCAGTTAATGAACCATCTGCGATTTGTTCATTAAAGCTTTCAGGAATAACTGTACCATCAACGATTGGAGTACCAGTTGCACCAAATAATTCAAAGATTTCATCTGCTGTCATAGCTCTTAATTCTTCAAGAGTCTTACCTTGAGCAGCTTCTTCCCAAGTTGCTTCAGCAGTTTCTAAATCAGATAATGAATAGTTATAGAATTGGAATGATTCACATAATGCTTTTGAAACTAATCCTTCAGATTGAGGAGAAGCTAGAACAGCCTGGATCATACCAGAACCAGCTGACTGACCCATTAATGTAACGTTAGAAGCATCTCCACCGAAAGTAGCGATATTATCCTGTACCCACTGTAATGCTTTAATTACGTCTAATACACCATAGTTACCAGAAGTTCCATTACCTTCTTCAGTTAATTCATCAGTAGCCATGAATCCCATAATCCCAACACGATAGTTGATTGTTACATAAACTACATCATTTTCAGCGATATAAGTACCATCATATACATCACAAGAAGAACCACCAGAAGTGAATCCACCACCATGTACATAAACGATAACAGGTTTATCAGCTGTACCATCAGTCTTTGCATAAACATTTAATGATAAACAGTCTTCAGAATATCCAGTATCTTCAATAATAAATTCTTCTGACCACATCATAAATGGACCCTGTTCAGTCTGGATTGCAGAAGCACCCCAAGTGTCACATTCTTTAACTCCATCCCATGCTTCAACATCCTGAGGAGCTTTCCATCTTAGATCACCAACTGGAGCGGCAGCATAAGGAATACCCTTATATAAAGCTACAGTTTCATCTTCATTAGCATAAGTACCAGTGATCTGACCACCAGTAACATCGATTGCAGCTGTAGGATCTAAAGAAAAATCTACAGTTTCTACTGTTTCTTCTTTTTCTTCAGTTTCTTCTTCATCATTAGAAGAACAAGCTGCTAGAGACAAGCACATACTTAAAGCTACGATTCCCTTTAAAAGTTTTTTCATTTTGTTCCTTTCCTTTCTTTTGTGCAAACGATTGCAAAAATACTCCTAAAAAATATTGCAATCGATTGCAATTCTTGTTAAACTTATGATAGCACATACAAAAATAAATGTCTATAGTATTTTTAAAAAAATTGGATATAATAGTAAAAAGAGGAAGTGAGAAGGATGGTAACGATCGCAGATATCGCAAAAATGGCAGGAGTATCTACCTCCATGGTGTCAAGAGCAATCAATAATAAAGGAAATGTAAAAGAAGCAAACCGTATAAAGATCATGAAGATCGTAGAAGAAACAGGCTATACAATGAATCTTCAGGCTCAGGCTCTACGTACTAAAAGATCTGGGCTTATTGTCTTTTTAATTCCATCCTTTGATTCTAGATTTGTATCTGAGCTAGTTACAGATTTATCCCATATTTTAGAGGATAGCGATTATTCCCTGGTAGTCAATAATTACCATCATTCATTACCAAAGGAATCTTTACTAGAAAAGATTCAGAAATTCTCATCAAGAGGAGTAGACGCAATTATTGTCTTTACTTCTGATCATACTTTAGAATTTATAGAAGGTCTTAAAAAGATACAGACCCCTTTGATCATGATGTTTTCAAACTATGATTTTCTTCCTTGCCTATCCTATGATGTTAAGTATTCTGGTTATCTGTTAGCCAAATGTGCGCTTGAACATGGTTATCGTAAGATAGGTTATATTCATCAAGATGACAGCTTATTTAATGAAGGGATCGAAAAAGCTTTAAAGGAATTTCACGTACCTGTTGATTCAAACTACCTGCTTGAACAGGATCCTGATGTTCCCTATCATATCGCTAGTGAAAAATTAGCTAAAAATTTATATGAATTAGAGGATCAGCCAGAAGTATTTATCTGCTATCTGGACCGTATTGCTTCTATTATGAAATTAAACTATGAAGCTATGGGAGGAAAGAGAATCACCTTTATGGGAGTTGGAAATACAGAATATGCTGCCATAGCTCATTTAACTACTATTGATTACCATAAAAGAGATCTATCTTACAAGGTATTAGAAATTTTAAATAATCTTGAAGAAGGAAAAGAAATACAGCCTGTTCACTATTTAAGTAAATGCGAATTAATTATCAGAGACCTATAAAAAAAGAATCGAGTAAATCGATTCTTTTATTTGATCAATCGTTTGACTTCATAGACCCCTTGGATCTTTTGAATATTTGCCACTGTAGAACGTAAATGTTCAGCATCATCTACCTGCATACAGATCGTCATAATAGCCTGAGTATCTACTGTATCTGAGTGAATAGATACAATATTGATCTTATGGGCTGCCAATGTAGAAATGATATCATTTAATAAATTTCTACGGTCTGCACAGTCGATTTCCACATCTACATCATACTTTCTTGCGGTAATTGAAGCATTATCCCAATAAACTGGAACCAGACGTTTTTTCATATCATCTGTAGAAATATTTGGACAATCCTTACGGTGGATCTTAACCCCCTGTCCTCTGGAAATAAAACCAACGATATCATCACCAGGAATTGGTGAACAGCAGTTAGAGATAATCGTTTTAACCGAAGCAATTCCACTTACTACTACCCCTGTTGATGAAGAGTTATTGATCTTATATTCAGGAGTTGGATTTTTCGCAATGATCTTCTGTAAGCCATCAAAGAACCCTTGTTTTCTAGGTCTGGCTTTATCCATAACTGCATAGGCAGTAACAGTCTTTTTACCCATATGGTATAAAAGATCATCAAAGGATTCTACTCCAAAGGCTCCTAAAATAGGCTTATATGGTTCTGGAGCCATATATTCCTTTTCATCAAGATTACGCTTACGGATCTCATCACGAAGCATCTTTCGTCCTACTTCAATAGTGATCTTTCTTGTTTCACTTTCTTTTTCATTGAAGAAGGCTTTGATCTTGTTTCTAGCTCTTGTTGTATGAACGATCTTTAACCAGTCTTCACTTGGTCCAGGGGAAGTTTTAGAGGTTTTGATTTCACACATATCCCCAGTCTGCAATGTATGAGTTAAAGGAACCATCTTATGGTTAACACTTGCTCCTACGCAATGATTTCCTACTTCTGTATGAATACGATAAGCAAAGTCAATAGGAGTTGAACCATTTGGCAGTTCAATAACCTTTCCCTGAGGAGTAAAGACATATACATTGGCTTCAAAAATATCCTTTCTTAATGAATTATAATATTCCTGAGCATCTGCATCCTTAATATCATCTGATAAACTGATAAACTCACGTAACCATTGAAGCTTTTCAACGATTTCCTTCTGTTCATTTTTAGAAGAATACTGAGTTCCTTCCTTATAACGCCAATGAGCAGCGATCCCTCTTTCAGCAATTTCATCCATAGCTTCATTACGGATCTGAATTTCAAAGATCGTACCCTTTTCCCCAACGATTACCGTATGTAAAGACTGATAATTATTAGGTTTAGGCATCGCAATATAATCCTTAAAACGACCAGGTAAAGGACGATAGTTTTCATGAATAATTCCTAATACTTCATAACATGTCATCTTATCATCCCCATCGGTAATAATACGCAATGCATTTAAGTCATATAATTCATCAAAGCTTTTTCCTTTTTTGATCATTTTCTTATAAATTGAATAGATATGCTTTACTCTACCCTTTAGATGATATTTGATTCCGTTTTTATCTAATAGTTCACGAATCTGATTCATCATCTTATCAACAGCTTCTTTACGATCCATTGTATTCTTATCAAGTAAAGCATTGATTTCTTCGTAGGCTGGACGATCTAAGTAGTATAAGCTTAAATCTTCTAATTCCACACGAATATCATTGATCCCTAGACGGTGAGCAATAGGGGCATAAACCTCCATTGTTTCCTTAGAGATGATCTGTTGCTTTTCTGGAGACATATATTGTAAAGTACGCATATTGTGTAATCGGTCAGCAAATTTGATCAGAATAACACGAATATCCTTAGCCATCGCAATATAGATCTTACGATGATTTTCAGCATATAGATCTGTTTCATCTTCGATTTTTAAATTACCGATCTTAGTTACTCCCTCTACCAGACTGGTAATTTCTTCTCCAAAATTTTCTACCATCATTTCTCTTGTAACATCTTTACAGTCTTCTAGTACATCATGCAGAAAACCTGCAGCAATGGTCATAGGTCCTGTCTGTAAAGAAGCAAGAATATAGGCAACCCATAATGGATGAATTGAATATGGTTCACCACTTTTTCTCAATTGTCCATTATGTTTATCATTCATATATTGATATGCCTTTTTGATTAAGGCAATATCTTCTTTTTTTGTGATATAAGTACTTGTTAATTCTAATACATCATCGAAAGTAACGGTATCCCCTGCCTGTTTAATTTTATTCATACTTACATCCCCCCCTTAGTGTATACTAATCTATTCTAGTATGTAATTAAAGAAAATACGTTATATCCTTCTAATTTTTTTCTTCCTTCAAGAGCAGCTAATTCTACTAAGAAAGCACAACCAACTACTTCTCCACCTAATTGTTCAATTAACTTAATAGCAGCTTCAACTGTACCACCAGTAGCTAACAGGTCATCAATAATAACTACCTTTTGTCCTGGTTTAACTGCATCCTTATGCATATGTAATTCATTGCTTCCATATTCCAAATCATAAGAAGCACTTACTGTTTCTCTTGGTAATTTACCTGGTTTTCTTACTGGTGAAAAACCTACCTTTAAAGCATAAGCAACTGGACATCCAATTAAAAATCCTCTTGCTTCTGGTCCAACTACTAACTCTGCTCCCTGTTCCTTTGCCCATGCAGCAATTTCATCAAAAGCAGCAATTGAAGCTTCATTATCACTTAGTAAAGGTGTGATATCTCTAAATAGAATTCCTGGTGTTGGAAAGTCAGGAATATCCTTGATATATTTTTTATAATCCATTTTATGATCCTCCTCAAATTTTATTAACATACTATATTATACCAAACAAAAATTGAACTTTAAAGATACTTTTTCCAAACCAAGAAAAAAAGGGTGATTTTTCTTAAGAAAATCATCCTTTATAGAATATCTTTGATCATAAATTGAATACTTTTTCCTCTAAATTCATTAATAGAGAGATCCCCTATCAAGGTTACAGTAGATTGACTGATCAATTCCTTATGGAAAAACCATAGTGCACTAAACTGCATATTTCCCTTTTGGCATAACAGCTTAAGGTGGTTATTCTTTAGAATAGTCTGATTTACGATCGTTACATTTTCTAATCCAAAGACCGGCTTTTCAAAATCTATTCCAAATGGTTCTAATAGACGCATTCCTTCAATATCTTTAATACTTAGATCACTATCCTCTAAAACAAGATACTGACTTTCTTCTTCCTCAAAGGAGGCAGCTTCAATTGCTTCTTTGATCTTTGCCTCAAAGGAAGGAATACGATCATATTTCACACTAAATCCTGCAGCTCCATCATGTCCTCCAAAAGCCTCAAGATCTTCACAGGCAGAAGTTAAAAACTCATGCAGCTTAAAACCTGGAAGACTTCTGGCACTTCCCTTATATATATTGTTAGCTTCATCATAATTCAATACAAAAGCTACCTTATGATATTCATTAGAGAATTTAGCAGCCAGTAATCCTAGCAGACCTTCATGGATCTCATGTTCGTAAATAAATATATAAGGAAGATCAGGATCGATCGTTTTATTTAATTCATTAAAAGCACTATTAGTCATACTTTGACGCTTACTATTTAAATTTTTAATTTTTAAAGCAAACTGATCTAAAGCCTGACTATCTGTTTCCCCATTTAAGAAATACTGTACACAGCTGTTAGGGTTCATTAAATCAGGTAATCTTCCTGCAGAATTCACCTTAGGAGCAATTTCAAACCCAATAGAAGTAGCAGTGATTGGCTTCATTGGATCATTAAGCAGTTTATTAAAAGCTGGATAGTGTTTTGTATTCATCAGCTGTAAGGCTTTCTTAACGATAGCTCTATTTTCATTTCGTAAAGGCATCATATCCGATATAGTTGTACAGGCAGCAAGGGTAAATAGATAAGCATCATGTTTTCCTAACATCTTAACTGCCAGCTTATAGGCTACCATTCCCCCACAGATTGGTTTAAATGGATAATTTGGAGAAAGAGAAGTATGTAAGAAGGCATAAGCCAAAGGAACATCCTCACCTACAGTATGGTGATCTGTGATAATAACATCTACCCCAAGCTCCTCAGCTTTTTCTACTGCATCAAAAGCACTGATCCCATTATCTACTGTAATGATCAGACTATAGCCCTTTTTAGCGATCTGTTCCACACGTTCTACATTTAAACCATAGCCATCCTTAAAACGATTTGGAATATGATATCCAACCTTTACTCCCAGCTTACTAAAAGCTTTAACAAGAATTGTCGTAGCCAGGATCCCATCCATATCATAGTCTCCATAGATCACGATTTTTTCTTCATTTTCTATTGCTTCCATAATTCTTTCATAGACCTCATCTCCTTCAGAGAATAGATCATAATCATGGAAGATCATCTTATTTAAGCTTTGAATTGTTTCATCATTTAATTTCATATAATCGATTATTTTTGCATTTAAGGAACTGATGTGATATTTCGCTTGAAGGTTTAAAAACTGTTGAGAATAAAAAGGAGTATATTTCATAAAAAAATAGCCCTCTGGCTATTTTTAAAGTAAATCCTTAAAATCATCAATTGACATTTTTGAGCCATTCTTGATTGCCTGATAGCTTAAATACTCAAAAATCTCTGAAGAACCAATTTTTAAAACCTCATCTACTAAATCACATGTATCTATTTTATCATCTTCTCGCCATCTAAAATTAAATAAGTAATCCTTAAATATTGTATGATCAATTGTTTTAACGTCGTCTTTTCTATATTCATGAACCTTTAGGAAAATTAAATAATTTAAGATTGAAGTCTGTTCACTTGTTAATGTCATATCTATTACCTCAATTCCTTACATGTATTATAGCGTAAAATTACTAAATATTAAAGTCTTTCTTGTATTAAATTTTGGTCAAAAAAAGCCCTTATCTTAAGGATAAGAGCATTTTAGAAAACTAGAATTTTAAGTTTCTTGGAGTTCTTGGATATGGTAATACATCACGGATATTTGTCATACCTGTACAATACATTACTAATCTTTCAAAACCAATACCGAATCCAGCATGTTTACATCCACCAAATCTACGTAAGTCAAGATACCATTGTAGAGTTTCCATATCCATACCTAATTCTTCCATACGGTTCTTTAAGACATCATATCTTTCTTCTCTCTGGCTTCCACCTACTAATTCTCCAATACCAGGAACTAATAAGTCACAGGCAGCAACTGTCTTATTGTCATCATTTTGTCTCATATAGAAGGCTTTGATTTCCTTTGGATAGTTAATTAAGAAAACAGGACCCTTAACTACTTCATCAGTTAAATAAACTTCATGTTCACTAGCAAGGTCGATTCCCCATTCTACAGGGAATTCAAATTTCTTACCTGACTTCTTTAAAATTTCAATTGCTTCAGTATAATCTAAACGTTTAAAATCAGAATTTAATACCTTCTTTAAACGATCCATTAATCCCTTATCGATAAACTGATTAAAGAATTCCATTTCAGCAGGACAATTATCTAATACATATTGGATACAGTATTTAATACAGTCTTCAATCAGATCCATATCATCTTCTAAATCTGCAAAAGCAATTTCTGGTTCGATCATCCAGAATTCTGATGCATGTCTTGAAGTATTTGAATTTTCAGCTCTGAAGGTTGGTCCAAATGTATAAACATCTCTAAAGGCTAAAGCAAAAGATTCAACATGTAATTGACCTGATACAGATAAGGAAGCTTTCTTTCCAAAGAAATCTTCATCATATTTTGCGTCATCTCTAGTAGTAACTGTGAAAGTTTCTCCAGCTCCTTCAGCATCATTACCAGTAATAATTGGTGAATGAACATATACAAATCCCTGATCCTGGAAGAATTCATGAATGGCCATAGCTAATGCTGAACGCACTCTAAAGACTGCCATAAAAGAATTTGTACGTGGTCTTAAATGTGGGATCTCTCTTAAATATTCCATTGAATGACGTTTCTTCTGTAATGGATATTCTTCTACACATTCCCCTTCTACTTCAATTTCAGTAGCTTCAATTTCAAAAGGCTGTTTAGCTTCTGGTGTTAATTTAAATTTACCAACTACTCTTAAAGCAGTACCAGTTCTGATCTTTTTAATTTCTTCAAAATTAGCTAAATCACTTAAATAAACGACCTGTGCATTTTTAAAATAAGTACCATCATTTAAAGCAATAAAACCTAATTTACCACTACATCTATTAGTTCTTACCCAACCTTCTAATTCAACATATTGTAATGCTTCCTGTTCCTGTAAGCTTCCGCTGATTACTAATTCATATAATTCACGGATTGTTTCAAATTCAAACATTTCTTATCCCCCTAATTTATGGTTTAAATTTCAATATCATCATTTAAATGCATTTGAATAGCTAATTCCTGAATAGCTACAACTACATCTACATTCTGTACTCTAACATCTGCTGGTACAGTAAAATGAGTATGTGTAAAGTCTACGATTCCCTTGATCCCTAAAGCTACTAAACGATCTACAGTTTCCTGAACGGATTCAGAAATCGTTAAAATTGCAATTCTGCATCCTTCTGGGAAGGTAGCTTCTAAATCATCAACAGAAGTGATAGGAACCCCGTACTTTTCTCCAATTTTATTTCGATCATTATCATAACCTTTAACAATTTTTCCTACTGTATACTGCCAACGGTTATATTTCAGGATCGCACTACCTAGATTTCCTACTCCAACAATAATAATTGGTTCAGAAGATCCTAATCCTAAGACTGAGGAAATAACATCGATCACCTTTTTGGTATCATAACCCTTTCCTCTTTGTCCTAGTGATTCTTCCTTGCTTAAATATGTAAAATCTCTACGAATGGTAGTATCCTGAATACCTGTTACTTCATATAATTCACTGGAAAGAAATAATTCCTTTCCTTCATGCTGCATCTGTCTTAAGGCTTTAAGATATACTGGATATCTGGACATCGTTGCCTTTGATATTTTCTCTTTCATAATTTCTTCCTCACATCCTATTTGTTAATATATTAACATAAATTATCTCTTATTTCAATTCTAGTGAAGGAGAAACATTTAAATGAAGATCACTAAATTCTCCCTTTTCATACAGATAGCTTCCTACCATTGCAATCATTGCTGCATTATCTGTACAACATCTCATTGGTGGAACTAATAATTCAATTCCTTCTTTTTCACAGGCTTCCTTTAGATCAGCTCTTAGCTTACTATTCGCACTGACTCCACCCGCTACAACTACCTGTTTTACCTGATATTCCTTTGCTGCTCTAATTGTTTTAGTTACTAAAACATCCAATGCTACATTCTGGAAGGAGCAGGCCAGATCTTCCTTATTGATCTCCAATCCCTTTTGATGATAGTTATGAACTAAATTAATAACTGCAGACTTTAAGCCACTATACGAGAAGTTATAGGTATCATCATCAAGTGGTTTAGGTAATGGATAGACAGGCTTTCCAAGCTTTGATAGCTTATCGATCTGAGGACCTCCTGGATAAGGAACATCGATTACTCTTCCTACCTTATCATAGCTTTCCCCAATGGCATCATCGTAGGTTTCTCCAATAATGTCAAAGTTTAAATGATCCTTCATATAAACTAATTCTGTATTTCCCCCTGATACTACTAAAGCCATCAGTGGGAATTTCATATCTGCTACCAGCTGATTGGCATAGATATGTCCAGCTAAATGATGAACCCCAATTAAAGGCTTATCTAAAGCTAAAGCTAAGGCCTTAGCACATTGCATCCCTACATGTAAAGAACCAATTAGCCCAGGTCCCTTTGTAACGGCAATAGCATCAATTTCATCTAGATCAATAGCTGCATCATCTAGTGCCTGTTTTAAAACATAGCTGATATTTTGAATATGCATTCTACTTGCGATTTCTGGAATAACTCCCCCATATAGACGGTGAGTATCGATCTGAGTAGAAATCACATCACTTAATAATACTTTTTTATCCTTTAAAATTGCGATGGCTGTTTCATCACAACTTGATTCAATTCCTAATATGATCATTCAAAATCCTCCTTTACCATCAGCAAAGCATCTTCAGTTGGCGCATCGTAATAATTCTTACGAACTGCCGCCTGTTTAAAACCATATTTTTCATATAATGCCTTTGCCTTATAATTTGAAGCACGTACCTCTAAGGTACATACCTTCATTTCCTTTTTTAAAGCATATTGAAGCAACGCTTCTCCAATTCCTCTTCTTTGATAATCAGGATGAACCCCTAAATTTGTGATTTCTCCCTGATCATAGGCTACCCAGCTGCCGATAAATCCTACTACCCTTCCTTCTTCAAGATAGACATAATAGAAGGAAACTGGATTTTCCTGGATTTCAAAGAGAAAATCCTTTCTTTGCCAAGGCAAAGAGAAGAGAGTGTGTTCAATTTCTAATACCTGCTCCAAATGCTCTTCTTTCATTTCAACGATCATTTTTTAGTGCTGACCTCAACATTTTTAATATAGTGAGGAACCAATGCCTTAACATCTTCAACATAATCATAGCTTAAAGATGTCTGATAGATCATATCACATAAATCATATTCTTCTTCATCCAGACCAATTAAAGCTCTCTGTCCTTTGCATACATATTCTTGATGGCTATTGACAAATTGCTTTAATTCATCTAAGCTCATTAGTTTTTCTTCCTTTTGATCTCCATTATAGATTCCTACATAAGCCTTTTTACTTCTGGCATCGATCATAGCGATGGTTGGAATCTCTGTTTTATAGATTTCTAGAGAAGAAACAGCTTTAACCTTAATAGGAAGAATCACCTCAAAGGTCTTAATAATAGTTAATGCAACCCTAACCCCAGTATAGCTTCCTGGTCCAATGGTTACAATTGCTTCATTAATATCCTTCATTTTTAAATTGTGAAGTTTTAAAACTTCTTCTAGTAAAGGTACTGCTTCTTCAGATTGCTTTCTTAAAGCTTCCATCTGTCTTTTTTCAAGAAAAGTACCATCCTTTAATAACCCTACTACTAAATAAGATGTAGAGGTATCCATTAAAATACTATACATGCTTCTACCTCCCCGATCACATCTTCGTATTGTTTTCCAATTGGTTTAAATGTAAAGGTACGAGTTGTTTCATCGATAAAGCTGATCTCTATTTCCAGTCTTTCCTTTGGTAATAGATCTTCAATATACATTGGCCATTCAATGACACATACTCCATCCCCATCAATATATTCTTCAAAGCCAAGATCCTCTTCTGCATCCTCAAGACGATAGGCATCAAAGTGATAAAGTGGTAATCTTCCACTTTCATAGATTTTTAGAATCGTAAAAGTAGGAGAATTCACGATTTGCTTAATTCCTAACCCTTTAGCAATTGACTTTGTAAGCGTGGTTTTCCCTGCTCCTAAGTCTCCTGTTAATGTCAGTACAGAATGAGGAAATAAACATTTACCTAAAGCAATTCCTAACTGTTCTGTCATTTTTGAATCCACATTTTCTAATTTCATGTTTACCTCCCGTTAATCTCTTAGATTTGTATAGATACGATACCAGTATTCACTAAATCCCTTTTTAAATGGTCCCTGACCATTTTTAGCCAGATCGATCAATCTATTTAGTTCCTTATGTAAGATCCAATCCAGATCATCCCCATAGTTCATCTGTTCCTTATGGTGTTTATATTCTTCTTCATCCAGGATCTTATTTTTTCCATCTGGGAAGACCTTCAAATCTAAGTCATAATCAATATATTTAATTGCCTCACCATCATATAAAGCAGGAGAAGCAATATTACAATAATAATAAACCCCATCATCACGGATCATACAGATCACATTAAACCAGTCATGAAAAGATAAATACCAGATCGCTGGTTCCTTTGTACACCAGGTTCTTCCATCTGATTCAGTTACAATGGTATGCATATTGATCAGAATACAGTAATCATCGTTACATTCAAGGACGATTCCCTTTGACCAGCATCGATGTATACTTCCATCATGCTTATAACAGTGAATCATTACTTCCTCGTTCACGTTTAATTTTTCCATTACTGTATCCCCCCTTTTATCAACAAAACGTATTATACAACTTTTCCTTTTAAAATAATAGGTACTAATCATGGTTTTTTTTAGATTTATTATGGTAATTTTAGTATGAAAGGGGTATAATGTTTTTTATAACGAGGAGGAAACAAACATGGCTAAAATTATTTCAGTAAATGCTGGTTCTTCAAGCTTAAAATTCCAATTATTTGAAATGGATGATGAATCAGTAATCACTTCTGGTGTCGTTGAAAGAATTGGTTTCGATGACGCTATCTTCACTATTAAATACAATGGTGAAAAGGAACAAAAGGTATTACCTATCAAAGATCATACTGCTGCTGTACAATTATTATTAGATACTTTAATTGAAAAAGGAATCGTAAAATCATTAGACGAAATCAAAGGTTGTGGACACCGTGTTGTACAAGGTGGTTCTTACTTCTCTCATTCAGAAATCGTTACTCCTGATGTAGAAGCTAAGGTAGAATCATTAATTCCACTTGCTCCATTACATAATGGACCAAACCTAACTGGTTATAGAGCATTTAGAGATGCTATCCCAGGAGCTGGACAAACAATGGTATTCGATACAGCTTTCCATCAGACTATGGATGCTGCTCACTATGTATATCCAATTCCTTATGAATATTATGAAAAGAATGCTATCCGTAAATACGGTGCTCATGGTACAAGCCATAAATATGTATCACAAAGAGTAATCGATTTATTAGGTAACCCAGAACATTCAAAGATCATTGTATGTCACTGTGGTGCTGGTGGATCATTAAGTGCTGTTAAAGATGGTAAATGCGTTAATACATCAATGGGATTAACTCCATTAGCTGGTATTATGATGGCTACTCGTTGTGGTGACGTAGATGCTTCTGTAGTAGACTTCTTAATTCAGGATCTTGGTTTAACTATGCCTGAAGTAAAGGATATCTTAAATAAGAAATCTGGTTTATTAGGTGTATCTGGTGTATCTTCTGACTATAGAGATGTACAGAGTGCAGCTGAAGCTGGAAATGAAAGAGCTCAATTAGCATTAGATATCTTCCATAGAAGAGTTGCTGATTATATCGGTAAATACTTTGTTACTTTAGGTGGTTGTGATGCTATTGCCTTCACAGCTGGTATCGGTGAAAACTCTGCTTATGCAAGAAAAGAAATCATCAACATCGTTAAGGATGCTTTAGGAATCGTCTTAGATGAAGAAGCTAACAATAAACGTGGTGGAGAAATCTTAATTACTAAACCTGAATCTAAGGTAAAAGTATTTGTTGTACCAACTAACGAAGAATTAATGATCGCTAGAGATACAAAGGAATTATTAGGTTTATAGAAACAAACAGCAGGACATCTTAAGTCCTGCTTTTTTTATTCAAATAGATTTTTTCTTACAAATTCTAGAATTTCCTGTCTTGGGGTAACTACTGATCGATATCTTTTTCTGCTATCGATCCTTTGCAGATCCACGGAACGTATCTCAGATAATTGAATTCGACTTTCTAATATTCTTTTTTTATTTCTGACTAAAATATCCATTTCATAATGTTCATTGCACTCCTTTGAGTCCTCCTTAATGGAAGTAGTTGGTATTACAATTGCCTTATAGCCCAGATCCTTTAAAATATAACACCAGTGTCCATCCATCAGCTCCTTAGGAAAACCTCTGCCAATATTAAAGTAGGCGATCTGTCCCTCTTTTGGCCTTTTATTAAGATAATAGAAGGTCTCATCAAAATTTTGATCCTTGACCAGATTACAATAGAAAAACTCCAGCTGACTGGTCTGATGCTTTAAAGAGCAAGCATACTTATCTACGTCGTAGATGCCACTTACACGTAGATTTTCCATTGATTTTTCGATTTCACGCATATTTTCTTCATAACACATATTTATTCATCCTCCTATATAAAATAGTCTCAAAAAAGGAAAAATACTTATTATTTTTTTAAATTCATATATTTTATGTTTATTTTTGAATTTAAAAGAGAATATGTTATAATGGGAAAAGATATACGGAGGTTTTAACATGGCAAAAGATTTAACAGATTATGATTATAAGTACGAAAACGATATTACATCTTTTACTGAATTAGATGCGATCGATTATATTCGTACTTTAAGAAAACAAAAAAACTATGATAAGGCAATTGAGGTAGCAGAAGCCTTTAAGATCAACTGCAGAGGATTAAGTGGCTACAACAACGATTATGCATGGGCTTTATATTATAAATTTGTAAGCAACAATGACGCTGATCCACAGTTAGCAGAAAAAACAGTAAATGATATTTTAGCGATGACTACTCAGTCTCCTTATTCTCCTTATGATGCAGCTTTAAATCGTCTGATCAGAATTGAAATGGCTAAGGAAGACTGCAACTATTCTAAAGTCTTAGAATTATTAGGAAAACTAGATCGTTCACAATTATCTAAAGAAGAATTTACAACTAAGGATGGAAGAAAGGTAGCTTCTAACTACGAAAGATATATGAAACAGTTAGCTAAAGCTCAATTTGAAACAGGTAAATATCAAGCATGCTTAAGAACTATTGAAGATTCTTATGCTCAGATCTCTCATTTCCATGGTGGTTTATATGATCTTAGAATCATGCACGTAGAATGTCAGATCAAGCTAGGTCACAATGAAGCTGCTTTAAAGGAATTCTTATCTATGAAGGGACATAACAGTTCGATTACCAATGAATCATTATATAATATGTATATTGGTTTAAATGATGATGCAACTGCTAATGCTTTCCTGTTAGATGATATCTACAATATGGGATTCTCTAAGGATCATATCCATTTATATGAAAAATTAAAGAATACTGCTCATAAAGCAAACTATCCAAAGCTTGAAGCATTAGTAGATGAACTGCTTGAAGCCTTCAAGGAAGATGAAGCTAAAGCTGGTCGTATCTATGATGATATGATGGATGAACTAACAAGAAATCTAAATAAGATCGTGAATAGAACTCAGGGTAAGATCGCTAGATATAACGAAGAAAAGAAGCTAGGTAATATTCAAGCTGGTGGTGATTCAATTTTCTTTATGGAAGCTGATTATATCTATGAAGAAGAAATCAAACGCTTTGATATCGTTGAATTTACTGAGTTACCAACCTATGATCGTAAAAAGGATGAGATCTCATCTAAAGCAATTTTAATTGAATTTATTTCAGAAGACTAATTGAGGGGACAACCCCTCTTTTTTTTTGGAACAAATTTTCTAGAACAGAGGTTTTCTTTTATTAATTTCTGTATCTTTGTTTCTTTGTGAAAGGATAAACTTTATTTATTTTTGGGGGTAAATATAATAAAGGCAGAAAAGAAAAGGAGATATTATATGGAAGATAAAAAAATGGTAGTTGGTTTTATTGGAAATGGAAAGAGCGCAAATCGTTATCATGTTCCTTTCATTCTTACTAGACCAGAAAAAATTAAAATCAAAACAATGTATACAGTAGATCATTCAAAGGATATCTGGGATGAAATTCCTGGAGTTACTTATACAGAAGACTTAAATGTATTATTACAGGACCCAGAAATCGATGTAGTTATTATTTCTACACCTTCACAGTTCCACTATGAAAACGCAAAAGCTGCAATTTTAGCTGGTAAAAATACAGTAGTAGAAAAGCCATTTTGTAGAACTGTAGAAGAAGCTAAAGAATTATTTGCATTAGCAAAAGAAAAAGGAGTTATGGTACAGGGTTACCAGAACAGAAGATTTGACTCAGATTTCTTAACTACTCAAAAGGTAATTGAATCTGGTAAATTAGGAGATCTATTAGAAGTTGAAATGCATTATGACTATTATAGACCAGAAGTTCCTGAAAACAGATACTTCACTAATCCAATCAACTCTTATTTATATGGACATGCCTGCCATACAGTTGACCAGGTTATTTCTTACTTTGGTGTTCCTCAAAAGGTACATTACGATGTAAGACAATTATTAGGTGAAGGAAGAATGAATGATTACTTCGATTTAGACCTATACTTTGAACATCCACTAAAAGTATCAGTTAAATCAAGCTATTTCAGAATTGAAGACCGTCCAAGATTTATTGTTTACGGTAAAAAAGGAAAATGGGAAAAGGTTACTCAGGACCGTCAGGAAGAACATTTAAAACAGTTCTATATGCCTTATGAACATGAAGACTTTGGTAAAGATAAGATCGAACATTATGGTACTTTAAAATATTACGATGATGAAGGTGTATACCATGAAGAAAAAGTACCAACAGTTAATGGTGACTATGCAAGATATTATGATGCATTATATGAAACAATCATGCATGGTGCAGATGTATTAGTAAAAGAAGAACAAACAATCGCTCAAATTGGAATCCTTGAAGAAGGAATTAAAATGTGTAAATAAACTAATAATGAAATTACCTCCTCTCTAATCATTCAGTTTATTACAATGTAAAAGAACCTATTTGCCGTAGGTTCTTTTATTTTTTTATTCGACTGCTTTTTTCAGCTGCATCGATCATTGCTTTATGTTTATGAGAATAAGCATAATTATAGCTGTATAGCTTTGAATAGAAAATATTCAGGATAAAGTCAAAAGAGATCTGAGAATAGAAGGTTCCAATCTTATAGATGGATTCACGATCTGGGATCACAATTGGATAGGTTGCCCATTTAACTAATTGACTATCCTCATTTCCTGTCAGCAGGATCATTTTGATCTGTCTTTGGTATAAGAATTCCCCTACAGTTATATAGTTTCTTACTAAGCCATTATAGGAAACAAATAAAGCAATATCCTCTCTTGTCATATTATAGGCAGTAGCCACTTCCTGATAGTTTTCAGTAGCCAGAATAGCATAGATATTGATCTTCATCAGCTTATTTACAAATGACTGAGCAGTTAATCTAGAATCTCCTATCGCAAATACAAAGATTCTCTTGGCTTTGATCAAATCATCTGTAATATGATCTATCTCCTTAACATTTAATAGGGTTGAGATCGTATCAATTGTTTCTTTATATAAAGAAGACATACTATGAATGATCTGGGTTGTACTTTCATCCTGGTAGAAGGGTTGAGAAAAGTCTATTGATTTATGGATCAGTTTATTTAATTCGATCTCCATTAAAAAGGCGATCTTAAAATCCTTAAAGCCATCATAGCCTAGCTTCTTGCAGATCCTGATTATAGTTGTATTAGAGGTAAAAGCAGCTGCTGCCAGGTCTCTGATCGACATATTTTGAACAAGATGGGGCTGTTCAAGCAAATAGGTTACTACTGTTTTTTCGGAACTGGTAAATCCTTCCATTGTCTGCATTTTTTCAATTAATGTCATAAATATCACTCTCCACTTCTAATTATAATCTAAAAAGTAATACTTTTCACTTCAAAAAAGAGCTTATTTGAACTTTTGTTCCTACCAAAGAAACAATAAAAAAATAAAAAAGGAACTTTGTTCCCAAAACGTTTCGTTCTATTTTTATTTTTTGTGAAATATTTATAATAGGAACTGTCAAAGAAATCATATGAAAACAAGGAGGAAATTAAGATGGATTTCGAAGAAAAATTAATTGGGATTTCTGTTAAGATGTCTAACAACAAATACCTTAAAGCAATCTCAGACAGCTTTATTCAATTTATGCCATTTACTACAATCGGAGCACTTGCTACATTATGGACAAGCGTAATCGTAAATGACACTACAGGTTTAGGTGCTTTATGGTCACCAATCATGAAGCTTTCAGTTTTAAACCCAGCCTTCACAATGTTAAACTTCGTAACATTAGGATGTATCTCTTTAGGTGTAGCATTCTTAATTGGTATGAACATTGGGGAAAGAAATGGTATGAATGAAAAATTCACTGGTTTAGTATCAGTTGCTTCATTCTTCGCAGTATTAAATAATACAACAACAGTTGCTGATGCAGATGGTAATGTATTATCAACAATCACTGGTGTATTCTCTAATCAATTAGGTTCACAAGGTTTATTCACTGCTATGATCATTGGGATCTTAGCTACAGAATTAGTTACATGGTTATATTCTAAGGATGCTTTAAAGATCAAGTTACCAGAACAGGTACCACCTCAGATCTCTAAATCATTTGAACAGATCATTCCTGGATTTATCGCTGTATTAGCATTCGGATTATTATCAGTACTTTGTGTAAATACAACTGGTAAATATTTATCAGATGTGATCCTTCAATTCATTCAAAAACCATTAATGAATGTTGGTACTTCATTACCTGGTTTAATTGTTTTCTTAGCTGTAATTGGTTTATTATGGTCACTTGGTTTACATGGTGATAATATGTTAAATGGTATTATCAACCCAATCCTGATCACTGCAGTTGCTGAAAACTTAGAATTAGTAAACGCTGGATTAACTCCTACAAACATTATCAACCAGCCATTTAGAAGAATCTTCTCATGTACTGGTGGTACAGGTATGGTATTATCATTAACATTAGCTATCTTCTTATTTGCAAAGAGACCTGAAAACAGATCTATCGCTAAAGTAGCAATCGTACCTAACCTATTCAATATCGGTGAAATCAATATGTTCGGTTTACCAGTAGTATTAAACCCAGTATTAATTATTCCATTCATTATCGCTCCAGTTGTATCTACAATTGTTGGTTATGTATTAACCGTTATTGGAATCTGCCCAATTATGTATATCCAGGCTCCTTGGACATTACCTCCATTCTTATATGGATGGGTTGCTTCAGGTGGTAACATCATGGGTGGTGTATGCCAATTGATCTGTGTAGCTGTCTGTGTAATTGTTTATGCACCATTCATTAAGATGTTAGAAAGACAACAGGCTAAAGCTGAAGCAGAAAATCAAGACTAATCAAAGATTTATACAAACATTTATCCTAATCAAAAGCCACGTTATTCAACGTGGTTTTTGTAATTAAAAACAGAGTTTAAAAATCAAACTCTGTTTTAAGTATTTCTTCTACAGTACTTAGAGGAAATCCAATAATCACATTGATATCTCCTTCATAATGATCGATCAGATCAATTGCTTTTCCCTGTATTCCATAGGCTCCAGCCTTATCCTGCCATTCATTATAGCTTAAATACTCCTCTACCATTTCCTTCGTTAATGGTTTAAAGTAAACATCACTATAGGTTAATTTCTTGATTGTTTTATTACGATCCATAATACAAAGAGAACTATAAACTCTTTGAGGACGATCAGAAAAAGACATCAGCATTTTATAGGCATCCTCATAATCTACAGGCTTACCAAGGATCTTTTCATCTAAAGCTACCGTGGTATCACAGCCAATCACTACAGCATCCTGATTTTCATCAAATACAGCTTTAGCCTTTGAATAAGCAAGATCAATTAATCTTTCTTCAAAGGATAAGCTCTCATTGATCGTCTCATCTACATTACTTCCCTTTACAATAAAAGGAATATTCAGTCTTCCTAATAACTCTTTTCTACGTGGAGAAAAAGAAGCTAATATTAGCTTACGCATTAGCTTCTCCTTCGTTATTTTCTCTTGGTTTTCTTGGTCCACGGTTGTGATCACGATTACCCTTTGGAGCACGTTCCTTAGGTTCTTCCCAACCTTCTGGTTTTTCTAATAGATCTCTGGCAGATACATTAACTCTACCCTTTTCATCGATTTCCATAACCTTAACCTGGATCTTATCACCGATCTTTAATACATCTGAAGGCTGTGCAACTCTCTGATATGAGATCTTAGAAACATGTAATAGAGCATCAGTTGAACCGAATAGGTTAACGAATGCACCATATTTTTCTAATCTTACTACAGTAGCATCATAGATATCTCCTACTTTAGCTTTCTTAGTAATATTTTCAATTAAGCCCTTAGCGATATTGATATCGTCATAGTTTGAAGAATAGATAGCAACTCTACCATCCTGTTCAATGTCGATCTTAACACCGTTTGCTTTTTCAATAATTTCATTGATTACTTTACCACCAGTACCAATAACATCTCTGATCTGGTCTGGATCGATCTGCATAGATACAACCTTTGGAGCATATGGAGATAATTCTGGTCTTACTTCAGAAATAGCACCCATCATAACTTCCATGATCTGTTCTCTACCAACCTTAGCCTGAGCTAAAGCTTCCTTTAAGATCTGTTCAGTAATACCATCGATCTTAATATCCATCTGTAAAGCTGTAATACCCTTATGAGTTCCTGATACCTTAAAGTCCATATCTCCTAAGTGGTCTTCCATACCTTGAATATCAGTTAAGATTGTATAGTTTTCACCATCTTTAACTAATCCCATTGCAATACCAGCTACTGGTGAAGAAATTGGAACACCAGCTGCCATTAATGCCATAGTTGAAGCACAGATTGAAGCCTGTGAAGATGAACCATTTGATTCTAATACTTCAGATACAACACGGATCGTATATGGGAATTCTGCTTCAGAAGGAATAACCTGAGCTAAAGATCTTTCCCCTAAAGCACCATGTCCGATTTCACGTCTACCTGGAGCACCCATTCTTCCAATTTCACCTACTGAATAAGGTGGGAAGTTATAGTGATGCATAAATCTCTTTTGATCTTCTAATCCTAAACCATCGATCTTCTGAACTTCACCCATAGCTCCTAATGTACAGATTGACATTACCTGAGTTTCCCCACGAGTAAATAAAGCAGAACCATGTACTCTAGGTAATAGATCTACCTGAGCATCTAATGGACGGATCTCATCGATCTTTCTTCCATCAGGTCTGATTTTTTCAACAGTAATTAATCTTCTTACTTCATTCTTTTCCATATCATGTAAGATGATTCCTACCTGTTTCATTACTGCAGCCTTTGTTTCTTCATCTGCATATTCTTTTTCATCATATTGAGCTGTAACTTCTGCCATTAATTCATCGATTGCAGCATATCTTTCTAATTTACCAGGAATAGATACTGCAGCCTTCATTCTGTCATAGTTAGCATCATTGATTTCCTTTACTAAAGCTTCATCTAAAGTAAATAGAGGAATTTCCTGTTTAGCTTTACCAGCAGCCATTACTACTTCTTCTTCAAAAGCAATTAACTGTTTAACTGCTTCATGTCCAAATAATAATGCTTCTAACATCTTTTCTTCAGAGATTTCCTTAGAATCTGCTTCAACCATGTTGATTGCTTCCTTAGTACCAGCAACTTCCAGTCTTAATTCAGATCTTTCCATTTCTTCTGGTCCAGCATTAATTGTAAACTGTCCATCTACTAAACCTACTGTAACCCCAGCGATTGGTCCATTAAATGGAATATCAGATAAACATAAAGCTAAAGAAGCCCCTAACATTGCAGCCATTTCAGGAGTAGCATTCTGATCTACAGATAATACTGTATTAACTACCTGAACTTCATTTCTGAAACCATCAGCGAATAATGGACGGATTGGTCTGTCGATCATACGAGCAGTTAATGTACCATGTTCACTAGGTCTACCTTCTCTTTTTAAGAATCCACCAGGGATTTTTCCAACTGAATATAACTTTTCTTCATAAGTTACTGTTAATGGGAAAAAGTCAACATCCTTTGGTTCTTTTCCAGCTACAGCTGTAGAAAGAATAACAGTATCGTCATATCTTACTAAACAAGAACCATTAGCCTGTTTTGCTAATTCACCAGTTTCTACTGTAATTTTTTTACCAAAAAATTCAGTACTAAAAACTTGTTTTGCCATAATTTTCAAATATCCTTTCTTTTGATTTGCCCCTAAATTGACACTGACATCAATAATTCACTGAATTACTCATGTCAGCATCAATTATCAATCCAGAGCATATTTTCCACCTCACCCATTATAACAAACTTTTTCAAGATATCAATTACTAAATCAGAAAATATTGTATTGATGAGACTACAATACTTTTATACCGAATTTTCTACCTTTTAATCAGCCTGATCATTAAAAAATCTCCTGTTAATTAAACAGAAGATCTTATTTTTCTTTATATAATTCATAGATCGTAAAGGTATCTGCACAATATCTTTCATAAACAAGCTTCATTCCTAAATGCTGATAGCGAAGGGCTTTATTGCGATCATCTGTTTCTAAATGCATAGCCATATTTCTTTCATCAGATAATTTATAATACATTTCCATTAATTGACGCATATAGCCTTGAGACCAGTATTGCTTTCTGACCCCTAATACCTGTAATTCTACATAAGGTATTTTCTTCTTTTTTAAAACACTACTATAATCATTTCCACCCTTAATAGCAAAAATAATCATTTTAAATATCCCCTTTAGGCCAATTGCTCCTATTATTCCCTTTAAAAAACGAATAGATGGAATCAGCTTTAATTGATCCTTCGAACTAGTAATAATAATGATTCCTTCCATCCTGCTAGAAGTAGCATATAATAATCCACTTTCATATCCTACTTTGATAAAAGCAGTCAGATATTTTCTCATTTTGTCTCTTGTATCAGCTACTTCACATATCCCCCTTTGACCATTAGCATAAGGATAATCAAAGAATGCATCTCCTATTTCATTTCCTAACTGAATGATCTGTTCATCATTTAGATTTGTAACCTTCATCATTATTTTCCCCCAGTTCATATAGTTAGTTCTATCTAACTACATTAAGTTTACCATATTTTTTTACTATTTCAAATACGATTATAAAACTAAAGTTATCAAAATGATCTATTCTAGAATCCATAAGAAAAGGAGTTAACCTTTACTCGTTAAACTCCTTTTATATCAGTCAAGATCTTCTCCATTAGAAGCAATAACCTTCTTATACCAGTAGAATGAATCCTTACGATATCTATTTAAAGTACCATTTCCCTGATCATCACGATCTACATAAACATAGCCATAACGTTTACGCATTTCTCCTGTACCTGCTGATACACAATCAATACATCCCCAAGAAGTATATCCAATCAGATCTACACCATCTTCATCGATTGCAGCCTTCATAACCTCAATATGTCTTCTTAGATAATCAATACGATAGCTATCATGGCAAGTATGATCATCTTCTAATACATCCAATGCTCCTAAACCATTTTCAGAGATCAATAGAGGGATCTGATAACGATCGTAGAACAGATTCAAGAAGAATCTTAATCCTTCTGGGTTGATTTCCATTCCCCAGTCAGTAGCTGTTAAATAAGGGTTTTTAGGAGCCTTCATTCCTGTACCAGGTAAATTATATTCATCAGTCTGTTCCATTCCTGAAGCATTGATAGTCATATAATAAGAGAAGGTCATAAAATCTACTTTACCCTGTGCAAGTAATTCTTCATCGCCAGGTTCCATCACCAGCTCAACCCCTTTTTTCTTTAACAGGGCTTTAGCTCTTCTAGAATAATAACCTCTACATTGCATATCAGAGAAATACAGCTGCTGATAGTTAGATTCCTGGAAAGCTCTCATATCAAGAGGATGACATGTATTAGGATAGAAGAACAATCCCCCAAGCATCATTCCCATTTTGAACTGTGGATATTTCTCATGAGCTAATTTAACAGCCTTAGCAGAAGCTACAAACTGATGATGAGCAGCCTGATAAGTAATCTGATCCATCGATACTCCTTCTACTGCCTTACATCCTCCTGCCATATACGGATCCCCAATTGCAATACAGTTAATTTCATTAAAAGTCAGCCAGTACTTTACAAGATCCTTATATCTTTCAAAGATAACTTCACAATAACGATAGTAGAAATCAACTAATTTTCTATTATACCAGCCATTGTAGTTTAACGTTAAATATAATGGCGTTTCATAGTGATCAATAGTAACCAGTGGTTCAATACCATATTTCTTACATTCTTCAAATACATGATCATAAAATACTAATCCTGGTTCATTTGGTTCTAGTTCATCCCCATGTGGGAAGATTCTAGGCCATGAAATAGACATTCTAAATACCTTAAATCCCATTTCTGCCATTAAGCCGATATCTTCAGCATAATGATGATAGAAGTCAGTTGCGATCTGGTTTGGATAGAAAGCTCCTGGCTGTGGGGAAGTGTGAAATTCTCTTTTAGTAGTAGCAGTAGCACCAGTTGCATAATCAAAGATGCAAGGTCCTTTACCATCTTCTACAAATCCACCTTCATATTGGTTAGCAGCAGTTGCTCCACCCCATAAAAAATCTTTTGGAAATCCCATTATTTATTCCTCCCTTTAATCTAAATCTGTTCCATTAGAAGCAATTACCTTTTTATACCATTCAAAGGAATCCTTCTTATATCTAGTACCATCTCCAGTACCATCATCCTGATAATCTACATAGATAAAACCATAACGTTTATGCATTTCACCAGTAGAAGCAGATACTAAGTCAATACATCCCCAAGGAGTATAACCAAATAATTCTACTCCATCTTCATTAATGGCTGCATCCATTGCTTTAATATGTTCTCTCATATAATCAATATGAGCCTGATCATGACATACCTTTACACCATTTTCTTCAACTAATACATCCTGTGTACCTACTCCGTTTTCAACAATGATCATAGGCTTCTGATAACGGTCATACATATAGTTTAAACCAATTCTTAGTCCTGTAGGATCGATTGCCCATCCCCAGTCACTGTATTTTAGATAAGGATTATGCACTCCACCAAACAAGTTTCCATCTCCTGTTTTTAATGTTTTATCAGCTGATGCATTTAATGTCATATAGTAGCTAAAAGAAATAAAATCAACAGTTCCTTCCTTTAAAGTTTGAGCCTGTTCTGGTGTTAACTCAAACTTGATGCCATTATTTTCATATTCTTTTAGTTTATATCTTGGATAGTATCCACGACAATGAACATCACAATAGAACCAGTCCATATTAAATTTCTTCCAGCATTCAAAAACATCTTCTGGATCACATGTATTTGGATAGAATACCATATATCCAATCATATTTCCTACCTTATTATTTGGATCGATCTCATGCAAGATCTTAACTGCTCTTGCAGAACCTAACAGCTGATGCTTAGCTGCATCTGCTTTATCCTGAGGATCATTAGTTGGTACCCCAGCAGCCATCCATCCACCCATATCAAGGGCATTGATTTCATTAAAGGTTAACCAGTATTCTACTTTACCTTTATATCTTTCTCCAACTGTTCTTACATATCTGGCAAAGCATTCAATAGTTCTTTCATCTACCCATGCACCCCATTTATTTGTTAGACCAACTGGTGTTTCATAGTGTGATAAGGTAACTAATGGTTTAATATGATTTTCCTTACATGCATCAAATACTTCATCATAGAATTTTAAACCTTCTTCATTTGGTTCTTCTTCATACCCTAATGGATAGATTCTAGCCCAGTTAATGGATAAACGGAAGGTCTTAAATCCCATTTCCCCAAATAAGGCAATATCTTCTTTAAAATGATGATAGAAATCAATTCCTTCATGACTAGGATAGTCATAACCTTCAAAGCATCCAAATTCTACATCCTTATAGTTTACATTTAACTCATGTGATAAGACACTCTTTACTTCTCCTGTAGCTTTTTCCTTATATGTTACATAACGAGGTTTTGTTCTTGAGCCTCTAGTCATACAGTCTGCTGTATTGATCCCTTTTCCACCTTCAAAGGCACCACCTTCAAACTGGTTAGCAGCAGTTGCTCCACCCCATAAAAAATCTTTTGGAAATCCCATTATTTATTCCTCCTTAATTATTCAATAAAATAATTGTATACGGTTTCTATTTTAAAATCAATGGATTTACACAAAAAGAAAAGACACCTTTACAGGTGTCCTTGATAGCTGAAATTATCTTCTTAATCCTAAAGAATCAACTAAATCGTTATAACGATCGATGTCAACTCTCTTTAAGTATTTTAATAAGTCTCTTCTTCTACCGATTTTCTTTAATAATCCACGGTTACCATGGAAATCTTTCTTATGAACTTTGAAGTGTTCATTTAATTTGTTGATATCAGCAGTTAATAAAGCTACTTGAACTTCAGTTGATCCAGTATCGTTTGAATCTTTACCATATTTAGCGATTACAGCTAATTTTTCTTCTTTTGTTAACATTTAAATATTCTCCTTTTCTTTATTCTTAGCTAGTTCCAAGTCTAACGTCGAGAAATTCATTAAACCTAGCACTAGTCGCAATTAGTATTATACAGTAATTCGAATAAAAGTCAATTATCTATTTAAAATATATTTTTCAATTGCTTTTCCTACTCCATCTTCATAGCAGTCATCAGTAATATACTTTGCTTTAGACTTGATCAGATCACTGGCATTATTTACAGCTACTCCATTTTCAAAGTTTTCAAACATAGATAAATCATTAGCTTCATCTCCAAATACCATTACCTCATCTTCTTTAACCCCAAATAATCTGCTTACCTCTAAAAGGATTTTCCCTTTTGTTGCGTTTTCATCTGTGATTTCACAGTTATCTGGGAAGGAAGATAAATAAGCGATTCCTTCTACATCAGCTAATAAGGGTTTAAAGGCCTGCATGATCTTTTCATCCTTATCAAAGGCTTCAATTTTAATGATTTCCTTATCCTTTAGAACTTCCTTATAATCATCCATCTTTTCTAATAAATAGGCTGCATGATGCTTGATTCCTTCAAATACTTCTTCATAGGTTTTATGATCACGTTTTCCAAAACGTCTTAAACCACGCAAGGCAAATTCATGAGCAACGATATCACGATGTTCGATTCCATAATACCCACTAGTTGTATAGATCATAAAATGAATATGATGACTTGCTAGCATCTCTATTACTGTACAGGCCTTCTCATAGGCTAAATACTTCCCTGAGATCAGTTTTCCATCTTCATCGATATATTGAGCTCCATTTCCCGTAATACAGTCGCATTTTAAATCACAGCTGTTTAATAACGGTAATATAGAATCATAGGCTCTACCTGAAGCAATAACAAACTTGACCCCTAAAGCCTGTGCATCCTTAATAGCCTTTAGATTTCTATCACTGATCCCCTTTTTTCCATTCAGCAATGTTCCATCCATATCACTTGCAATCATCTTAATCATCAAAATCACCTCCTCAAAATAATAGCATCTTTTATGGGAATTGAAATTATTTTTCTTAATTAGGAAATTGAAATAGTTAATTTATTGAAAGATTAATCAAAGTGTGTTATAAATAGATGTATATGTAAATCAAGGAGTGAATTTATTATGAATAAAAGTCAAAAACAACAGGTAATTAAGGGAACAACGATTCAAAAGGTTTTCTTTGTCTTATTAATGATCATTACTTTACCATGGTCTTTAGTTTATTTATTCTTATGGCATGGAAGATGTGTAAACTGTTCAAAACGTATCCTATTCCATAAAAGAGTATGTAAGAAATGTATGACAAGATCAGAAGCTATCGTTAATGATTTCCCATCATTAATGGAAACCTTCTATTCTCAGCTATTAACCTTTGAAAATATTGAAGAGATCTTTGATCAGTATGGATATATTCTTGATCGTATCGATGAAATCGTTGAAATCTACGATGCCTTAGATGAAGAAGTAGACTATATGTCAATGAAATCATTAGTATTAGAAAAACTGGAAGATACCTGTGATGTATGGTTTAAAAATCAGGTTCCTCAATTTCAGAAGAACGTTGCATATCGTGCAAATACAATCAAATACTTATCTACAGAAGGAAAGGAACATATTGAATTTATCCCAACTGCAGATGATTTACTAGAAAGAATCAACGAAGTAGAAGTAGAAGAATAATATCAAGGAGGGCTTAGCTCTCCTTTTTGTTTATACAAAAAAAGAAGAACTAATTATAATTCTTCTTTCTCATATAAATAATATAATAGGTAACTAAAGCTCCTCCGATCATTCCTCCAAGATGTCCACTTAAAGAAATAGAGGAGATCGTTAATGATAATAACAGCATAAAGATAATACTAGGAAGAATATTTCTTAAGATCTGCTGATAGTATCCCTTATAGCTTAATCCTAAAACTACAATTGCTCCAAGTAATCCAAAGATCACCCCAGAGATTCCTCCACTGACAGTATTTCCCTGTGTTCCATTAACTGCATATTGAAATAATGGCCATAAATTGGTAAATATCATACTTGTCACAACGATCATAATATATTCATAGCGTTTAAACTGACTTTCCACAAATGGTCCTACATTATAAAGAGAGATCATATTACATAATAAATGCAGGATCCCAAAATGTACGAAATTGGCAGTAATTAAACGCCAGTATTCATGACAGTCTTTTACTGCCCAGGCATTAAAGGCCCCACTTAAATAGCCTTCATAGCCTCCCATAGACAAACCATAGCGAATACTTGTATAAATATACATCGCAATGGAAGCCACCAGTAAAGCAGTTGTTACTGGATATCTTTTTAAATCTACTCTATTCATATAAACCTCTTATTGTAAGAAATCATAGATCGATAACTGATCATAATGAATCGGATCTTCTATGATCTCTTCTTTATCTTCACACATTTCTTCTAAACTCATATCGCTATCGATCATATCCATCGTAATAGGATAAGCCCCCAGCTCGATCAGTCTGGCATTTCCATAGAATTCATCATCTACAACAGCAGCAAGCTTTGTATATTTATTGTTGATATTCATAATAGCGGATAACCAGGTTGCTCCTGAATTAATCGATGAATATACAATGATCCCCATTTCTGATAATGTATAGATATACTGATTACGGTCGATCGCTTTGATCAGATCAAAGGTAGCAAAGGGATGTCTGGCAGTTAGGATCAGCATTTCTCCTGCTTTAATTGCCTTGGCATGCTGTTTTTTAGAAGTAAGGATATTTTCACAGGAAAATTCTACTACCTTTCCCCCACTTTTAAGCTGTTCCTTTAAAGCAGTTCCTTCACATCCTCTTGTATTAGAGGTGATCAGAGTATAGCCTTCATCCACCATACGATGAACGATCTTTTTAGTATTGTTATTCATCTTCTCATTGATTTTAATAGGTCCCGTTAAATATACCATAGGAGTTTTCAGTAATTCATAATTTCCAATATAATAGAGGATCATCGGATATTTTTTCTTCAGCTTGTTTTTTAGATTGACAGGATATTCTTCTTCATATTTAGTTATGATCCCAATTTCACTTTTTTCTAGTTTGAATAAGGCTGCCATCAGATCATTAAGCATATGATTCATCTTTTCTAGCTTTAAAGCTAATTTTTCTTCTATTCCCACTAGCTTCATTATGCTTTCATGATCTAAGCCTAATAATCCAGCAGGTCTTTTTAAAGATGATTTCTTAATTTTCTTTTCCAGATCATCCCATTCTTTTTCATTTAAGGGTTCTTCTTCACTGAAATATAGTTCACTACAGTACAGCAGTAAAGCTATACTATCCAAGCTCAGGGTTAGTTTCATATCCTTTTCCTCTTAATATTTCCATATACTGATGGATCATTTCTTTTTTCTCTATTGTTTTTCTTAACAGCTGTATCTGATTTCTCGCTCTTACTAGATTATGGTCTGGGTAAGAAATACTATAGTAGGTATCTCCATTAAGATAATCAGTAAGAAAACGTAGTGCCTGTTCGTAAATAATAACGTAAATTCCTTTTTCTAGTTCATCGATCACACTAGGCTCATATTCTTTCAGACCTTCTATAAAACCCTCGCTAAAGGCATAAAAAAGGGGTAAATCAAAGTCTACCAAAGATATATCCTCTTCATTCTCCCCTGCCAGATTAGCTCCAGAGCGCAGGGCATCCCCATAATCATAACCGATCGAACCCTTCATTAAGGTATCCAGATCAATAATACAGATTGGTTCATGTGTATTTTGATCAAATAGAATATTACTTAGCTTAGTATCATTATGGGTAATATAGCTTTGATCCATCTTTAGATCAGCAATCAGCTGATACTGTTTTAAATAATTGATTTCCTCTTGTACATCCTTGACTCTTCCCTTTAGATCTAATTGAATCGCTTCTATAAACTGCTCATATCTTTTCTTAGTATTATGAAAATCAGGAATAGAAGGAATCAGCTCTTCCTTAAAATTTCTCAGCTGTCTATAAAAGCCTCCAAAGCATTTTCCATTTAAATAGAACTGTTCCTTATTTTCACATACCTGAATGGTATAAGAGTTTAAAATATAATCATACATACGATACTCCCCAACATACTTCTTTCCATTTTTAGCTGGGATAATATGCAATGTCTTGATTCCCTGAGCAGATAAATAACGTGTTACCAGATCAATATTGTTCATCAGTACCTCCATATCCTTAAAAATGGAGGTATTGACCTTTTGCAGGAGATATTCTCTAGAAGAGGTATAAACATGATAGGTACGATTGATCAGCCCTTCATGGATCGCTTCTATCTTTATAACCTCTCCTTCAATATCAAAATAAGTCAGGATCTCTAATAGCTTATTCATTGTTAGCTTTAAAATCGATTCTTGCCATCTTTTTTAAAGCATCTTTAGCAGCCTGCTGTTCAGCACGCTTTTTACTAGATCCTTTTCCATATCCAAGGATCATATCATCCATCTTAACACACATTTCAAAGACAGGAGCATTGCTTGGACCAGAGGTAGAAACTAATTCATAAATAACTGTTTTTCTTTCATCTGCCTGCATCATTTCCTGTAATCTTGTTTTATAGTCTGTAATTTCTTCGTAATTCAGATCAGTAGCGTGTTTAAAGATCGTTTTATTCAACATCTTTTTAGCTTCATCTACCCCAAGATCAAGATAGATAGCTCCAATAAAGGATTCGAAGACATCCGCTAAAACAGAATCTCTTTCTCTTCCTCCATTTTTGATTTCCCCTGCACCTAAATATAATATTTCCCCAATTCCTAGTTCTCTGGCAAATCTGGCTAAGGATTCCTCTCTTACCAGCTTAGCTCTATGAGTAGTTAATTTTCCTTCTGTTTCATCAGGGAAATTCTTATATAAGAATTCAGAAACGAAAAGCTGTAAAACTGCATCCCCCATAAACTCAAGCTTTTCATAGTTTTTTCTACTTGAATCATGCTTTTCATTCGCATAGGAAGGGTGTGTAAAAGCTTCCTGATATAAGGATAGATTCTTAAAAGGGACCTCATGACGATTTAAAAAGTTGATCAGCTTCATCTTATTCACCTTCTACTTCATTGTCTTCTTTTAATTCTTCAGCAATGATTTCAGCCATTTTGCCTACTACATTCTGTTCAACTGCATTTTTAGCTAAGATCATTGCATTATAGAAGGCAGTCGCATTACTTCCACCATGAGCTTTAATAATTGGATGATCAAATCCCATCATCATTGCTCCCCCAATTTCATTAGGGTCTACCATTTTCTTTAAGCTTCTTAGATCATTCTTAATCAATAAACCACCAATTTTACCTTTAGTAGAAGACATCAGAGTTTCCTTCATTAAGGACATAACCATATTAGCTGTACCTTCAATTGTCTTTAAAGCAATATTACCAGCAAAACCATCGGTTACAATTACATCTACATCCCCATCTAATAATGTTTTTCCTTCTACATTTCCAATAAAATTGATATGGGCCTGCTTTAACAGCTGATAAGCCATTTTTCTTGTATCAGTACCCTTCTTTTCTTCAGTTCCATTATTTAATAACCCTACACGAGGATTGTTCTTTCCTTCAATAATAGAAGCATAAACAGAACCCATAATGGCAAACTGTACAAGCTGCTCAGCAGTATTTTCAACATTTGCTCCAGCATCTAAGAATAAGACTTTACCACCTTTTTTAGTAGGCATATTAGCCATCAGACAAGATTTTTCTAAGCCTTCGATTCTTTTTACAAATAACATACTTAAGGCATAATATGCTCCTGTATTGCCACAGGATACTAAACCATCTGCTTCATTGCTTTTAATTAGGTTGATGGCCTTAAATAAGCTTGATTCCTTCTTTCTGCGTAAAGCAAGAACTGAATCTGTCATTTGTACAATATCTCTTGCATCAATAATAGATACATGATCAAGATCCTTAATGGCAGTTAATTCTTCTTCTTTCCCTACAACAGTTAATTCTACATCTTTATATTCTTTTTTAAACATTTGAATTGCTTCGACAACAATAGAGCTTCCTAGATCTCCACTCATTGCGTCAATTGCTAATTTTGTCATTGTAATCAACTCCATTTCTTTCAAATTATAACATTAATCCACATAGGTATCATTATTTTTTACCTTATTTTGGATAATTTTCTTTAAATAATAATATTTTTCTTCATCGATATGATCCATGGTCTCTAAAGCATCATTTCTTGCTTTTTCAAGAATATTGAAATCCTTCATAATATTGGCAATCAGAAAGGAAGGTAAACCACTCTGTCTTGAACCGATAAAATCACCAGGTCCTCTTAGCTTTAGATCTTCATTAGCAATATCAAATCCATCTTCATTATTTTCTAACAGCTTTAAACGCTCCAATGCTTCCTGATCACTAGAAGAAGTAAACAGATAACAATAGCTGACCTCATCCCCTCTTCCAATTCTACCTCTTAGCTGATGGAGCTGAGATAAACCAAAGCGATGAGCATCATAGATGATCATCATATTGGCATTTCTGACATCTACTCCTACTTCAATAACTGTAGTAGAAACTAATAGATCGATTTCATGATCCACGAACTGCTTCATAACTTCATCCTTCTTGTCTTCATCCATTCTTCCATGAAGCAGACCGATGCGAATTTTATTTTTATAGTATTTCATCATATTATTGTAGATTTTAGTGGCTGATTGAAGATCGTAGTTTTCATTTTCTTCAATCAAAGGGCAAACTACATAAACCTGTCCACCAGAAGCAATATATTTTTCCATCTGTGGTAATATTGGCTTCATGGATCTTGTCTGAATCACCTTAGTGATCCTTTCTTTTCTTTCTCCCGGCTTATGGCGAATAATAGAAACATCTTTATCACCATAAAGGATCATCGCTAAGGTACGAGGAATAGGGGTAGCAGACATGGTTAGAAAGTCTACCTTATCGCCCTTTTCAGATAGCTTCTTTCGCTGGTTGACTCCAAAACGATGCTGTTCATCGGCGATCACAAGACCTAGATTTTTAAAGTTGACCTTTTCCTGGATCAAAGCATGAGTTCCGATCAATAGATCGATATCATGATTGATCAGTCTTTGGTAAATATCGTTTTTTTCTTTGACAGATAAGCTTCCAACTAGTAATGCCATCTTGATATCACTATTTTGAAAAAGCTTCTCAAAAGTAGCAAAATGCTGTCTGGCTAAGATCTCTGTAGGAGCCATCAGGGCTGACTGATATCCACTTAGATAATTGGCATAGATAGCAATAGAAGCAACAACTGTTTTTCCTGATCCTACATCCCCCTGAACTAAACGGTCCATTAAATGAGTGGAAGTAAGATCCTGTAGGATCTCCTTGCAGACGATTTCCTGATCAGCAGTCAGGCGAAAAGGAAGATGAAGGATATAATCCTGAAGTTTAGAAAAATCAAACTTTTTCTTTACTCCTGCATCTATCTGATTCGTTGTTTTCTTTAAATAAAGAAGAGTAGCCTGAAATAAGAAGAATTCTTCATATTTTAGATATTTAACTGCTTCCTTTAAATGTTCCATCGTATCTGGAAAATGAATATAGTGTAAAGCCTCTTTGATATAGATCAGATTGTATTTATGAATATATTCTTCTGGAATAAAATCATATAGATCAGAATCCACATATTTTAAAGCCTTCGCTACATATCCCTGCAGATCTTTATTTTTCAAACCAGTTTTCAGTCCATAGACAGGAAAGATCCCTTTGCATTCATTAAGTGGTTTGATTTTTAAATCAGTAGCCATAACGGAATGAATATCATTTTCACATTTACCTATTACTGTAACGATCGTTCCAGGAGTTAATTTCGTTCTTAAGTAATGCCTATTAAATATCTTAACGAGAACCTCCTCATTATTATATTTAATATGAAAACTAAGGATCGTTAAATTAAAGCGAGGACGATAAAACTTAGGAGGATCTATTACTATTCCTTCAACAATAAAGCTATCATGTTCAACAATTGGTTTAAATTCAATAATTTCATAGCGATTAGGATAATAATGAATCAGATCATCTATCGTATTGATATCTAAAAGTCGAAGCAGATTCTGTCTATTCTCATTCATCTTTAAAACCGAAATATCAGCGTCAAACATAATAACACCTCCCATTGTATATATTATACAGAAAATAAAATAAAAAGCACTCAATAATGAGTGCAATTGAACCATACATGGTGGTCCGAGCCGGAATTGAACCAGCGACACGGGGATTTTCAGTCCCCTGCTC
>R17__coassemble_166_pt1 | contig 51288 bp, 50 predicted proteins | sample R17__metabat2_high_PE_012 | metagenome-assembled genome bin R17 | reverse complement strand
CTGTTAACCTTTATTATATATGGTTAACAGAATACTGTGGCCAACAAACACTGCTCTGCCATTTAAGCCTAATGCTTTCGTGATTGGTCTAAAGATCGTATTAGCAATTGTTGGATAATACAATACTGTTGCATCATATACTTCTTTGATCTTCCCTGATATATGATTATAAACAGCTAAATGAAAAGCAGTACATATACAGACAAAAGCAATTGAAATCAATAAATCATAAAAGATCTGTTTAGCTATATTTTTTTTCTTTTTTGTTTTAACAGGTTTTTCTTTTTCCTGAACTGGAATGATCTTTGTATCTGCTTCATCTTCAAACAGTTCAAATGCCGTTTTAAATTCTTTAGTATCAAAGGAAGTAGTATGCATCATATCATGACCAAAATAAGCATCCTCTACTACTGTTAAAAGCTCAGGATTATCCTTATATTTTTCCTGCAGGAAGGCATATCTCTCAGCCTTCTGTTCATCGCTCATCTCATCACTAAAGCCCAAGATAGGATTAAAAATATCACTTGAAGTGTATTTTCCATATAAACCAAATTCAAGAATATCAAACATTCCTGACAATGTATAGGTAGGCTTTAAAGAGCTGTTAATATACTGTTTAGCTGGATTTCCTACATACATAGTATCAATAGAAGTATGATCTAAGCATTCAATAATAGAATTAAAAGAAGTAATTACCAGTATTTCACTGGCATCGATCTTATAATATTTAAGCAAGGCATTAAAGACCTTCAGACTAGGCCATTTATCACTGAATTCACTTAATCCAAGCACTTGAGAAATATATGGATATAGATCGTGATTCTTTAAAATAACCTTGGCAAGATTATAGGAATGACTGGTCATTAATACAACTGTTTTATTCTGACGATTCAAAAGCTTAAGCAGTTCATCAGCATTTTCATTAAGTATAATATTTTTAAAATTCTTTTCACTGTATAAGAACTTTTCTATTTTCTCATTGATCTGCTGTTCCTTTTCTAAATTATTCAAAAAGGAATACAAAGACTTTTCAGTTCCATAATACTTTGTAAATTCTTTAAAAGTTATAGGACTAAAATCCTTCTGGTATAAAATATTTCCAAAGTCATAGCGAATCTGATTAAGATTGAAAATCAAATCATCGATTGTGATGATCACTACCTTATATTGTGCAAATCCTGAACCTTCCATATTCATTCTCCTTTCTGCTTATATCTTATTATATTATAATTCAAACACAAAAATCAATTGCATATAAAATAAAAAGACTTCTAATGAAGTCTATAAGGCAAAAAAAATGGTCTCCTGTTAGGGACTCGAACCCTAGACACCCTGATTAAGAGTCAGGTGCTCTACCAACTGAGCTAACAAGAGATTGCATGAATATAATACTCTCGTTTTTGACAATTGTCAATAAGAAATTTAAAAAAAATTATGAAAGATAGTATCCTTTTAATACTATCCTTCATAAATACTTGTATATCGTTCTCTTTCCACATTGATCTCATGATTTAAATAATCAATAAATTCATCAATTCGATCTTCTTGATTTACTCCTATCAGATCATATAGTTCAATAGAACCATCCTGCAAAGCATTACCCACAAAAATATAGGTTTCTCCTACTTGAGGATAAATAATATCTTGTATAAAATCTCCTATTCTTAATACCAGATCTCCCTCTTCACTATAACCACCATGATAGGTTACCTTAATATGATCATGCAGCTTTCTTTTATAAGAATCGATCACCGTGATCGTTATTTCACTATCAGGAATAGAAGCATCACTTGTGATTACTTCTTCTACCTTGCCAATAAAGACATAATCAGCATCACCGATCATATAATAATAATCATCCTCATGCTCATTGACCACTACTTCATAAATAATATTTTCTTTTACTTCCTGCTGTTTTGTACATCCTGTAGCCATCCCTAATACAAGCAGCAGTATCAATCCTTTTTTCATATTATCACCATAGCTATTCTACTTCAAAAAGTGTAAAAAGAAAAGTATGCTTTAAAGATTAGCTTTCTGCTCCTTTAGTTTTTTTAAATAGGAATCCTTTAAAGCATTACTTTCCTGTAGGATAGAGATCTGTTTTTTTAAATCTTCAATATATTCCTTAGTTGCTCTTACTCCATCTCTAACTGACAGATCAGGATATTCCTCTAAATAGCTTAAATACTGTTCCACTGCCTTTTGTCTTGTAGCCTTAAAAATTGGATCTTCCTTTTGCACAAAATTACCCCCTTATTTAAAAAAAGAAGTGATTGCACACTTCTTATAATTTTTCAATAATTGCCTGTGTAAATGATTCAGTAGTAGCAGTTCCACCAATATCAGGAGTAACTACCTTTCCTTCTTCAACTACAGCAAATAAAGCATCTCTTAATTGATTTGCCTTATCTAGCATACCTAGATCTTCAAGCATTAAAGCATAGGCTAATAATAATGCTGAAGGATTAGCAATTCCCTTACCAGCAATATCAGGAGCACTACCATGTACTGCTTCATAGATTCTATAATCATCACCGATATTTCCTGATGGGGCAAATCCTAAACCACCGATTAATCCGGCACATAAATCAGAAACGATATCTCCATAAAGGTTTGGTGCAACTAATACATCAAACTTTTCTGGTCTTTGAACTAACTGCATACACATATTGTCAATGATTACTTCCTGTTTTTCGATTTCAGGATAATCCTTAGCAACTGTACGATAAGCATCTAAGAATAAACCATCAGTGAACTTCATAATATTTGCTTTATGAATAGCAGTTACCTTCTTTCTGTTGTTCTTTCTTGCATATTCAAAAGCATAACGACAGATTTTTTCACTTGCTTCTCTGGTAATTAATTTAATACCGTTAGCCATGTTATCATTTACCATATACTCAATTCCTTTATAAAGGTCTTCAGTATTTTCACGAATAATAACTAAATCAACATTTTCATATTTAGATCCAATTCCCTTTAATGAATGAACAGGTCTAACATTAGCATAAGTAGCAAACTTTTGTCTTAAAGCAACATTGACAGATCTGAACCCTGTTCCAATTGGAGTAGCAGTAGGACCCTTTAAAGCCCATTTATATTCAGTAATTGCATCTACTAGACCTGGTTCAAATACTTCTTTAGTCTGAGCAGCATATTCAGCTCCTGCATTATACTTTACCCATTCAATATCTACATTTAATGCTTCTGTGATTTCTTCTACACTCTTAGAAATTTCTTTTCCAATCCCATCACCAGGAATTAATACAGCCTTCATTAGAATTTACCTCCCTTAATTGCATTTAATAATCCACCTTCAAGAATCATAGTTGTTTCTCTAGGTCCTAATGATAATTTAGCGATAATTGATTCATTTGTTGTTTTATTGATTACTTTAATATCTTTACCTTCAATTACACTGTTTCTTACATCTACTAATTCATAATCATCTGTATCATTAAAGAAATCATATTCAGATGGATCAATCACTAATGGTAAAATACCGTTATTGATCAGATTAGATCTATGAATTCTTGCAAATGAATAAGCAAAGATTGCATGAATATTTAAATAGTTAGGAATTAAAGCAGCATGTTCTCTTGAAGAACCCTGTCCATAGTTATCTCCACCTACGATAAATCCTCCACCGTTGGCAACTGCACGATCATAGAATCCAGCATCTACTTTAGAGAATGAGAACTTAGATAGATGTGGAACATTTGAACGATAAGGTAATAGCTTACTATCTGATGGACAGATATCATCTGTAGAGATATTATCTCCTACCTTTAAGACTACCTTACCATTGATCGTATCTGATAAAACATCTCCTCTTGGACATGGTTTAATGTTTGGTCCCATCACAACTTCATTTTTAGGATCATATTCATTAATAAAGAAGTTTGTATTCTTGATAAATGGTACTTCTTCAATTGTATCTAAATACATATCTTCTTCAAATTCGCATGATAAATATCCTTTAATAGCAGATAATGCAGCTACTTCAGGAGATACTAGATATACACCTGCATCATTTGTTCCAGATCTACCTTTAAAATTACGGTTGATAGTTCTTAGAGAAATACCTGCAGATTTAGGAGCCTGTCCCATACCGATACATGGTCCACATCCACATTCAAGAATTCTGGCACCTGCATGGATCATATCTGTTAAAGCACCATTTTGTGCTAATAATGCTAAGATAGAAGAAGAACCTGGAGCAATAACTAAAGAAACATGTTCAGCAACCTTATTTCCTTTTAAGATCTTAGCAGCTCTCATCATATCTGCATAAGAAGAGTTTGTACAAGAACCAATTACTACCTGATTAATGTGCATTCCCTGGATTTCTTTTACATTTACAACATTACCTGGTGAATGTGGTTTAGCTACCATTGGTTCTAATTCAGATAAGTTGATTTCAATTGTTTCATCATAAACAGCATCTTCATCAGCCTTTAATTCAACATAATCTTCTTCTCTACCCTGTTGTTTTAAATAAGCTAATGTATTTTCATCAGTAGGGAAGATAGAGCATGTAGCCCCCAATTCAGCCCCCATATTACAGATTGTAGCACGGTCAGTTAAAGTTAAATTCTTTACTGCTTCACCTGTATATTCAACGATTTTATTAACTCCACCTTTTACAGTTAAGATCTGTAATACTTTCAGGATCACATCCTTAGCACTTACTCCTTTGTTTAATTTACCAGTTAATTTTACCTGTAAAACAGAAGGACAAGATAAATAATATTTACCAGTAGCCATTGCTACAGCAACATCTAAACCACCAGCACCAATAGCGATCATTCCCATTGCACCACATGTTGGTGTATGAGAATCAGAACCAACTAATGTTTTACCTGGTTTTGCAAAGTTTTCTAATTGCAGCTGATGACAAACCCCATTCCCTGGTTTAGAGAAGGTAATTCCGTGTTTTTTAGCAACACTACGAATAAATTCATGGTCATCCATGTTTTCAAATCCAGTCTGTAACATATTGTGGTCAATATAAGCTACTGCTTTTTCAACTGCAACATGTTCAATATCCATTGCTTCTAATTGAAGATAAGCCATAGTACCTGTAGAATCCTGTGTTAAAGTCTGATCGATTTTAATACAGATCTGTGTTCCTGGTACTAATTCACCTTCTAATAATTTACTGCCTAATACTTTATAAGCTAAATTCATAATTCTCTCTCCTCTTATTTTAATCCCTTTTTTCTAATTCTGTATAGTTAGTGATCTCACCAACATATTTTGAAGCTGGACGAATGATTCTATCTGCATATAATCTTGTTTCAATTGTATGAGCTACCCATCCAACCGTTCTACCAATCACAAATAATAAAGTAAATAACTCAGTAGGAATACCTAACATATCATATACAAGTCCACTGTAGAAATCAACATTTGTACATACATTGATTCCTTTTCTTAAGCTTAATTCTTCAGAAGCGATCATAGCAAATCTCTGATAGAATTCAAATTCTTCAATACGATTTGTTTCTCTTGCCAGTTCAAAAGCCTTTGAACATAAGATCTCTGATCTAGGATCACTTAAGGTATATACTGCATGCCCAATTCCATAGATCAGTCCACTGCCATCTCCAAATTTCTTATCAAGAATATCACAGACGATTTCATGGATCTTTTCATCTGTAGGATTTGTGCCAATTTTTTCAACTACTGCATTCATCTGTTTACGTACAGCTAAGTTTGCGCCACCATGTCTTGGTCCCTTTAATGAACCGATACTACCTGCAATGGAACTATATAGATCTGTTCCAGTTGAAGAAATTACAACACTGGTAAATGTTGAGTTATTCCCTCCACCATGGTCAGCATGTAAACATAAGCATAAATCTAATACTTCAGCTTCAGTAGGTGTAAACGAAGAATCTGGTCTTAATAAAGATAAGATCATTTCAGCAATACTTAATTCAGGATTGATCTGATGAACGATCAATGACTGATTATCAAAGTAATGAACCTTACTTGCATATGTATAACAAACCATACTAGGAATCTTAGCAATCAGATTTAAACCTTTTTCAAGGGTTGCTGCAGCTGAGATATCTTCAGGTGACTCATCGTAGTTATACATCATTAAAACTTCCTGCTGTAATTTATTCATAACATTCTTAGCTGGCAAACCTAAAATATTAGATTGTAAGAAATGAGTTGGAAGCTCATAATGTTCTCTTAATACCTTCTTAAATTCTTCTAATTCTTCTATATCAGGTAAATAACCAAATAGAATCAGAAAACATACTTCTTCAAATAGGTATCTTCTTCCTTTATTTCCATTTACAATTTCCTTTACATCAATTCCACGATAATAAAGCTTCCCTGGACAGTCAACCTTTTTACCGTCTTTCTTCTCATACCCCACAACATCTGAGATCTGTGTAAGTCCGATCAATACCCCCGTCCCGTCTTCATTACGCAGTCCCTTTTTAACATCATAAGTTTTATAAAGCGTATTATCGATTTCATTTCGTCTAACCGCTTTATGGAAGAACAAACTAATTGTATCCATATATATTCCCCTCCTAATATGGGCTTTATTATAGCATATCATCAAAAAATTGTATACAAAATATTTTATGGAAAAGGTTTACATTATGAAATTAGTAAATTTTTTTGGGTTCAAACTAAATTTTATTAAGTTTTTTGTCTTTAAAAATAAACAATTTAAAGAATTGAGAATTTTCACCCCGTTTCTTATTAAAAAAAGAAACCCTTCAAAAGGGTTTCTAATATATCAATGTTGCAAAGATCGTACGTTTCGTGCATTTAAAGCAATAGGTAAACTGATGTTCCATATGATCATAAACTTTAGAGAAGGAATCTCCTCCCTTAAGATCATCTCGATCCATTACTACCAGATCAACTACCTCTACAATATCTCCCAGAATTTTATGAGCACTGATCAGCTCATGGAGCTCTGCATTAGTCAGCTCCTGAAATTCTTCTCTTTCTCTTAGCTGTTCAAACATTTACATAACATCTTCCTGCTCTAAAACAGACTGATTTTCAGGACAGGTAATATAGATCTCTTCTGATGTTTCTTTGTCAATATAGCTGAAATCTACATCAGCGAATTCATTACCACCTAAGATCTTTAGCTGTTCCTTAACTCTTCTTCTCATTTCTAGTGTATATTCCAGGATCTCCTGAATTTCATCTTTAGCGTAAATACCATGAGGATACATTAATTTAACTAAAGCAGAAGTCATTTTTCTAACTGCGATCGTATCTCTTTGGTTTAAATGTTCCCCTAACTTAAAGTAACGATCGATGGCATCACTATAGGAATACTTTCTCATCTCTCTCATAAATTCACTGATATAATCTGTGATCAGACCATATTCATCCGTAAAATGAGTTGGTTTATACTTTGGAATCTCCCAGCCTGGTAAATAGCAGTGAATACGATCTAAGAAGGCCGTATCAGTTCCTAATTGAGATGGGAATGGTGCAAATAAAGTTGAATGAGTTAATAGATAAGATACCTCATCATTAATATTTCCAACAAATACCATACTTGCTTTAGCGTTGATTTCTTCTCTACCTCTGCTAAATGAACCAGATGCCATATAATCCTTCATGATCTGTACTTCATTAGGATCATCAAAATTCATTCCTGCTACTTCATCAAAGGTAACACAATCCCACATTCCTACTAATCCAACCTGTCTTCTAGCTAAGTTATAGAATAAATTAGCTACTGTAGCCTGTCCACCAGATACTAAAATACTATTTGGAGAGATCTCTTTATAGACATGGGATTTACCAGTACTTCTAGGGCCTAATTCTACCTGATTGATATTATTTTCTACTAAGGGCATTAAGCGCATAATATGCAGCCATTTCTGTCTATAGGTAAGACTATCTGGTTCCATCCCGATAGAACGTAATAATACATCCATCCACTGTTCCTTATTAAAAGCACCACGTGCTTCTTTTAAACCATCCAGATCTAAGGAAGCTAACTGGATAGGCTGTAGATTTTTAATAATAACAGGAGAAGTCTTAGTGTTCTTTTCATCATACTGATATTCAAGCTTGATCATACACCAGATTCCACCATTTAAAAGCTTTTCATACTTAGTTACATATTCACTTGATACAATTACATCCTTAATACCAAGAGAACTGAATTCTGCTAAATACATATCCTTTTTAATATCCAGCTTTACAGTAACCTTATCGATAATACTATAGGTTTTCTGCTCTCTTAATCTCGCTAAAACCTGTTGATTTTCATCAGGACGAACATAGTTAACAGAAAGAATATTTTTAACCTTTTCAATTCCTTCCTGAACTAAATCCTCATCATCAGATGAACAGTATTTTCCTAATAAATATTCTAATACATAGGTAGGTACATTAGCTCCTTCTTTTATTCTTTTGCTTAGATCCTTTTTTACGATCTTTCCATCAAAATATTCTTTTAAAAGATCATTTAAATCAATACTTTCGATTTCTTCAAATTCTCCTTCATAGATCAAATCTTCTTTTTCTTCTTTTAAAACAAGATCATGATCATTATCAGCTACTTCATAGGCAGCATCGATCACATCTTCAGGATTCACTGTGATTTCATGTTCCTGTGTAGTTAATTCGTACTGTTTCTCTTCTGTACCAATTAATTTCTTTTCATCCATTGTTATTATCCTCCTTTAAAAATCAAAATCATCGGCAAAGGAAATATCGAATTTAAAGTTTTCTTTTAAATAGATCCTTCCCTTTTTATTTTTGATGATCATATAATATTTTTGTTTTAAATCATAGGTCTGTGATTTAAATTCAAATCTTAGCTTATATTCTGTATTCACACTCTGATTAGCTTCAATCACCATTTCATTAGAAATAAGATGATCCTGCTCATCAGTAAAATAGATTTTAAAAATATTTGCTTCTCTAGTTTCACTTACTTCATTGATCTGTCTAAAGATAAATGTCTCATATAAGCTATTGACTACATTCTTTTTATTTGAGATCAGTTCAATATCAGTATATTCACTTTGATCATTTAATTCCTCCAGCTCTTCTTTAAAGGAATTATATTCCTCTGCTTGAAGCAATCCATTTTCTACTAAGGTATTGAATTTACTTAAACGATCTTCCATATGCTCTTTATTATTCAGGATCTCCTTCGCTAACGAACAATAGGGTTCCATTGTACTTTTTGAGATCATCTCTATTTTAGATAGATAAGAAAGACTGGCATAAAGCTGATCAACCAGAGAAGGAAGAGCCTCCTGCTTTATTTCTTCTTTTTTCTCTTCTACTTCTGTTTTTTGATTTTCCTGTTTCTTTACTTCAGGTTCTGCATACATCTTATAGGCATAATCAGGAATAATACTATTAACAAAATCATAATATTTCTGTTCATTTTCTATAAAATGATGCTTGGCATTACGCAATGAATAATGTTGATCTTCTATTTTCTTGATAATATAACCAAATTCACCATTGATTATTTCATCCATCTGCCTTATACATCTTAAAGCATAGGTACGTTCATCCTTAGAAGCAGAGTTATAATTTTTTTCACTCTTAAGTGGTTCAATATATTTAATCAGATTATCGATCTTAGTTTTATTTTGTTCATATAGATTTTGGACGATCAGGTCATTATCCTTATTCATAAAATAGCTATAGATCAGCTTAACAAGTGTACTCTCTCCATTTAGTTCTACTGGAATCTTTTCAATTTCCTTTTTAACGCGATTGGCAATATGCTTGATCGTAAAAGCATCATTCTGATTTAAACCATTGATAGATGCAATCGTTAAAGCTGGCAAATCACATAAAGCAGTAAAGGTATTATAATTAGATTTATTTAATAGATTGACATACACTTCATCCAGATAGGTTTTTAAGGGAAGTGTCTGTAATCTTTCCTGAATCACATTTTCTCTATAGGAATTCATTGCCTTTTTAATTTCTGTCGTACGTCCACTTTGTTCCAGGAACATATTGTTGAAAGCTTTAGTTAAATTACTAAACTCACTGATGATCTTTTTATATCCATTAAAATCGATCTTTACTTCTGTTTTTTGTACCTCAGGTTTAAAATATTCAGGTACAATTTTCTGCAGATTTGTATCAAGGATCTCTTTATTTTGCGTATATTTTTCAAACGGGATCGTAGAAAGTGCAACAGATCTTTGGTAAATATTATAATTTTTCTGAATTTGATCCCCTATATCTCCCTTTACGATTTCCTCCATGGATGAATAGACTTCTCTGGCTCTTTGCTTTTCATAATTACTAGCCATATTAAAAGCCAAAAAATTCTTTAAGCATTTAAAATCATCCATAGAGTAATTAGAAGGAAAATGATTCAGTAATTCTTTATTTTCTTTAAAAATATCGCTTAATCCCGCATAGATATAAACCTTCGTGATCAGAGGTATCATATAAGGATTTTTACTTTTCGCATCGATCACGATCTTAGCTTCTTTTTCAATTTTCTTTTTTAGGGCAGAAGAAGTATCAATGATCAGTCTGGCAGTTGCATCCCCTATCCCTGTAATTGACATCAGTTCACGGTAGCTTGCCTGACAAACCTGATCTAAATTATGATATCTTGTTTTAAGCTTAGCTACAGGAATGCCTATATGATTGGCATTGATTTCCTCCACATCCATTTTTGCCAAGATGCTTCTTGCTTCACTTGCCACGAAGCTTTGTGCATACTGCTTAATTTCTCTTAATATTCTGTTTTCTCCATTAAGAATGGTATTAAGCTCCTCTAACATATGGGCATAATCATTAAACAGCACCTGAGCTTTATTATAATCGATTCTTTCTGCCATAAAATACTCCTTTTGTAATCCTTATCATTAATTATAGCTAACAATCCCTTGTTTGACAAATAAAAAAGTCAGGTTATCCTGACTTTTATAGGTTCTTTTCGATCCATTCATTAAACTGCTGCATAACAAAGTTACATTCATAGTATTCAACTTTGCCATTTTCTTCAATAGGTTTTAACCATTCTCTATATTTTGGAGTAACCTGCTCTAAAACAGGAATAACATTATCATAGAATAAAGAACTCATCGCAATTGGTGAATGACCATTACGGTTAGCAATATTTGATAAATAGCTGGCATGACCAATAGCATTTCCAATCCATACCTTATCATTGATATGACTGTTTGGTTCTCCAACCTTGATGATCATTTCATAATCACAGCCTAACCCAATTCCTGCAGTGATTGGTTCTAAGCCCTTATTGACTAATATCTTATTGAACATTTTCATAAAGGTATTGATCGTACAGGCAGTATTAAAGATTTCCTGTAGATCTTCCTTCTTTCCTAGATTATAGATACAGTAGACACAGTCATCTCTGATTCCTACTTCTCTTGAATTACGATCTTCTTTAAATAATTTAATCAGTTCTGAGCAATAAGCTCTCATTAAACGGATCGTATCTTCATTCGCTCCATCAAATAAATGATGTGAATCTGCAATATCAACAAATACACAGGCTGCCCATGTTTTGATTCCTTTAGTATTTGAATATTCATATTCATTACTTGGAATACTTTCCTTTTCAATAATACTGGTTGGACTGGCCAGGATCTCTTCAATAGCTATTTTAGCTTTTTTGTAATCATATTCATGCATATTTAAAACCTCTACTTTCTTAAGACTCTTAACTTAATTTTTTTAAGTTTAAACCGCTTAAAAGTTTATATTATTATTTTATAACAATTCCTACTGCAATTTCAACCCTTTTTTTATAAATATAAAAACTGTCTTTCGACAGTTATTCTAAAGTCCATCCATCATCTCCATGATAGATCATATATCTGGTCATTCCACCATCTACACAGATATTTTCAGCAGTAATAAAGCCTGCCTGGTCACTGCATAAAAACAGGATCGTATGAGCGATATCATCAGGATTTCCTACTCTGCCAACTAACTGCTGAGTTGCATCTGGTCCTTCATATTGTCTATATTCAGTATCGATCCATCCTGGGGAAATAGAATTTACTCTTACTTTTCCTCTTAAGCTTACTGCAAGAGCATGAGTCAGGGAAGCAATTCCTCCCTTGGCTGCACTATAGCTTTCACTTTGCGGCTGGCTCATTCGATCTCTGCTTGAAGATATATTGACAATACTTGCCCCCTCATTAAAGTAAGGCATAAATAATTTACTTAGATAAAATGGAGCTGTGACTCCTACCTTTAAAGCATATTCGAATTCTTCATAGCTGCATTCATCGATTCCCTTCATCAAAGGTAAAGCGTTATTGATCAGATAATCGATATGACCACATTCTCCAATAACATATTCAACAAATTTTTCTAATGTTTCTTTAGAACTGATATCTCCTACAAAGTAATCTCCTGGAGCTTTATCAATTATATAGACTCTACATCCTTTTTCTTTAAACATCTGAGCTGTAGCTTTCCCAATTCCATGGGCTCCACCTGTAATTACTGCTACCTTCCCTTTAAACATTTTCATTTCTCCTTACAATATCTACACTATGACAGCTTGCACCTATAAGATCTGCTCTCTCACAGGTCGCTAAATGATATTCTATAAAAGCCTGATAAACTTCTTCACTCATTTTATTAATGGTTGTACGAAGTAATTCTGATAGACCATCAGCTGCAATGATCTTTACTCTTTGAAGGCCTGCTATCTTATTGAGTTCATCGATATCTTCAATTCTAACCTGAGTATAAAGATCGTCATTATCTAAAATATGAAAGCTTTCATCATAATTTTCTTTTGTTTCAAGGATATGTCCATCAATAAAACCATACTGCCAGATCGCATATTCATTCATAATATAGGCAATCAGGATATAGCCACCTTTTTTGGTTACTCTCTTTGCTTCTTTTAAAGCCTTGATTCTTTCTTCCTTATAGCTTAAATGATACATAGGGCCAAGTAAAAGGGTGATTTCAAAGCTTTCATCTTCAAATAAAGATAGATCCATCGCATTTCCCTGATAGGCCTTGACACTGCTCTTTTTAGCCTTTAATCTCCCTAAATTAGTTTTCGCCAGCTCAACAGCTGTTACATCATACCCTTCATTAGCCAAGGCTACACAATATCTTCCTGTTCCTGCTCCTACTTCTAATATTTTAGGAGAATCAAAACAATTAATATATTGATGAATATATTTCATAGTAGTGATATATTCGATCTGACCCTTTCTGCTAAGCAGTCTTTTTTCTTCATTGAATTTATTATAAAAGTTTTCAATTCTTTCATCCATTTTGATCACCGATAACAAGTATATCCTATTTTCTTTAAAAATCAATCCATTGTTTTTTCTTTACAAATTACAAGAAGCCGTTATAATTAGAGTTATACTTTTAAAGGGGGATTATTAGTATGAATGATCGTATCTTAAACTTCGCAGCTGGTCCATCTATGCTGTCAGATGAAGTTTTACTTAGAATACAGAGTGAATTATTAAACTATAAAGGGACTGGAATGTCAGTTATGGAAATGAGCCACCGTTCAAAGGCTTATCTTGAAATATTTAATGAAACAAAGGACTTATTAAAAAAGGTCATGAATATTCCAGATCACTATGAAATTATGTTTATTCAGGGTGGAGCTACTCAGCAGTTTGGTACAATTCCACTAAACCTAATGAAAACTGGTAAAGCAGATTATATTGTTACTGGTGTTTTCTCAGGGAAATCTGCTCAGGAAGCATCTAAATTTGGAAATGTACATATTGTTTATGATGATAAGGATAATCACTATAAACATATTCCAACTCAGAATGAATTAAACCTGAGTGAGGATGCAGACTATGTACATTATTGTGCAAATAATACTATCTATGGTACAGAATGGAAATATGTCCCAGATACCAAAGGAAAACCAATTGTAGTCGATATGTCTTCTAATATTTTATCTAAACCAGTAAATGTTGAAGACTATGGTATGATCTATGCTGGAGCCCAGAAAAATATGGGAATCGCTGGAATTGGGGTTATTATTGTAAGAAAAGATCTGATTGAAACCCATAGAGATAATATTCCTGTATTAATGGAATATAATACAATGGCTAAAAATGATTCTATGTATAATACACCAGCAACCTTTGCCATCTATGTCTTAGGATGTGTATTAAAATGGATCGATGATCTAGGTGGACTTGAAGTCATGGAACAGAGAAATATCAAGAAAGCTAAGCTTTTATATGATTACCTGGATTCAAGTACCTTTTACCAGCCACACAGCGATAAAGAAAACCGTTCCCTGATGAACGTAACCTTCACTACTCCATCTAAAGAATTAGATGATAAATTCGTAAAAGAAAGTATCGAAAATGGAATGACTAATCTTAAAGGGCATCGTTTAACAGGTGGGATCCGTGCCTCTATTTACAATGCTATGCCTTATGAAGGGGTAGAAAAGCTTGTAAGCTTTATGAAAAAATTTGAAGAAGAAAATAAATAAAAAGTATACAATTCATTTATTAAAACGTTTCAAGTACATCTTGGAGCGTTTTTTTAAGCAAAAAAAAGGAAGCTTGAATCAAATGATTCATAACTTCCTTTAAATAAGCTTTAGACTATTTAGAAGTTACAGTACCAGCGATATATCCAGCATGAGCACATAAGCTTAAAGCTTCACGGCCTGGATAGTAATCACCAAAGTAATCACCAGAACTGATTAATCCAACTGCATATAAACCTGCAATTGCATTACCTTCGCTATCGATAACCTGGAAATCATCATTTGTTAAGATACCACCATAGTTACCACGAGTCATATCATATTCTTTAACTGCATAGTAAGTACCATCATCAATTGCACTTAAATAATCTGCCTTCTTATTGAAATCAGTATCTTCACCTGCTGCACATAATTCATTATAGTGTTCAACAGTTGCTGCTAATGTAGTAGCATCTACACCAATTAATTCAGCTAATTCTTCAATTGAATCTGCTTTATAAGCCTGAATATAAGTACTTCCTGAAGCAGTCTTTTCTAAATATGTATCAAGATTCATAAAAGTATCTGCAATTTCCTGGTCCATGATTGCCCATGCATAGTCAACATCATCATCATGAATGAAATATACCTGCTGATCATGTGGTCCAGCAGCTTCACTTACTTTTCTTTCACCATCTCTATCAACTAAGATAATAGAATATGGGAACTGGTTATTAGGCTGACCAACGATTGGAATATCATATGGATCTGCATGGAAGTTACCAGATAGTGATTCCTGATATTCATGTAGAACAGCACCATTATCTAATGCCATAGTGATACCATCACCAGTATTACCAATTGCAGTAGCAGTATATTCACCTACTGTTTCAGGAGCGATTTCAGCATTTAATTCATCATTTCGTGCATAATCACCAGTTGCTAAGATAACTGAATCAGCTTTAAATGTCTTAGTACCTGCTTTACTTGTACATACAACACCAGTAATTGCTCCATCTTCACTGATTAATTCTGATGCAGTTGTATTCATGTAGATATCAACACCATCAGCTTCTAATGTTTCAACGATTGTAGAAATTAAAGATTCACAACCTTTATTTTTTGTTGGTGCATCTACTAAAACAACATCAGCACTATTTTCTAATGCTTTTTTGGATGGTGTTGGACATAAAGTATAAGTTTCTTCATCATATGTGAATTCAACACCTAGTTCTTCGTATAAAGCAACAACTTCTGGGCTGACAGAAAGCAAACTTTCAACCTTATCAACATCTACTTCATTGACTTCTTGAAGTTTATTTCTCTTAACCCATGCACTAACAACATCAGCAATAGTTTCTTCATCTTGAGCAGCTAAGAAGTTACCAGAACTGAAGATTGAAGTACCACCAATAATACCAGTTTTTTCAACTAATGCGACCTTAGCCCCATTCTGTTCTGCAGTAACAGCAGCAGTTAAACCAGCAAGTCCAGCACCAACAACTACGATATCGTATTCTAATGTTTCATCAACAGCTTCTACTTCAATTGTACGACTCTTCCATTCAGATACATCTCCACCAGCAGCAGTGATTGCATCACCAATAGCAGATTTAGCTGCATTTGATGTAATAGTTGCACCAGACACACTATCCATTGCTAATGATTGGTTTTCAACAAGACTTTCAGCAATAATTTCTAATGCTTTTTCACCAACACCAGCAGTTTCGTTATCTTCTACAACATCACAGGCAGTGATCTGGTTGTCTGCAACAGTGATTTCAATAACGATTTCACCTTCAATACCTGTTGCAGTTCCCTGATACTTTCCATCAGTCATAGAACTTGCGCTTGTTTCTTCTTCAGTATCATTAGTATCAGTAGATGAACTACATCCTACTACCATTGCTAAAGCAAGAAATGATAAAAAGATCTTTTTAATAGTTTTCATAATATTTCCTCCCCAATCTTTTTATTTATATCTTTAATTATACAAAAAAAAATATGTTCAATACTAAACAATATATGTTTATTAAATAAAAAAGATTCGACTTGTCACCGAATCTTTATTGAGTGATCTTGATTGTATCACCATCACTTACAGCTAGAACTGGTCCTTTTCTTGTAAGATAATAGCTGCACTCTTTTTCCTTTAAAAGGGATAAGGTTTCACTATCTTCATTTTCTTCATCTGATGAAGTGATAATCGCATATTGTGGATCAACATTGTTTAATAGCTTTCCAAGCTGTTTTTGATAATGACCATGATAGGGGATCTTGATTAAATCATAGGTTTCATTATTCTCACTGATAAAATCTTTGATTCGATCATTCTGGATATCTCCAGTAAAGAGAAAACTTTGATCTTTATAATAGATAGAGGTAATCAAGGAAGAATTATTACTTTCGTTTTTTTCATAGATTTTAGATGGTCCTTCTATTTTAATCATTAATTCACCTGCATTAAGAGTAATCTCTTCTGTTACTATAGTTGCCTCTAATCCATTATTTGCTAATGCTTCAAGATAATTATCATAATAGCTGCTATCCTTTGGCACATTACTTGTATATACCTGCTTTACCTCTACTGTATTTAATATAACAGCTGCACTTCCTATATGATCTTTATCAAAATGAGTTAAGATCAGATCATCAATACAATCTATATCATTGTCCTCTAAAAAGCTTATAATCGTAGATCCTAGATCTATTTCTCCTGTATCAATTAAAATAACTGTGTCCCCCTGTTTGATCAGTGTACAGTCAGCTTTCCCTGCTTCAAAGAAATACATCTGTAGATCTGAAGAAGAATCAAACCCTAAGTCAGAATTATTGGAATGATCAAGATAAATAAACAAACCAATAACTGCTATCAATAAAAGACTCATTAGTCCTAATAATCCTTTTTTATTCATTTCTATCACCGAGATTATCATATCATAAAATGTATTGATGAGCAAACAATTGAAAAAAGAAGATGATCACTCATCTTCTATGCTTTGATTCTATTTTTTACTCTAGGATAGATTACCATAAATACGATATAAGTTAAAATAAGAGTTGGTAAACAATAGGCTATATTATATACAAATGAATAAAGCCATGGATTCATTCCTTCTGGTGCATATTCAGCAAATAACCATGCTCCAGATAAATAATGAGAAACAAACTTTAAGATCATTGTGATAATAATACCAGTATAGATCGTAACTTTTCCTGTTTTAATATTTTTAAATAAGGCAGCAGCTCCAACAATTGTAATTGGAATTAAATAATCAAGGAATACAGACCACCATCCATAAAATGAGGCTAACCCTAAAACAAAGTGTAATAATGTACATGAGAAACCAACAAGTAAACCATAGGCTGGTCCCATTAAATAGCTGCACAGAATAATTGGTAATAGATCAATTGAAATATTTCCTCCCTGTGGCTGTCCTGGAATCATTTTAAAGACATACTGTAAAACGATTTGAAGGGCGATAAACATAGCCATATAGGCTAATGTTTTTGATGTGAATTTTGCTTTCATTTTCATTTCTCCTTTTCTATATTTTGCCAGAAAAAAAGCTTTCCCGCAGGAAAGCAAATATACTACTTATGCTCTCTCTACGCCAGCATTACCTGGTTCAGATCATAAGGGACTGGTTTACACCATCTCAGCATTTAAGCACCCCTGGCAAGTAATATTATATTCTTTTATATTGAAAAATCAATATAAAAAGTGAACAACCATAAGATTGTTCACTTAATATCTAGAAAATATGATGAACTAGAATAACATAGATCAAGATAATTGAAATCGCAAATACCATGATCAAAAGCCCAAAGGATAAGGAATCAGATAAATGATGAACAGCATGTTCAACAGACATTGATGTACGATATCCAAGTCTTGCATAATGGTGATCATCTTCTTTTCTTACCTTATCGATCACATTACCCATCTGGTAAGAAATCTTATTAGCTGTAGAATCCATATTTGTATATTTTAAGTTTGCAAATACACTCTTTCTTAGAATATAGCAAATCGCATCAATAGAATCAGAAACCACATGACTGATCATACCAAGAATACGAGTTGTAAGTTTAGAATCAATCAATGTATCTAAGCTTCCAGATACAACTGCAGATAGATCTCCAACTACAGTTGGGGCAATAGCTAATAATACTGGACGATAGATCAGATCTTCAAGATCAAGCTTGCTAGGCCATAGATTTACATATTTACCATCTTTGATCATAAACTTTCTTACAATAAAGACATAGATCAATACACCAATAGCGATAGAGATCAAACCACCCTTTAGATTTTCTAATGAATAGAAATGAAGCTGTTCTTCCAGTTCTGCTCCAGCAAAGAATTCCATTGTTTTATCAGCAATTCCCATCATAGATTTATTAGCAGTTAATCCCAAGATTGGAAGTAAGATCGCTGAACCACCTAAAGCAATATAAGATAATGGTGACATATAGTGATCCTTTAATTCTTTAGCTGGTTTTTCAATAAATAGACAAACAAACAGCTTAGTCATATAAGCAAGGGTTAAACCACCTGATATCAAGAAGATCCATTCAATAGCCTTTAGCCAGGCAAATTCAGCTGTTCCTTCAACAATTGCTTCATGGATCAAGGTTTTAGAGATATAACCATTTAAAGAAGGAATACCAGCGATCCCTGCAGCTGCTAATAGGAAACAGATCATCAGGAATGGTTTATTCTTTCCAAATCCTCTAACCTCATTTAAATCTAAGACATGCAGATTCATATATACTACCCCTGCAGCCATAAATAGAACTATTTTAAATAGAGAGTGGTTCATCATATGAATAATAGCTCCTCTTGCAGCTAAGGCATTTTCATGACCTAATAAAACCATCATACCAACAGCTACTAAGATAAATCCAACCTGAGACATAGATGAACAGGCTAATGTTCTCTTTAAATCAATTGAGAATAAAGCTAATAAAGCTCCTAAGAACATTGTAATTGTTCCTAAGAATAGGATCAATAATCCCCAATGTTCATCAAAACGTAAAATATTAACTGTTACAGCTAAGATTCCCCAGATTCCTGACTTTGTTAATACACCTGATAATAACGCAGAAGAAGGAGCAGGAGCAACTGGATGGGCCTTAGGCAGCCAGATATGTAAAGGATACATACCAGCCTTAGCTCCAAATCCAACTAAGATACAGCATGAAGCAGCAAATAAATAAGTATGATTTTCATATTGGGCAGCTAATGGATACAATTCACTTAGGGTAACTGTACCTAAAGCATGATAGATCATAAAGATCCCCATTAAAGCAGTTAAACCACCGATAACAGCAACAGCTAAATAAGTATTAGCAGCTCTGATTGCACCATCTGTTTCTTCCTGAATAACCCATGTAAATGATGTAAATGACATAATTTCAAAGAAGATAAAAGCACTAAACAGATCAGAAGCAAAGAATACTCCTAAGGTTGCAGCTTCAGTCATTAAGTTAAAGAAGTAATAACGTTTTAAATTATGATGATGATTGAAATAATCCTTTGAAAGGAATGCTGTCATCATCCACATTAAAGCGATAATTAAACTGTAAACCTTTCTAAAACCATCACTCATTAAGTGTAATCCCTGATCACACATAAAATTCAAAGTAAAGGTTGTATCTTCCTGGAATGCTAAAGCAACACACATTGCAAAGATCACCACAGTAGTTACAATAAATACTTTTTCATAATCCTTTTCTTTAAGACCTAGAGCAAGTAATGCGATCATGATCTCTAATAAAATAATAATACCAATTAACATTACTCTCACCTACCATTTCATTAAAGTACTAACGATCAGATTAGTAGCCTGTACAATTAAGTTAGCATTTAAACCACAGAAAATAACACCAGCAGCAAGAATAACCATAGGAACAGTCATTTCTAAACCAGCTTCTTTACAGTGATCTAAGTAAGATAAATCTGCTTCACGATCAGGGAAGTAAGCTCTTCTTACTACAGTTAATGAATATACTGCGGTTAATAAAGCAGAAATCAATAAGACAATACATCCAGCATAACCCATTACATGATCAGCATTGATTCCAGCTACTAATAATGAGAATTTAGAAACAAATCCTGATAGAGGTGGAATACCTGTTAAAGCTAAGGCTGCAATAGTATAGCATGCAAAGGTGATTGGCATTTTTTTAGCAATTCCATCATATTCAAAGATCCATGTACGATGGTTTCTATGCATAACTGCCCCTACAGCAAAGAAAGCTAAGATCTTAAAGCCAGCATGGAAAGCCATATGTAATAAGCCAGCACTTAACCCTTCATCAGTTAACAGCATTACCCCAAATAAGATATAGGATAAGTTAGCAACTGTAGAATAAGCCATTTTTCTTTTTACATGTATTTCTTTTACCGCAAGAGTAGAACCATATAAAATAGTAAATAACACAAAGGCCATTGGAATATATTGAGCAAAGCTATCTTTGATCACTTCTACCCCATATACACAATAAGTTAATCGAATAATTGCAAATACCCCAGCCTTTACAACTGCAACGGCATGTAATAAAGCTGTAACAGGAGTAGGTGCAACCCCAGCTTTTGGCAGCCAGAAATGTAATGGGAAGACTGCAGCCTTTACCCCAAATCCAAAGAATCCAGCTACATAGAATAATTGAGTTAACCAAGTTCTCTCTAATACTCCCCCATTCATAATAACATACATCATACTAGCAAAGGCAAAGGCAGCACCACCAATAGATAATGATAAGTAAAGTCTACTAGCACGAATTGCTTCTCTTGTACGATCATGCATAACAAGTGGGAAGGTAGTTAAAGTTAATAATTCATAGAAAGCATATAAGGTAAAGATATTACCAGCTAAACAAATTCCAGCTGTTACCCCATAGGCTAATAAGAAGAATAGAAAGAATGCATTAAATCTTGTATCATCTTCTAAATATTCAAAAGCATATAGGGTTGTAAATGGCCATAAGGTAGCGATGATCCCTGCAAAGAACATTCCCAGCTTATCAGGTGAAAATACTAATTTCAGATTGCTGGTAAAGGTTAAGAAGGTTAAATCCTCGATCTGACCATTTAATATAATAAACCATAATACAATCGAAGTCATTAACACAAAGCCAAAGGTAACGACCTTAGTTAAAGTTCGATTTTTAAGAAAGTTGACAATCAATCCTCCAATCATAGGAAGTATGACTGCAATCAATAATAACGATGAATTCATAGCATTCACCTCTTAAAAGATCATACTCATGATTCCATTAAAGAATGGATATAAATAACCAGAGAAAATTCCCATTAATAAGGCTAAAACAGCTAAGATGATCAATGGAATCAGCATTAATTTTCCACCTTCATCATTTCTTACTACTACTTCATCACAATGACCTGGCCAGAATGATTTGATGGTAATAGGTAATAAATATCCAGCTGTTAATAAGGCTGAAATCAATAATACGATAGGACCGATCACATCATATCCAGCAATACCTGAAGATAATGAACCCTGAGCTAAATACCATTTAGATACAAATCCAGCAAATGGTGGAATACCGATCAATGATAAAGAAGCCAAAGTAAAGCAAACCATAGTAACTGGCATGATCTTACCCATCTGAGCAAATTCATCAACATTATGTTTATGCGTATTCGCAATAATTGAACCAGCAGTTAAGAATAAACAGATTTTAACAGTTGCATGGTATAAGATCTGCATACATGCTCCAAGTAATCCTGCAGGGGTTAATAAGAATAAACCAAATAATACATAAGAAATCTGTGATACAGAAGAGAATGCTAAACGTTTTTTGAATACATTTTCTCTATAAGCCATCATAGATCCCATAAACACTGTGATCAACGCTAAAGTTAATAAAGCTAACTGAACCCATGTTCCACGAATAAAATCAGGACCAACCACAAAATAGATCACACGGAAGATCGCTAAAACCCCAGCTTTAGTAATGATCCCTGATAAAACTGCTGATGCAGGTGCAGGGGCAACTGGATGGGCTGTAGGAAGCCATCCGTGTAATGGGAACATACCAGCTTTAGCACCAAAGCCGATTACTCCAGCTAATACAGCAAAATAGATTATTTTTTCACTTCCTTCAACAAGGCTCATATTTAAGTTACCACCAGCTACAAAGTCAAATGAATTAGCGTATTTAGCCATTACAAAGATACATCCTAAGGCTAAGAATGCTCCAGCAATTGAGTAGAATAAATATTTTAATCCTGCAGCAATTGCTTCTTTTGTACCTTCAACAACTACTAAAGGCATAGAGAATAAAGTAACCATTTCAAAGAAGAAATACATTGAAATCAGATTGCTTGACATATCCATACCAATTAAGGCAGCTAATGATAAGAAGAAGAATGTGAAGAAACCATCAAAACCAATGATCGTATGTTCTTCATGTTCCATATACTTTAATGCAAAGATTCCTGATAATAAGAATCCTGCAGAACCAATAATCATAAATAATTTAGATACTTCATCGATCTTCATTTCAACCTTTAAAGTATCTGTCATTGCAAATAAAGTGAATGCTTCACTTTCACCAAGAATCAGGGCAATAACTAATCCTAATTCAGCTAATAAAGCTAAGATAATATAACTATATTTTACAGTTTTATTTTTAATCTTTAAGATAGGTAATGAAATACCTACTACGACTGGTAATAAAACACTTAAAATCATCAATAATTTCATAATGATCCCCCTCCCTTAAAATAAATTTAGACCAGCTTCAATTAATGATGTCACTGAACTAGCAGAAACACCAAGCATTATATTCATTACCATAAATACAACAGCTGAAATAACATAGGCAAGCTGTGGCTGATCAATTACCCATGTAATTGGACGATCATTTCTCGCACTAAAGATACGAATGATTGTACGGGTAAAATATAATGTATTTAAAATTGTAGAAACAGCTAAAACTAATAAAGTAATAATAATCATTACATGACTATATTCAAATACTGCACTTGCAAATAAATATTTAGAGATAAATCCCATTGTAAGAGGAATTCCGACCATTGATAAAGCTTCAAAGGTAAAGGCAATTCCTGAGAAAGGATCTAAAGTAGCAGCTCCACTTAAATTTCTAAACTGCTTTGCATTACCTGAAACTCTTGAAATACGATAAGTTGCCAGGAATACAGGTGGTTTAGTTAAAGCATGTGCAAGGATCTGATAAATAGCAGCAATAAATCCTAAGGTTGGTGATAGACCAATTCCAAGATAGATATATCCAATCTGAGCAGCAGATGAATAGGCACACATACGATAAATATTGTTTTCACGAATTGCTGAATAGGAACCAATAACAATTCCACATGCTCCAAGCACAAAGGATACCTTATTGATTTCAATTCCATAGAAAAAGTCAGTTCCATAGACATCAAAAATAATCTTCATTAATAAGAAAATATATAATTTTGATACAACCCCAGATAAGATCCCTGAAGTAGCAGGAATTGCTTCACCATAGGTATCAGCCATCCAGAAATGGAATGGGAATAGTCCTGATTTGATGGCTAATCCAATAAACATTAAACATAATGATGCAACCAGTGGTAATTTATACTGTCCAGAAGCATATAAAGAAGCAATAGTTTCCTTTAATTCAGGCATTAATAGATGTCCTGTAATATTATAAAGGAAAACAATTCCAAATAAGAATAATCCAGATCCTACTAAAGCATAGATCATATAACGTGTAGCAGCTGCTACTGTACGTCCATTATCTCTGGCTACAAGAATTCCTGCAGAAGATAAGGTTAAGATCTCTACAAATACATAACCAGTGAAAATATCGTTAGTATAAGCTAAAGCGATCATAGACGCCTGGATCAGATCACACATAATATAGAAGATATGCTTCTTATTATTCATTGGAATAAATTCATCGATTCCCTGTTTTCCACCTAAAACAGTGAAGAATAGAACACCTGATAAAACAGTAACGACTAATGCTTCAATAACTGTTAATCTAAGTTCGTTCCCCCAGGGATGAGAGAAATGTCCCATTAAATATAAGATCACTTCTTGTGTCTGATTTAAATAAACAAATAAGACAGCATTTAATACAGTAGCACATCCAGTTAAAGCTAAAGTCAATCTTCTAGCCCATTGAGGCTTTAAAAGAATAGAGAAAACTGAACTGAATAAAGATGCTACGATCAGAAACAAAGGAAAATTGATGGAAAAACTCATACTTCTTCTTCCTCCTGATTATGAATATATTCAAAGATCTCATTCATATTTAAAGTATGATATCTCTGATAAATACGATAAGTTAAAGCAAGCATTACAGCTGATACTGATACAGAAACTACGATACTAGTTAATACCAGACCAGTAGGTAATGGGTTAGTATAGACTTCTGTACTGGTAACTCCATTAACTACGATTGGAGCCTTCTTCCCTGCTTCATAACCAATTGAAGTTAAGAATAAAGAGGTAGAAGCATCCATAACATCTACACCAATAATTTTTTTGATCAGATTAGGGTTTAATAATAAAGTAACTAATCCTACTGCAAATAAAGTAACTGATACAATCTCAATACGATTGCTCCAAATAATATCTAACATTAAATATGCCCCCTTGTGAAATAGGAATAAAAGCCATACATTGTACAGGCAACTACGATCCCTACTGCAATATTTAATGGGAAGATCAGACCAGCAGAGATAATTGCTCCTGGTGTTCCTGTTGAGAATATTGTTTCAAGATGATGTGCTCCACAATAGAAGGAATAGCATTTAGCGAATGAATAGAAGCCTAAAGCACAAAGAACAATGATCTTATATGATTTTTCATTTAAGATCTTGCTTAAACGTTCACATCCAAAGGCATAAGCATAAAGGATCAATCCTCCACCGATAATCGCACCACCAGAGAATCCACCTCCAGGACCGATATGTCCTTCTAAAATAACATATGCACCAAACATTAATACTAAAGGTACAAGAACCTTAGCTGCACAGCGTAAAACAGGATCCTTTTCTAAGATTTCTGATTCTTCCTTTGGTTCCTTCTTTGCTTTTAATAAAAGCAATAAAGAAGTAACAACCATAGAAGCAGTATATAATACATGTGATTCACCTAAAGTATCGAATGCACGATAGTCCAGAATTACCCCAGCAACAATATTAACAGCTCCTGTTTCTTCAAGTCCACTTTCAATATATCGTTTAATAACCTCACTTGCATTGGCAGGTGTCTGAACATCCCCAAATTTAGGCATTTCTAAAACGACCATAATAAAGAAGGCAATAATAACTAATGCAAATACAACAGATAAAACAGGATAAATTTTAGCGAAGATCTTATTTTCTTTTTCTTCGATATTCTTAATATCCTGATGTTTCCATTCTTCTGATAAAGTCTGAACGTCTGGTGATTTTTCATGAAGGTCCCCCATCATCTGTTCAGAAAATTCAAATTTTCCCTGATCCCAGTCGCTTAACCATTTAGAAAATTTACTCATCTTTAGAAGCCTCCTTCTTTAAATCAGCAATCTTCTTTAAGGTAATAAATAGAAGAATAGATGAAATACCAGCCCCTACAGCAGCTTCTGTAATGGCTAAGTCTGGAGCTTCCAGTAAAGCCCAGATAATTGACATGATCACACTATAGGCCATATAGATAATTAAGGATGTCATTAGGTTTTTAGACACACAGGTAGCGATCCCTGTGATCAGTACTCCTAAAAGTAATACTAATTCAATATAATTCATTAGTCTTCCTCCTTTTTCATATGTGATTCAAGGTTCGTATCTGTTTCTAATTCTAAACGAGATACCATATGTGATGCAATTGGTGAACTAACCCATTGGAAAACCAATAATAAGATCAGTTTAGGAATATAGCTCATACTTAATGAACCAGTGATCAGTCCTACAACGATCAGGAAAAAACCAATTGAATCAATGATCGCAGCACAGTGCATACGATTCATAACGAAATTAAACTTCATAACTCCAAGACATGCCACTAAGATCGTAAAGCATCCTAAGAATAGAATAATACCTGTAACTATTAAACTAATCATTTGAAGTACCTCCATTTCTTTCAGAAATTGAGATCTTTGTTAATGCAACTACTGCTAAGAATGAAATCAGACAGTATACGATACAGATATCAAGAAGCCATGATTCCTGCAGATAAATAGCTAATACAGCTAAAGCTAAAGTAGAAAATGAACCGATCATATTGATTCCCATAATACGGTCTGCTCTTCTTGGCCCGCTGATTGCTCTAAATAAACCGGTAAAAATGCCAATTACCAATACAACAAATGTCCAAATCAGTAAATTGTCCATATTTAGGCCTCCAATCTTTGGATCCATTCAACAAATGTTGAAATATCCAAATATTCTCCAGATAAGCAATGTACAGTAAATTCGTCTCCATCCACAGATACTGTAATTGTTCCTGGGGTCATAGTAATTGAATTGGCTAAAATAAAATTGCCAAATTCAGTTTTAAGCCCTGAATGAACCTTTACAAGAGCAGGTTCAATTTTAATTTCAGGGGATAAAATAACCTTCATAACCTGTAAGCTTGCTAATACAATCTCCCTTAACAATATATAGACATAGCCTACAAATAATGGAGCCTTTTTAAGATAGCGCCATTCCTTCTTTAATGTGTAATGGAATAACACATTGGAAATCAACCCGATTCCTGCTGTCAGGAAAATACCAAATAAGATAATTTCTAGGGTTATTTTTCCGTTAAGAATGATCCAGAATGTAAAAAGTAATAATAACAAATTACCATCTCCCTTCAAAACCTCTATAAACACAAAAATTATACTCCCTAAAAATTCTTTTTCAATAGTTCCCCAAAAAAATCAATGAAATTCAAATTTTCATCTCTTTTGAAAGCGTTAAATTATCACGTGAATTTTTTAATATGAAAAGTGTTTACTTTTCGTATTTTTCCAAAAAATGGAAAAGTAAAAAAACCCCAAAATTATATTTTTGCTTTCTCTATAAAGAATGCTATAATAAGGCGGGTGATGAATATGAAACATAAAGAATTAAAAGCTTTTCCTTCCACCTTTCTTTGGGGTGCAAGTACAAGTGCCTATCAGGTTGAAGGAGCCTATAACGAAGATGGAAAAGGATCAAGTGTTATGGATGAAGGGGAAATTGAAGCAGGAACCACCAACTTTAAGGTAGCTGTAGACCACTATCATCGTTATCAGGAGGATATTGCTCTATTTAAAGAATTAGGGCTAAAGGCCTATCGTTTTTCGATTTCCTGGCCACGTATTTTACCAGATGGAAAGCATCTTAATCCTTTAGGGATCAAGCATTATAATGATGAGATCAATGAACTGATCAAATCTGGTATTACGCCTATTGTTACACTTTATCATTATGATCTTCCTTCTTCCCTTTTAAAGCTTTATGGCGGATGGGAAAGTCGTCAGTGCATAGAAGATTACGAACATTATGCAAGGGTCTGCTTTGAAAACTTTGGTGACCGTGTAAAATACTGGCTAACGATCAATGAACAGAATATGATGACAATGTATTATGCTCAAAGCTCTGAATTAAGCAGATATACTAAAAATCATCATATGTTTATCGCTCAGGCTAAAGCGATCATTGCCTGTCATAGGATCATTCCTGATGCCAAGATCGGTCCAGCTCCAAATATTACTGCTATCTACCCAGCTACTTCATCTCCTGAGGATTATCTAGCTAAACAGAATTATGATCTGTTAAGAAACAGAATGTATCTTGAGGTTCCTGTGAAAGGAAAATATCCTCCTGTGATCCTTGCTTATTTAAAGGAGCATAACTGTCTGCCTGAGATCACTGATGAAGATTTAGAGATCCTGCAAAAGGGAAAGCCTGATTTTATTGCCATGAACTATAATGGGGCTAAATGCGTAAAAGCTGTAGATGATACTAGAAGTAAAGAGTTAGAAAAAATGATGGATCGCAAGCTTGAATTTATGGGTGGAAAAACCTATCGACCTGATTTCTATGAGGAAATCACCAATCCTTATCAGGAAAGAACTGATTATGGCATGGGCTTAGATCCAACAGGACTTAGAGCGACCTTAAGAGAGATCTATGATCTGACTTCACTTCCTATTTTGATCACAGAAAATGGATGTGGAGCAAAGGATGAACTGATTGATGGAAAGATCCATGATCCTTATCGTATTGACTATTTAAGTCGTCATATTACTGCTTTACAGGAAACGATCAGTGATGGGATCGAAGTATTTGGCTATTGCCCATGGTCTGCTATCGATCTGATTTCTACTCATCAGGGAATTACCAAAAGATATGGTTTTATCTATGTAGATCGCAATGAAGAGGAGCTTAAGGAATTAAAACGATATAAGAAGGATTCTTTTTACTATTATGCAAAGGTGATTGAAAGCAATGGGCAAGAACACTAATTATGATCCTCATCTGCTTTTAACTACCTGTCATAATTATGTGGTCTTAGATATTGAGACTACAGGTTTAAAAACAGAAGTAGATGATATTACTGAAATTGCGATGCTGAAGGTTAGAAACGATCAGGTGATCGATGAATATCAGCGTCTGATCCACCCTAAAAAAAGAATTCCCAGAGAGATCACAATGCTCACCCATATCACTAATTCCATGGTCAGAAATGAACCCTATTTTGAAGAAATCCTAGAGGAGATCAAAGCTTTTATAGGAGAAGATGTGATCCTTGGTCATAAGATCAGTGTAGATCTGACCTTTTTAAAAAAATACGATCCTGTTTTCTTTGAAAAAGATTATCTTGATACATTGCGTTATGCAAGAAAAGCTTTTCCCTATTTAATCAGCTGTTCCTTAAGTTCATTAGTAGAAGAATTTGATTTATGCAAGAACTCTCATAGAGCCTTAGATGATGTCTATGCTACCAAAGAGCTTTATGATTATATTCTAGAAAAAAGAGGAGGTATAGAGACGATCTATACAAGAAATCCATATTTAGATCCAGCTGATCAGAAAATCGTTGATCAAATCGATATCCCTGTTAATAATCCCTTTGAGAAACAAAACTGTATCCTATCTGGCTATTTAAGTAAATTCTCTAAAAGTACAGCAGAAGCGATCATAGAAAAGCTAGGTGGAAAATGCTATGAAAATGTAAATCAGGAAATCACTATATTGATTTTAGGAGAGCATAAAAAGGACCTTCCTACCAAGAAACATGCGAAGGTACTTGAAAGAATCAAAAATGGGCAGAAAATCGAAATCATGGATGAAGAAACTTTTTATAAGCTCATTGGACAAAAATAAAAGCAGTAAATGGGAATCCGTTTAACTGCTTTTTATAATTGCCAGTTGATTGGTTTTTGGTGATGTTGAATCAAAAATTCATTGGTTTTACTAAAGGGTCTTGATCCAAAGAAGCCATAAGAGGCCGAATAGGGAGAAGGATGAGAAGACATTAAAATCAGATGCCTGCTGCTATCGATGAGCTTTGCTTTCTCCTTAGCGTATTTTCCCCATAATATAAATACCATTGGCTGTTCTCTTTCGTTTAAATAGCGAATAATATTTTCTGTAAGGATCTCCCAGCCTAGATTGCTGTGAGAATAAGCCTGATGCGCTCTGACTGTTAAAACATTGTTGAGTAAAAGCACTCCCTGTTTAGCCCATGCACTCAGATCCCCATGGTCAGGAATCGTGATCCCTACATCATTATGACATTCAATAAAGATATTTTCTAGAGAAGGAGGAATCTTCACTCCTTTATTTACTGAAAAGCTTAAACCATTAGCCTGTCTATATTCATGATAAGGATCCTGTCCTAAGATCACGACCTTTACATTTTCATAACGGGTCAGATTCAAAGCTCTAAAAATCTCATTTTTAGGTGGATAGACAGTGTAGTTCTGATATTCTGCATCTATTGTTGTCTTTAAGGACTGATAGTAATCCTTCTTTTTTTCTTCCTGTATTAATTCTTTAAATCCCATTTTGATCATCCCTTCTTGTATAGTATACTTGAATTATCTCCAAATTACAATTTAAAAGGAGTTCATTTGAACTCCTGACTTAGAACTAAGATAAGCGATCAACACTTCTTACAATAATAAATCCAACTATAATTTCTAGTGGAATTACAAATACTAATTTTATAATACGAACACAGGCAGATAACCAATATGGAATACCATACATGATCTGTAGCCATGTAGGAGTCATTCCTAAAGTAACAACTAGTTCTACTAAGACAACAGATAATAACCATAATGGAAAGATCTTGCTTTCTTTTATATTCATCTTTTTCGTAATGGTTAAAAGAATTACCCCAAAAATCACAATAAATAACAGACTGACTGCCATTAAGATCATCTTACTTACACGATCCACTTCATAAACTACTGAAGAGATCGTAATAGAATCCAAGCTATAAACAAAGATCATTGCTCCCAAACCAATCATCAATAAAATAGCAAAAGTGATCTTAGATACCTTTTTGATTTCTAATTCCTTCATTAATTGTCTTACCATTCCTGGGATCCAGCATACCAGGATCGTACCTAAGGTAAAGCCTAAAAACGGAAATCCCGTTGGCGTAATGATCAGTCCGATCAGATCACAGCATAAGCCGATCATAAAACCATAGGAAGGACCTAATAAAAAGCCAGCGATCATCATTGGCAGATATTCAAAGCCCAGCTTTAAGCTTTCTGCTCCAAATAATGGAATCATGATCGTTAAACGTTTAAGAATCAAGGTAATTACTACCAGTAAAGCTGCTTTTGTCAGCTTATCTACCTTTTTGCTTAACGGATACTTACGAATTGTAAGAATTCCTAATAAGACAATTAGAATTCCTAAAAAAATCTGAATAAATTGAGTCATAACATTCTACTGCATAGAACAATTTTTTTCCTGCTTCAACCACATTTCAAGTCCACAGGCGTTAATTCCGATCATTACTGACCGTACATTCTTGTTTTACACTTTCCCCTTTTCTAAAATATATGATCGAACTTTAGAGATAAAATAAAGTGAACCAGTGATCAGCACTACCCCTTTGTATTTAAAGGCTTCTTCAATGGCTTCCTTATAATCCTTGATGATCCTTACTGGATAATCCTTGGCTAACTGCTCAGCACTAGCAGCTCTAGGATGCACAAATTCAGTAACGATCACATGATTGCTCAATCTAAGTAAGTATTCTATCATACTTGTAGTGTCTTTGTCACGTAATGCCGAAAAAATAATCAACGGATTGGGATATTTTTGTGCACTTTCGTAGAATCTTTTCATACCATCTTCATTATGTGCACCATCCACTATAATCAATGGATCATCCCATAATTTTTCAAAACGTCCAGCCCAGTGTGAATGATTGATCGATTCAACAAGTATTTTATCTTGAAAATCTACCATTCCTCTGCTTCTTAGCTGATATAAAACTTCGATCGCTAAAGCACTATTATCTACCTGATAGCTTCCAAGCATTTCAAGGTCAAGATGATAGCTGCGATAATCATAGCTTCTTTCTACGATATTTTTCTTTTCCTGAACAAATAATAATTCACTATGCTTTAATTCACATGTTTTCTTGAATACTTCTAAGCATTCCTCTTTTCTTTCTCCACATACAAAAGGTATACCTTCCTTAATGATCCCAGCTTTAGCCTGAGCAATCTCCTGAAGCGTATTTCCAAGATAATTCATATGATCATAGGAAATATTTGTATTTACACAAATCATTGGAGTAATGATGTTAGTCGCATCCAATTCTCCTCCAAGTCCTACCTCATAAACACAATAATCTGTACGAAAATCAATAAAGTATAAGATCGATAAAAACATTTCAATTTCAAATAAAGAAATTTCATATTTTAAGAATTCATCTACATAATAGTTACAGTATTCTACGATTCTTTGATCCTCTGCAATCCTGTGGTCCACCTGAATAATTTCCAGACGAGTCAGGATCGCTGGAGAAGTAAACAGGCCTACCCTATATCCACTGTTTTCTAAAACATCTCGAATATAATTACTGGTACTTCCTTTACCGTTTGTTCCACAGATATGAATACAGCTTAAAGCATGCTGAAGGTTTCCATGCTCCTCCATAAAATGAGCAAAATTTGTTAATGAATAAACTCGATCCTTTTGAGAAGCAATAAAGGCTGCTACCTCTTCATAGCTGTGAAAACGTTCCTTTACCTTTTTTTCTAGTATCTTTCCCTGATAGCTTAAAGGCCATGGCAATAGTTGATTAACTTCTAATATATCTTCTTTCTCCCCTATTAATTCATTATCCTTGGTTAGAATGACCTCATGATCATTAATCGTAAAGATGATCTGATCTTTTTTTCTTCTACAATCCATTGAATGATCCCCCTTTACAAAAGTAAATTCGAGTACTAGAATACTCGAATTCCTCCCTCTTTTCGAATTGATAAAATATGACAGCTTCCCTTTCCAAAATACCCTTCGATCTGCTTTGCATAAGTATCAACATAATCATTAGATACAAAGGCCTGAATCGTACCTGCAAAGCCACCTCCGTGTACACGACAGACTCCCTTTTGTTTTAGATAGTTTTCTGAGATAGCTAAAGCTAGAGAAACAGCCTGATTAGCAGCATCATGAGGTGAATAGATATTCTGCAGATATTTAAATGAACTGTTTCCACTTTCTTCGATGACCTTCTTAAAAGCTTCAAAGTCCTGATTATTTAAAGCTAAAACAGCTTCTCTTACTCGTTTTTGTTCATTATAGAAATGAATAGCTCTTAAAACACAACGGTCTGATAATGTTTTTCTTAATTCATTAATAGAACTGTAGAAATCTTCTTCCTTAACATCTCTTAGATATTCTTCTCTAAAGTATTGAGCTACCTTCTTCATTTCTGATGGTACAGCTGCATAATCATCTGTTAAATCAGCATGAGAAGCATGTACATCAATAATACAAAGACTGCTGCCACTTTTATTAAAGTCGTAATTTAAAGCTTCTACTACAGGTTTAGCTGCATCCTTAAAGTCAATATGGATAAAACCACCAACTGAGCATGCACACTGATCCATCAGTCCACATGGTTTTCCAAAATAAACGTTTTCACTATATTGTCCTATTTTGGCGATTTCTACCTTTGAGATTTCTCCATGATTATATAAGCTAGATTCAATTGTTCCGATCATGACTTCAAAGGCTGCTGAAGATGACATACCAGAACCCTGTAAAACATCACTGGTAAAGTATCCCTTAAAGCCTCCTACAGCATAGTTTTCTTCCTTTAGTTTATAGACTACTCCACGAATCAAGGCTGCACTTGTTCCTTTTTCTTCTTCTTTGATCGTTAAATCAGAAAGAGAAATAGAAGGAATATCATAGCCATCAGAAACCACCTTGATTTCATCAGCTAATGAACATACAGCAATCATATCTAAATCGATAGCTGCTGCCATTACATCCCCATGCTGATGATCTGTATGGTTACCACAGATTTCACTTCTTCCTGGTGTAGAAAAGATCATGACCTCTTCTTCTCCAAATAATTCAATAAATTTTTGAATTGCCTGAATATATCTTTCTTTTTGTGATTCAATATTTTTATAGTAATGGGCAAAGGTAGAATCCATTTCTCCTCTACCGATCTTTTCAATTAATTCACTTGCTTTCATTTTTCATCCATCCTTATCTTCTTTTATTCTACTCTATTTCCTTCTTAGTTTCCACCTAAAAGTCATTTGATTTTGACACGACTTTTGTTTCATTATATAATGAAAAATGAGGTGATCGTCATGATTTATACAGTAACTTTAAACCCATCCCTTGATTATATTATGCATGTGGATGATTTCCAATATGGTGAAACAAACCGTTCTAAACAGGAAGAGATCTATCCTGGAGGAAAGGGATTCAATGTTTCTATGATTCTTCAACGATTAGGAATTCAAAATAAAGCATTAGGATTTATTGCTGGATTTACAGGAGAAGAAATCGAAAATCAATTAAATATCCGAGGATTAGATGTTGACTTTATCACATTAGCTGAAGGCTGTTCAAGAATTAACGTTAAAATGAAGGGAAAAGCAGAAACTGAGATCAATGGAGCTGGACCATTTATTCATGAAGATGAATTACAATTATTATATGACCAGATAGAAAATCTGCAGGATGGAGATCTTTTGATCCTTGCAGGAAGTATCCCTGGTTCTTTACCTAAGGATATCTATGAAAAAATAATTGAACTTGTACAAAATAAAAACATTGAAACAGTTGTAGATTGTACAAATCAGGCCCTGATCAAGGTATTACCTTTCCATCCGTTTTTAGTAAAACCAAATCAGAGAGAATTAGAAGAAATCTTCAGCTGTGAACTGCATAATGATACAGAAATTATTTATGCTGCTACTAAGCTTCAGAAAATGGGAGCTAAAAATGTACTGATTTCCCTGGGAGGAAATGGAGCTATCCTGATTACAGATGACAATCATATCTATAAAGCTAATGTAGCTAAAGGAAAGGTCATCAATACTGTAGGAAGTGGAGATAGTATGATCGCTGGCTTTATTGCCGGCTATGCTTCTACTTCAAGCTATGAAGAAGCTTTAAAAATGGGTAGTGCCTGTGGGGGAGCTACTGCCTTTAGTGCAGATCTGGCAGAAAAAGATATGATCGATGAAGTTTATAAGCAAATCAAGATCAAGAAAATAGAATGGTAAAAGGGAGTTTTCATAACTCCCTTTTAGATGTTCTGGTGCTTTAATTTAGCTTCTTTATAAAGCTTTTCTAATTCATCTACCTCTTCACCTAGATTTTTGGCGATTTCAATATAGAATGATCCCTGATCAAGATCTAATCTACTTTCCTCCTGTAAATAAAGCAAGGCTAAATTATAGGCTGCATGACTGTTTTTAAGAGCAATAGCCTGTTTAAATAAAGAGATCGCCTTATCAAGATCAGCTTCCACTCCCTGACCATTTTCATATAGGATGCCAAGATTATTCATCGCATATGGATTTTTTAAAGGAAGAAGCTTTAAATAGCACTCAACTGCCAAAGTATATTCCTTACTGTCTGTATAAATCAGACCTAATTCAAATAGAGCTAATTCATGATCCTTGGCCTTTTTAAAATATTCAATAGCCTTATTTAGATCACTTTCTTTATACAGTTTTCCAATACGATAGTTTGCTTCCTGAGTGCCGATCATCTTGTAACACGCTATAGCCTCATTGATATTTTTCTCAACCCATTCTCCTTTACTGTAGAGTTCCCCCATAAATAATAAAGAAGAAGTATCCCTTAGCTGACAGCCTTTTTGCAGATATTCAATCCCTACAGGATCCTGCATATGATATAGATAAAGCAAACCTAAACAATAATAAGCTCTAGGATAATGGCGTTCTATAGCTAAAGCATAGTATTCCTTTGCTTTTTCTAGATCACACGCACATCCGATTCCCTTTTCGTAACAGATTCCCACTGATACCGGCGCAAAATAAGCCTGAGCACTTTCTTCATAGTATAGAAATGCCAGCTCAAGATCCTTTTCAACGATCTTCCCCTTTTCATATAATAAACCAAGATGGTATTTTGCTTTACCACTGCCTAGTCCTGCTGCCTTTTTATAATACAAAAGGGCCTGCTGCCAATCTATGTCACATCCAATTCCTTCTTCTAGACAGCTTGCTAGATTATAAATTCCAGAAGGATAGTCATAGTCTGCTGCCATTTTATAATATTCAAAGGCCTTCTTAAGATCACGGTTACAGCCATGACCACTTTCATAAAGATTACCTAATGAATTACAGGCTAATGGATCTCCCTGAGTAGAGGCCATAGTATAAAAACGAAATGCCTGATCATAATTTAAATTAGTTCCTATTCCAAATTCAAAGCAATAGCCTAGCCAGAAGCAGGCATGATTATCTCCTAGTTCATAAGCCTTTAAATAGTATTCAAAAGCCTTATTTTCATCTCTTACTACTCCATTGATCCCTTCCTGATAAAGCTTACCCATATGGATATAAGCACTAGAAAAATTATGATCCATAGCCTTTTTTAGATAATTTAGAGCCCTTTTGATATTATTATTCTTTTCTACCCAGTATAGATCATAAAAAGCCTGAGGAACATTATGATCAGCCGCACTTAAATAATACTTTCTTGCCTGTTCAAGATCCTTTTTAACCCCTTTTCCTTCATAATACAGGTTACCAAGATAACAGTAGGCAAGATAATTTTGTGCTTTAGCAGCATAAAGATAATATTTTAAAGCTTCCTGATAATTTAATTCTACTCCCTTTCCGTTTTCATAAAGAAAACCTAAACGAAGCATAGCATCACTATTCCCATTATCAGCAGATTCCATATAATAATCTACTGCTTTAGAAAGATCTCTTTCAACCCCATAGCCATTTTCTAAACAGTAGGCCATAAAATAATAGCCAATAGGATTTTCCTGTCTTTTAGATAGATAGAAGTTATGATAAGCTTCCTTATAATTACCAGATTCAAGATAATAGTTTCCTAATATAATATAAGCTTTATCCATTCCATTTTGAGCAGCCATTTCCAGATAACGAAGTCCTTCAGAAACGTTGATTTCAATTCCTTTCCCTTCTAACAGGCAATTTCCATAATTAAACATTCCATTTACTTCCTGATGCAAAGCAGCAAGTTCATAATAATGCGCCGCCTTTACAAAATCCTGTTCAATTCCAAAGCCTCTTTCAAGACAATATCCAAGCATGCATTCACATCTGCTATCTTCTCTTTTACATCCCTCTTTTAAAAGCTTGATTCCATAATATTCATTCTGAATACATTCACTTCCCTTTAGATAACCATAAGCCTCATTATAGATATCCTTTAAAGGCATTTTTAAAGCAGAATAGCGATTGATCAGCAACAGATCAGCCCCTATGATCTCATCATTTTCTTCGATCAGATACTGTTCATAGGCTAAGTATGGCGTATTTTCCAGATGATCCACATCATCGATCATATAATAGGATAAGGTTTTATAAATCATACCTGGCAGCTGATCTTCATTACCATAAATGGTTTTAAGCTTTAAAGATCGACTTTCCCCAGTATAATAATCCTCTATGGCTGCAAATAAAACATCAGAATATTCCTGTGTTACTTCCTTAAATTTATAACGATTAAATAGGAGCTCATAATCCTTTAAACGATGAATACGAATTTCAATATCTTCCATGATCTTACATATAGTTTTTAGAGAATAAAACCTTGCCAATTACTCGAACAGGCAGTTCTTCAGCCTGTTTATAGCTGTAAAGTCGATCCTCTACTTCAGGATTAGTAGCAATTAAACGGATCCCATCATCCTCGATCACTACTTTTTTAACCGTTACCTCATCGCCTACCTGTATAACTGAGATCGTTCCACTGTTCACTATACTGCATTTTTGAACATAGACCAGTCCTCCATCAATAATTCCAGAAGGAGCCATTGAATTTCCAGTAACCTTTAAAAAGAAATCCCCTTTATCATACTCCTCTTCACTGACTAGTTCATCCCCAATATAATTTTCCTCTAAAAACAGGTCATAACCTCCTTTAACGATTCCTAGTATAGGTTTACGTAAGGAGATCACCTTTCCATCAAGCATAGTACGTACATCAAAGCCAACAAGTTCACTTAATCGAGCTGCAGTTTCTTCCTGAACATTTAAAACTTCTCCTTTAACCCATCTGCCTACTGTGGTATGGCTTAAACCAAGCTTAGAAGCAATCTGTTTATTATTTAATCCACTTCTTCTTTTGTATTCAATAATTATATCCTTGAGTTCCATTTTTAATCACCTGATTTCATTATATACTCTTTCAAAAACTGGTGCAATCAAAAATATTTTATGCACAAAAAAAGGCTAAAGTCTTTAACCTTAACCTTTTAAGCCTCTAGATTGACGATCCATATCTTCTACTACAATATCATAGATTTCTCCAAGGCTTGCACAATATTCTAATACCAGCCAAGGTTCATTAGTATGAAAATGAATTTTAATCAATTCATCATCCCCAACTGCAAGTAAGCAGTCTCCTTTAAAATGATCAGTAATATAATCATTGATCTTATCTTCATTTAAGTCATGACCTTCAATCAGTAATTGAGTATCATATCTAAATTCTATCATAGTTAGTACCTCCTAATCACATTATATTATCTTTCTTCAAAAAATTCAATCTCTTCTCCAAGAACTCCCTTACAAAATCCAACACGTGCATAAATATGTCCCAATTGTACATCTTTAGGTTCCATAATAATTGTGTATCCTTCTTTTCTGACCTTTTCGATCATTTCATCCACATGATCTACCCCAAAAGCATAATGACCAATTATTCCTTTTATTTCATCCTGTGTACCATCATTAAAGATCTCAATACATCCCATACCACTATCTAGCATGATTCCTGTTTCCCATTCTACTTTGACCTTTAAGCCTAATAGATCTTTATAAAAAGAAATCACTTTTGGATATTTGTCTTTTGTTGCTTTCATACTTACATGATGTATTCCTTGAATCATTTTCCCTTCCTCCTATAGATCCATTATACCACCTTTAAAACCGGTATGCTAAAGTCATATCAGTTTTATTGTTTTATTTTTTCTCTAACCTTACCATCAAAATAAGATATCTGATCCTAGATACTTTCCTTGTTTTTTAGATTTGAATTTATAGTTTTCAAAATGATATTTTTGTATTATAATAAAGTGGTAGTAAGGAGGAACAAAATAATGGTAATTAATCAATCAGTAGAAGACTACTTAGAAGCAGTCCTGATCATCACAAAGAAAAATAATAGCTGTCGTTCCATTGATATCGCTAATTTATTATCTTTTTCAAAAGCTAGTGTAAGTGTCGCAATCTCTAAGCTAGGAAATGAAGGATATTTAGTTAAACATGAAAATGGTCAAATCGAACTTACTCCTTCTGGATTAGAAATTGCAGAAAAGATTTACGAAAGACATTCATTTTTCTCAAACTTATTCATTGATTTAGGGATCGATGAAGAAACTAGTTTCCATGATGCCTGTGAAATTGAACATACTGTATCTAATGAAACTTTCTTAAAGCTGAAAGAATATTTTGATCAGCATCCAATTAAATAATAGAATAAAAGGAAGAATTAATTTTCTTCCTTTTCTTTTACGAATTCTAAAATCAGTTCTCCTATACGATCTTTATGAACAATATAGCTTCCATGTCCTTCTCCTTCAACGATCGTACACTTACTTCCTGGAATATGTTCAGCAATTTTTCTGGTTTCACTCTCTAAAATCAGATCTTTACTTCCCGCAAGAACTAAAGTTGGACATTGAATTTTCTCTAGTTCATCTACAGGAATATTTGGTTCCTTCAGCATTAACTCCATCAATGGATCTTTTTTAAAGAAATTCATAACTTTAATTAGATTCTTCATCCATTTCTTTACTCCATTTGTAGTAATATTAGCTCCAGAAATAATCAGATTAGATATTAGATCACTTTGCGATGCAATCAATAGTCCGATGATTCCCCCATCACTAAAACCATAGAAGGTTACCTCCTTTAAGTTTAGCTTTTGAATAACTTCCTTGTAATCATCTGCCATATCCTGATAGTGAAATTCACTCACCTTTGAACTTTGCCCATGTCCTCTTGTATCAAATACATAGCATGTAAAATAAAACTGCAGCAATGAAACAGCTACATCAAAGATGGTATGATCTTCTCCATTGCCATGAACCATGATCAATGGTTTTCCTACCCCCTTTACTTCATAGTACAGCTTTACTCCATTTACTTCTATTTCCATTTTATTGTTTTCCTTTCATCAGTATTTTTTGAAATTCTAGCGTATATCCATTAACATCCTTTAAATAGAAAGAGTAGACAGGAAATTTAGGATGCTTTTGAGGAATTGTACATTCTACCTGATCCTTTAATTCCATATATTTTAGGTCTACTTCTTTTTCATCCTTTAAATTAAAAGAAATACAGGGATGATTTTTGCTTACCATTTCTTTATTTTCACTAAAGCCAAGATATCCATATCCACTATCAAAAAGATAACATCCTCCCTGATCCATATAGAATTCCATACCTAGTATATTTTCATAGAATAGTCTTGTTTCTTCTAAAGATAAACAAGGAAAAAATACAACTAATGATTCCATCTATTTTACCTCATCATATAATTCATCATATTCTTTTACACGTTTAATTACTGGATGTTCAATGATTTTTCCACCCTTGATCACATAGGATATATCCTTTAAAGCACTAAAATCCTTGCATGGATCATCCTTTACTACTACGATGTCAGCTTCCTTTCCTTCTTCAATTGAGCCAATCTTATCATCGATATGCAGAATCTTCGCATTTGATAAGGTAGCTGTATATAAAGCAAATTCAGGGGATACATCTAAATATTTCACAAAATAGTTCAGCTCACGCCATGTATCATACTGTTTTACATATGGACATCCTGTATCTGTTCCTAGCCCTAATGGAATATCACTTTCAATTGCTTTTTTAGCTGCATCGATAATCCCGTCCATAACGATTTTACCACTTCGCAAATATAGATCAGATAATCCTGATTTTTCCTGTGGGAAAAGCATAGAAACTGTAGGAGATATAGTTGTAACTAATGAAGCATGCTTTTCTTTGAACAGTTGAATCAGTTCATCATTTAAGAAGGAACCATGTTCAATTGTATTTACCCCATTTTCTAAAGCTACCCTAACTCCCTGTGTACTTTCCACATGGGCAGCTACCTCCAGTCCTAAAGCATGCGCTTCATCACAGGCTGCCTTTACAATTTCAGGACTCATTTTTAAAACTCCAGGGGTTCCTTCTTCATCCGCATCAAGAACTCCTCCTGTGATCATCAGCTTTATAAGATCTACTCCCTCATCAGCAAGCTTTCTGACCTGTTGAATAGCTTCCTGTTCATTATGTGCAATCGTTGCCAATGAACCAGCCATATGTCCACCTTCTACTGAAATTGCCCTATTAGCAGCATAAATACGAGGCCCTTCTATCTTACCAGAGTTGATCTGATCTCTAACCTTACGATCACAATCAATCAGTCCACCTACTCCTCTGACTGTGGTTACCCCAGAATATAATAATTCCTTAGCGCCATTTTGAGTCATTCTTTCCATAGCCTTTCTTCCAAAATAAAAGGAAGAAAGAAATTTAATTAATCCAGGCAAATTTCCACTTGTCTGACTAGGCTTCCCACTAGCAGGAAGATGAACATGTAAATTGATCAGACCTGGAATCACATATTGTCCTTTTAAATCAATGATCTTAGCATCTTCAGGAAGATCCTTTCCAATAGATAGGATCTTATTATCTTCTATAATTATATTTTGATCCTTTTGAAGAATCATATCCTTTTTTCCATTATAAATATTTGCATGAAGCAAAGCTGTTTTCATTATTACCACTCCTTTTATTCTTTTATTATAAAAGAAAAATAGGCTCAAATCAATTTACAAAATGAATAAGCGTAGGATCCAGCTTATAAAATATGGTATAATAAACAAAGAGGTGGTTATATGAAAATTGGAATCGTTGTAGAAGGAGGAGGAATGCGAGGAATCTATGCTTCTGGAGTTATAGATGCTCTTTTAGAAAATCATATTGAAGCTGATGGTTTAATTGGCGTTTCAGCTGGGGCAACTCATGGCTGTAATTATATCTCTAAGCAAAAAGGAAGAAGTATTCGCTATTATTCTAAGTATATGAATGACCCTGACTTTATGTCATTTAAAAGTCTGATCACAACTGGAGATTATGTAAATGAAGCATTCTGTTATCAAAAAATACCAGACCAGCTTGATTTATTTGACTATCAAGCCTTTCAGGCATCAAAAACTAACTTTTATGTAGTTGCTACTAATGTTGAAACAGGAAAAGCAGAATATATAAAGATCACCAGTCTTCCCAAACAGATCGATTATATTCGCGCTTCTGCTTCTTTGCCTTTTTTTTCAAAGATCGTAGAAATAGATGGCTTAAAGCTGTTAGATGGTGGTGTAGCAGATAGTATCCCAGTAGAAAAAATGATTGAAATGGGATATGATAAGATCATTGTGATCTTAACTAGAGAAAGAGGATATGTGAAAAAGGCAGAATATAACACGCTTCCTAATATTATTTATCATGACTATCCTGACTTTTATCAGGCTCTATTAAATAGACACATAATCTACAATGCAACCTTAGATAAAATAGAAGAATTATCAATCAAAAAGAAGATCTTTGTGATTCAGCCAAGCAAGAAATTAAATGTTCCCCGTTTAACTGATGATTTTTCTTTAGTTAAAGAAGCTTATCTTGAAGGCTATCAGGATATGAATGAAAAGATGGAAAAATTAAAAAGATATCTAGAAATTTAGATATCTTTTACTAATCCACTTTCATCAATTATTCTAATGATCTTCTTAATATTTTCAACATTCTGTACCAGAGCCATTCTTACATAACGATCTCCTGCAGGACCAAAGGAACCTCCTGGAGTAACAATTACTCCTGTCTTTTCTAACAGCTGCATTGTAAAATCAGTAGAATCCTGATAACGTTCAGGAATTCTGGCCCATACAAACATAGAACCCTTAGAATCAGGAACATTCCATCCTATACTTCTACATCCTCCACAAAGGGCATCACGTCTAGCCTGATAATCTAATCTTTGCTTTTCTACACTATCCTGTGGACCATTCAGGGCAGCGATCGCACCATATTGAACAGGCAGGAAAATACCATAATCGATCTGCGAACGTACGGTATTAAAGTTTTTGATAATTTCTTCATTTCCCAGACAGAAGCTGATTCTTGCTCCTGTTAAATTATAGGTTTTAGATAAAGAGTTGAATTCAACCCCAACATCCATAGCTCCAGGAATAGATAAGAAAGAAATTCCTTCATTTCCATCAAAGATAATTTCTGAATATGCATTATCATGAATAATAATTAAGTCATTTTCCTTAGCAAACTGAACTAAGCGTTCATAGAATCCACGGTTAGCAACTGCTCCAACAGGATTAGCTGGATAGGAAACGATCATCGCTTTTGCTTTTTTAGCTAAATCCAAATCAAAATGGTCAAAATCGATCAGATAGTTATTTTCTTCCTTCAATTCATAATATTCAATATGAGCTCCCATTAGCTCTGGTCCCATATTAAAGATTGGATAACATGGTGTTGGTGCTAAAATAATATCGTCATGATCACATAAAGCTAAGGTTAAATGAGTAATTCCTTCCTGTGAACCATAAACACTCATAAATTGATTTTCTTTTAAAGTAACTCCATATCTTCTTTGATACCAGTTAATGACAGCTTCCTTTAATTCAGGAATATCTACTAATGAATATTTATAGTTTTCACTCTTTGCACAGGCTTCTATAAAAGCCTGTTTTACATGTGCTGGTGGTTCAAAATCAGGAGTACCTACAGATAAATTATAAACAGGCAGCCCCTGTTGAATTCTTTCTATTTTCTTTTCATTTAAAATTTGGAAGATCCCAGCCTGATAATCATCCATTCTTTTTGCGAATTTCATCTTTATAACCTCCTAAACTAATCCTCTACTCTTTAATAAGAATAGATAGAATGTAATTGTAAATCCACATAATAAAGTTGTTAACATTACTACACTAGATGTTAAGGTTCCTTCATGCCCCATATTTTTAGCCATTACATAACAGCTGACAGTAGAAGAAGAACCTAACATAACTAAAATAGCGATCAGCTTTTCATTGGTAAAACCAAGCGATACTGCAATTGGTAAAAACAGGATCACAAACCCACATAGCTTCATAAAGGCTGCAATTAGCGTTGGTTTGATCTTAGTTAGAGCCTGTTTAAAGTTAAACGATGCTCCCATAGCCATTAAACCTAATGGAGAAGCAATAGAGCCTAAATTAGAAACAACCTTACTTAAAGCAGTAGGAAGTGGAAGCTGTAAAATAGACCAGATCAGCCCTACAAAAATACCGATCAGAATAGGATTTGTAAGAATTCCCTTAATTGTTTTGATCATTGTTTTTCTTGTTAAACCTTCTCCCCCAGGCTTTAAACAGGATAAAACAACAACTGCCATTATATTATAAAGAGGTACACTTCCAATGATCATTAATGGTGCCATAGCAGAGCTTCCATAAATGTTCTTCATCAAAGCGATCCCTAATAAGGCTGCCGACGAACGATAGGATACCTGAACAAATTCTCCCTGCAGATCACGATCCTGAAATAAAGAAATCAAGGTTACTAAAGCAATACTTAGTAATGTCGCGATAAAACAGAAGATCACAAACTTTGTATCCCATACACTATAAAAATCTGTAGTTGCCAGATCTTCAAAAACTAACACTGGTAATGGTACAAGAAAAACGAATTTATTCATTTTAGAGGCAAATACATCATCGATCCATCCCAGCTTTTTAAATAGCATTCCTAATACCATCATCGCAAAAACAGGTACAGTAGCATTTAAACTAAAAATTAGATTTTCCATAAACTAATCCCCCTTAGGGGATAATTATACTCTCTTTTATAAAAAAGATATATTATTCTTTTATTTTTTTGTCCATTCAAGGTTGATTAAAGGTTTCCTTTTTAAAATAAGGTCGAGGTGAGAACTTTGAGTGATAATATATTTAGACGATATGAAAAGAAATATCTTCTAACTGATTCACAAAGAGAACTTTTATTTTCACGTATAAATGAATATCTGATACCAGATCGTTTTGCCCATTCTACGGTATGTAATATATATTTCGATACAGAGAATTCAGATCTGATCGTGAAATCTATCGAAAAACCCATCTATAAAGAAAAGCTAAGATTAAGAAGCTATTCTACTCCAAAAATGGAGGATGAGGTCTTTTTAGAAATTAAAAGTAAACATGATGGAATCGTTGGAAAAAGAAGAGTGATTCTATCCTTAAAGGATTTCTATCACTATTTAAATGATCATCAATTTGATACAGACAATCAGATCATGAAAGAAATTGATTATTTCTTTCAGTATTATGATCTTATGCCAGCTATCTATATTGCCTATGATCGTGAAAGCTTTGTTGGAAAAGAGGAACCTGATTTAAGAATCACCCTGGACTCCAATCTTCGTTATCGTTATGATGATTTAAAAATCGAAGATGGAGATCATGGAAGGCTTTATTTTGATAAGCCTACCTATATTATGGAGATCAAAACATTGGGGGGAATGCCTTTATGGCTGGTTCATGCTTTATCTGATTTAAAAATCTACCCATCCAGCTTTTCAAAGTATGGAAAAATTTATATAAAAGGAGAAAATGAAAAATGTTAACAAGTATTTTAAATGGATCATCAAGCTCAATTGCTTTAACAAATATTTTATTATGTTCTTTAGCTGCATTAGTTTTAGGAATCTTTATTGCTTTAACTCATAAATATACATCTAAAGGAACTAAGAACTTCTTAATTACTTTAGCTACTTTACCATTAATTGTAGAAGCAGTTATTTTAATGGTCAATGGTAACCTTGGAACAAGTATTGCTACCTTAGGGGTATTTGGTTTAATTCGTTTTAGATCATTACCTGCTACTTCTAAAGAGATCTTAACTGTTTTCTTTGCTATGGCTGTAGGTCTTGCATGTGGTATGGGACATATTGCTTTTGCTGCCTTAATTACTTTAATTGGATGCTTTGCAATCTTCCTTTTCAATAATATTAAATTATTTGATCAAAAGGAAACTACCAAGGTTTTAAAAATCACTTTACCAGAGGATTTAGACTATACTAGTGTATTTGATCAGGAATTCGCTAAATATACAGCTAGTCATAAATTAGTCAGTGTGAAAACAACTAATATGGGAAGCTTATTTGAAGTTAAATATTCAGTAGACCTGAAGAACAATATCAATGAAAAAGAATTTATTGATGAACTAAGAACAAAGAACGGTAATCTAAAGGTTATGCTTTCTCATCCATTAGAAGAAAGTGAATTCTAGTTATGTCGAATCAATCTAAAAAGCTGATTCTTCCAGTGCTGTTATTTTGTATAGGGATTGCTTTATTTGTAGTGATCGACCATTTTATGCCTAAAAGTACTACTTCTTCACTAAGTGAAAATACTATTGAAGAAGTAGACTTCACTACTGCTTCTACCTATACAATTGAGCTTTCTAGTTCTGTTTATATTAATTCTCCTGGAGTCTATTATTTATCTGGAACACTAGAGAATGGATCAATTACAGTTGAAGTAAATGGAAATGTAAAATTAGTCTTAGACAATGTATCTATTACCAACTCAACTGGTCCTGCCATCTATATTAAAAATAGTGATGCCACAGTAATTGAACTAGTTGGAGAAAGCTATATTGAAGATGGAGCTAATTATAACGGCTATGATGAAGAAGTGAATGGAGCTATATTCAGTAAAGATGATTTATACTTTGAAGGAGAAGGCAGTCTGAATGTTACAGCTAATTATTTAGATGGGATCGTTTCAAAAGATAATTTAGTATTTTATAGTGGTACCTATTATGTTGTAAGTAATGATGATGGAATCAGAGGAACCGATTCAGTTACGATCTATGATGGGATCTTTGATCTAGAAGCTACATGCGATGGGATTAAATCTACTAAGGAAAATGAAGATAATGCTGGTTATATCATGATTTATGATGGAACCTTTAATATCACTACTGGTGGAGGAGCTAAAAACAGTTCAATGAACAATAATGGAATATGGGGCTTCTGGTCAAGTACTACTACTAATGATCCTTCTGCTAAAGGAATCAAAGCTGAGAACTATATCAAGATCAATAGTGGAACTTTTGTTTTAAATACTTCAGATGATAGTATTCATACGAATGGAACCTTAGAAATCAACGGTGGAACCTTTACGATCGATAGCGGGGATGATGGAATGCATGCCGATAGTCTACTGACGATCAACCAGGGAGAAATCGATATAAATCAAAGCTATGAAGGAATTGAAAGTCAGGTCATTGAAATTAATGATGGTACGATCAATATTATTGCTAGTGATGATGGAATGAATGGAGCTGGAGGCAGCGACTCATCTGGATTTGGAAGAATTGGTCAGGGTATGTTTGATTCTTCTTCTGATTGTACCTTAACGATCAATGGTGGTAATATTTTTGTCAATGCTTCAGGTGATGGTTTAGATTCCAATGGATCACTGCAGATCAATGGTGGAACGATCTATGTAGAGGGTCCTACCGATAACGGGAATACTGCACTAGATTATGGAACAAGTCTTGAAATCAATGGTGGAGAATTAATAGCAGTTGGTTCATCAGGTATGGTAGAAAGTGTAAGTACAGCTTCTACTCAAAATAATGTAACAGTTTATTTTAATTCTACCTCTACAGATGAAATTATGATCAAGGATAGTGAAGGGAATACCATTATGACCTACTCTCCATCTAAATCCTATTCAGCTATGACTTATTCCTCTGCAGCTTTATCAGATAATGAAACCTATACAGTTTATGCTAATGGTGAAGAGGTTACTACTTTTACGATCACTTCAACTGTAAATACAGCAGGATCATCTTCTAACCATATGTTTGGTGGTGGAGGTATGGGTGGTAAACCTGGAGGATTTGGAAACTTCTAAAACTATGGGAAACCATAGTTTTTTTTTCTTGTTGTTTGATTTTAGAAGACTTATAATAGAAATGATAAGAGAGAGGTAAAGAAATATGATTTATAAAGCATTTCAGGATATTCAGTTATCCCGTTTAGGAATGGGAAATATGAGACTCCCAGGTGTAGAAGGTTCTGCTGATAAGAATGCAATCGACTACGCTAAAGCTCATGAAATTATCGATTATGCCTATCATCATGGAGTAAACTACTTTGATACTGCATATGTTTACAACAATGGTGAATCAGAAAAATGTTTAGGAGCATGTATGAAGAAATATCCTAGAGATTCCTTCTATATTGCTACTAAGTACTTTGTAAATGCCAATCCAGACTACAAGGCTGTATTTGAAGAAGAATTAGAAAGATTACAGACAGATCATATCGATTTCTATCTTGTACACTGTCTGATGGATAATAATGTAGATACCTATTTAAATAATGGATGTATCGATTATTTTCTACAGCTAAAGGCTGAAGGTAAAATCAGATATTTAGGTTTCTCAAGTCATGCCAGCGTAGAATCCTTAACTAAGTTTGCTGATCATCATCAATGGGATTTCGCTCAATTACAGATCAATTATTATGACTGGAATTATGCTACAACAATGGCTGAATATAAGGTACTAGAAGAAAGAAATATCCCTATTATGGTTATGGAACCTGTCAGAGGTGGAAAGCTAGTAGAATTAACTGATGCAACTGAAGTTATTTTAAAACAGGCTGAACCTGCATGGACAAATGCACGATGGGCATTTGAATTTGTTAAGAGTCTTCCACAGGTACAGGTTATCTTAAGTGGAATGTCTAATATGGCTCAGGTAGAAGAAAATATCAGAACCTTTGAAGATGATACTCCATTTTCTCAAAAGGATAGTGAAGCATTAGATCAGGCTGTAAAGGTATTTAGAAGTCAGATCCATGTTCCTTGTACTGGATGCAGATACTGTTGTTCAGAATGTCCAATGGAAATCAATATTCCTGAATTCTTAAAGATCTACAATGCTTATAAGGTAGATGGTCCTTGGGCATTAGATGGTATTGATCAGGTGGATTCTGTTGGTAAGCCTACAGATTGTATTGGCTGTGGAGCATGTATGGGACATTGTCCTCAAAGCATTCATATCCCTGACTATATGGCTGAACTTGCTGAATTAATGAACAAATAAAAGATGGTTTATCCATCTTTTTTTAGAAAGGAAAGATATGGAGATTATAGAAGAAGCTATTGCCTATATCAAAGAAATCTTTAAAAATGACTACAGTGGACATGATTATTTTCATTCTATGCGTGTATATCGTTTAGCCACTTCTTTAGCTAAAGAAGAAGGAGCTGATCTTCTTACAGTACAGTTAGCTGCTTTGCTTCATGATGTAGATGATCAAAAGCTATCTCCTGCTACCTATGAGCACAAGGATAAAGCAAGAGCGTTTTTAAATAGATATAACATTGATTCAAAAGAAGAGATCATTGAAATCATTGATTCCGTTTCATTTAGATCAGATGATTCTGTTGTCCCTTCCACGATCGAAGGGAAATGTGTACAGGATGCAGATCGTTTAGATGCTATTGGTGCAATAGGAATTGCCAGATGCTTCACCTTTGGTGGAAACAGAAACAGGATCCTTTATGATCCCTCAATTCCTCCAGTAATTCATATGTCTAAAGAAGAATATGCCAATCATGTATCTACTACTGTAAATCATTTTTATGAAAAGCTACTGCTTTTAAAGGATAGAATGAACACAGAAAGTGGTAAAAGGATAGCCCAGCACCGTCATCAGGTCATGGAAGACTATCTAGAAGAATTCTATCAGGAATGGAATGGTGAAAAATAAAAGGGATAGCCAAGCTATCCTTTTATAATCCTTCAAATTCCTTTGCGATTCTTTCAAATGCTTCTAAGCACATTGCTTTAGGTGAAGCTAAGCATGCACGATGGATCTGTTTTCCACGTTTATCATCAAAGAATAAACCTGAATTCATAACGACTCCAGCTTTACCATAGATCTTATCTACTACTTCATCATCACTTAAACCATAGTGAGAGAAATCTACATTAATGGAATATCCACCCTCTGGTCTGCATACTACAGCTTTTGGTAAATGTTCATGAATATAGTCGATACATGCATCAATGGATTCATCAGTATATTGATTTAAAGCATCTACCCAGTCTGATCCTTTTGTATAGGCAGAGATTACTGCCTGAATACCAAATGGAGTTGGCATACCATAGAATGAAGCAGCTTCATCTTTTAGCTTTGGATCCTGGATAATAACATTTGTCATAGCTAAACCAGCTAGGTTAAAGGTCTTATTAACTGCAGTGCAGGCAATTAACCCTTCTGGACCACAGGCTTTCATCATAGGTTCAAATGCCTGTCCTTTTCTAATAATATCTGAATGAACTTCATCACTGACAATAATTACTCCGTTTGCACGGCAGATCTCAGCAATTTTTACTAATTCATCATGAGTGAATACACGTCCTGTAGGATTATGTGGATGACACATGATCAGCATTGTATTATTAGGATCCTGACATGCTTTTTCTACAGCTTCAAAATCAATAGTAAAGTATTCTTTACCATCATTGATCATTTCTACTGGTACATATTTTCTGCCATTGCGATCAACATCTCCATGATATCCATAACAAGGTACTAATACAATAACCCCTTCTCCAGCTTTCGTATATTTTAAAACACATTTTGCGACTGCATCATGAGTTCCTGGAAAGTAATAAATATCTTCTGGACTAAATTCCCAATTCTGTCTTGTTTTATACCATTGACAAACTGCTTCTTTATATCTTTCTGGAATAGATGAATATCCAAAAATACCATGCTGAGTAAGCTTCATTAAATCTTCAATAATCTCAGGAGCTACTCGATAATCCATATCTGCTGTTTCAAGACAGATCGCGTCTTCTCTTAATTCCTTTACTCCTAATGAATTTAAAATATAGCCTGGAGCCTGCCATTTAGATGAAAAAGAAAATTCATCATTTTTACGATCGATGATTTCATCAAAATTATATTTCATTTTAGAATTCCTCCTGTTTTGTAACCGTTACAATTATACCATTAATTCATTTATTTTCATAGTTTGAATTACAAAACACAAAGTCCA
>R17__coassemble_165_pt1 | contig 51296 bp, 49 predicted proteins | sample R17__metabat2_high_PE_012 | metagenome-assembled genome bin R17 | reverse complement strand
TACTATTCCATTTGATGTTGTTAATGCACAAAAGCTGCTGGAACGTTTTACTTAGAGGAAGAAATAGTTTTCTTCCTTTTTATAATTTGTTATAATATTAAAGATTGAAAGGATGATAGAAGTGAAAACAATTAAATTATATGAAAAAGATGCTTATTTAACTGAATGTAAAGCACATATATTGGAACAGGTAGAATATAAGGGAAAGATTGGTTATATTCTTGATCAGACTGTTTTATATCCAACAGGTGGTGGACAGCCTAATGATCTTGGTATGATCAATAACATCAAAGTACTAGATGTAGCAATTATAGAGGATGAAATCGTTAATTTTATTGAAGGAAAACTGGAAGTTGGACAGGAAGTAGATTGTAAGATCGATTTTGAAAGAAGATTTGATCATATGCAGCAGCACTCTGGTGAACATATTATTTCAGGGGTCTTATGTTCATTATATAACTGTGATAATGTTGGCTTTCATCTTGGAAAAGAAGAGGTAGTGATCGACTATAATGTTGATTTAAATAAGGAACAGATCGAGGAAGCTGAAAGAATAGCTAATCAGGCGATCTATGAAGATATTAAACCTGATATCTTTATTTTAGATAGTGATCTTGATTATCGTTCAAAAAAAGAACTGACAGGTGATATTAGAATTGTTAAATTTGGAAAGTACGACTGCTGTGCCTGCTGTGGTACCCATGTCCATTCAGCTGGTGAAGTGGGGATGATCCTTGTAACTGGCTTTGAATCTGTAAAAAAAGGAACACGTATACATATTTTATGTGGTAAACGTGCATATCGATATATTAAAGCAATGCAGGAGGATACTAAAAAAGTATCTGCTATGGTTTCTAAACCTATTGGTAATTTATCAGAAGGCGTGGATAAAGTATTAAAGGATGTAGAAAATCTCAGAAATGAACTTTCAATCTATAAAAAGGAATATCTTCATTCTCTTGCAATGTCTGTTAAAGACGATCCTGTATTCTATGCAAATGATAAGCTTGATCCTTCAGCAGCTAGAATACTATTAAATGAATGGGAGAATAAGAAAGCTGTTTTTATTTTATATAATGGAATGTTTATGTACAGTGCTGATAATGTAAATCTTCTTTTAAATGCTTTACGTAAAAATTACGTAGTAAAAGGAGGAGGAAAAAATAATTTTGCTCAAGGAAAAATAGAAGCAACGATCGATCAGATCAAAGCTGTCTATCAGGATCTGTAATATGAATGAGATTTGGAAATTGAACGGGGATAGTAAAATTATTTATCAGGGAAAGAGTGTTTATTTTAAAGAAATGAATAAAGAATCCTATCCTTATAATAATGGATTTAGTAAAGGAATCAGAGAACATTATACCTATCAAGATCTATCCTTTGAAACCTTAAGCTACAAGGAAGATTGCAGTAATGATCAATATTATGAATTTCATCCTATTTATATGGAGGGGGTAGAAGAGGTAGACTATCCTGATAGTATTATCATGGATGAAGATACAAATCAGGATTATACTGTTTTAAATTTAAATCAGGGTTTATTGATTCCTAATAATTATCCTGTAGATCTTGATCATGTTCATTTTAATGGACAGATGAATTCCTCTGCTGCCTATATGCCATGGTTTGGTCATGTGAGAAAGAATAAAGCAATTATTGGGATTGCTGTCACTAATGATGATATGGCTTATTCTATTCATCATTCAAGTATAAATCATTCTACCCGTGTGCAGTTTCGTACTTTACCTTCATTAGGTAAATTACAACCTAGCATTTCTCGCTTTAGCGTAGTGGATGGAGATTATAATGACCTTTGTAAAGTTTATAAAGAATATGCCAAGGAAAAAGGCCTGTACAAAACTTTAAGGGAAAAAGAGATTGATCATCCTCTTGTGAAAGATCTGATTCAATGCAGCTTTGTTCATAAGGGGATAAAGAAACATATTTCTAAGGATTCTATGTTTTATGATCATGAGGATCTGCAAAATAATGATCTATGTGTAAGCTTTGCTTATCGTACAAAAGAAATTGAACACTTTCATGAGCTGGGAGCTAAAAAAATCTATTTTCATATTGATGGATGGGGAGAACCTGGCTATGATAATCAGCATCCTGATTATTTGCCAGTCTGCATAGAAGCAGGAGGGGAAGAAGGATTAAAGGATCTGATCTCTTCTTTACATAAACATGGAGATCTTGTTGGTCTACATGATCAATATAGAGATTATTATTTTGACGCTAAAAGCTTTGATCCTTATTATGCCTTAATGACTAAGGATCATCATATATTTGAAATGACAAGATGGGCAGGGGGACATCAGTCTTATCTATGTGCTTCCTTTGCTGAAAACTATGTAAAAAGAAATTTTAATTATCTATTTCATCATGGAATATTTCCAGATTGCAGCTATCTGGATGTATTTACCTGTAATGAAATGGATGAATGCTACCATCCAATGCATAGGATGACAAGAAAACAATGTAAAGAATATCGTATGGGATGTCTACAGTATGTCTATAGTAAAGGTATTTTAACTAGTTCAGAAGAAATGAACGACTGGGCTGTTCCTTCTCTTGTTTTCTGTCATTATGCACCTTATGAATTTATGCTATCAGATCCATCCAAACCAAAGCTAGGAATTCCAGTTCCTTTATTTAATATGGTTTATCATGAATGTGTGATCATCCCATGGCCAATGGATGAAGGAAAAGAGGATTATATGCTGTATGCTCTGATCAATGGGGGAGTACCTTATCTTGATAAGGATGGAGCTTATCCAAATGTAGATGGAGTATTTGATGAAAAATATAACAATGATCTAAAGCATAAAATTCATAGAGCTGATATAGTATCTAACTTTTATCAGAAGGTTGCCTATGCTTCTATTCTAAAGCATGAGATCCTATCTCCTGATAAGCAGAGAACTACTTTTGATAATGGTATTGCTATTGAAGTGGATTTTAAGGAAAATACCTATCAAATTATTGAATAAATAAATAAAATTAGATAGAATATATAAGATAAAGGAGGAAATAATTATGGCTAAATCAATTAGTGGTGATTATACACAAAAGGTACAGATCGAACCTGTAAATGGAGTTTATTGGAAAGGAAAACCAGATGGATTATGGCAAAGATTCTTATCTTTGATTCATATGAACTTTACTGAATATAGAATTACTGAAGATGAATTAATGATAATCCACGGATTCTTTAAGAAAACAATGGATACACATGAATTATATGTATTGAAGGATGTTGACTTAACTCAATCTTTATATCAGAGAATCTTAGGAATTGCTACTGTATCAGCTATTATTGATGCAAAGGGAAATTCTCAAAGACCTGGTGATCGTGTTTACATTAAAAATATCAGGGATGCTGAAGAAGTCCGTAAATTATTAAGAGACGCTATTGAAGATGATGTTATGGAAAGAGGAATTCGTTATTTCGATAACGTATAATTATGAAACAGATTATTAAAAACGGACGTTATTATGATGTAAATAAGAATCAATTTATTGAAGCTGATCTCGCCATTGAAGATGGTAAGTTTGTGGCTATCGGAAAAAATCTACAGGGAGATCAGATCATCGATGCCACTTCCTACAATATTTATCCAGGAATGGTAGAATGCCATGGGCATACTGGACTTGATGGTTATGCCATTGGCTTTGAGGGACAGGATTATAACGAAAGTAATGATCCAATTACACCTCATTTAAGAGCAATCGATGGAATCAATCCTTTTGATGAGGGATTGTCAAAAGCAGCTAAGGCTGGAATCACGACCATAGCAACAGGGCCTGGAAGCTCTAATGTTGTAGGGGGAACCTTCTGTGCAATTAAAACATTTGGGTCAAGAGTAGATCGCATGGTAGTGAAAGAAAATGTAGCTATGAAATGTGCATTTGGGGAAAACCCAAAGAAATGTTTTAAGGATAAAGGTAACCGTACCCGTATGACTACAGCTGCTAATCTTAGAAATCTATTATTTCAGACAATAGAGTATTCTAATAAAAAGGATGCAGCTAATGGAGATGTATCTAAATATCCTTCATTTAATATGAAGCTTGAAGCTATGATCCCTGTTATTAAAAAGGAAATGCCATTAAAGGCTCATGTTCATCAGGCTAATGATATTTTTACCGCAATACGTATAGCTAAAGAGTTTGATTTAAAGATGACTCTTGAACATGTTACAGAAGGTCATTTAGTTGTGGATGAATTAAAAAATGAACCTTATCCAATGGTTATAGGTCCTTCATTTGGTCAGCCAACAAAATATGAACTTCAGCATAAAACCTTTGAGACACCTGGTATTTTAGCTAATGCAGGTTGTCAGATCTCTATTACTACTGATTCACCAGTAGTTCCACAGTGGTATCTTCCATTATGCGCAAAGCTGGCTGTGAATTCAGGCATGAAATATGAAGATGCTATCAAAGCAATTACGATCAATCCTGCTAAGCATCTAGGTCTGGAAGATCAGATTGGTAGTATTGAAGTAGGAAAGGATGCAGATTTTATTATCTGTACTTCTGATTTATTAGATGTTGACAATCATATTGAAGCAGTTTATATCAGAGGAGAAATAGTGCATGATTAAATTGATTGCGACAGATATGGATGGAACTTTTTTAGATAATCAAAAACAATGGGATAAACAATTTATCGATCAGTTCTATCAGCTAAAAAACAAGGGAATCAAGTTCTGTATAGCTTCAGGAAACCAGTATTATCGTTTATTTCAGAAGTTTTTACCTATGTCTCCTGATATGATGTTTATTGCGGATAATGGCAGTGTGATCGCAGATGGACCTAATATTCTATACACCAATACCATTGATCCTAAGGATGTAGAAAGTGTAAAGGCTATTTTAAAGGAACAACCTGAAATATTTGCGATTCTATCGGGAAGAAGGGCTGCCTATGCCTTAAATGCCAATATCGCCTATAAAAACGTAGTTACGATGTATTATGCATCCAATAAGTTTGTAGAATCATTTGATGAAATTGATGATGAAATTATCAAAATTGCGATCTATGATCCAAATTATACAATTACTAAATTTTATGATGCTTTTGCTTCTAAATTGCCTGATAATCTTAAGGTAGCTACTTCAGGAAATGAATGGATGGATATCCAGAATAAAACAATCAATAAGGGGATCGCTATTCAAAAGGTACAGGAATTGCTTCAGATTAAGGAAAATGAATGTATGGCTTTTGGAGATCAGATGAATGATTATGAATTACTGCAGTCAGTTAAATACAGCTTTGCAATGCAGAATGCAATTGATCCAATTAAACATATTGCTTATGGAGTCTGTCCATCAAACAATAATCAGGGAGTTCTGATGATGATTCAGGATCTGTTGGATGTTGGAGATTATGAATAAGAAGGATTTATTTTCCTTCTTTTTATTTTATGATATAATGGAAAGGGGTGAAAGAATGAGAATCGATTTTTATTTAAAAACTATATTTCACTATTCCAAAGAAGAAATCTCAACCATGATCAAAAATCAGAGAATTCAGATAGGGGAGAGAATTGTTGAAAAAAGAAATGAAGAAGTTAATGATGTTGTATATATAGACCATAAGAAAGTTGATCTGGATCCATTTATCTATGTAATGTATCATAAACCATCAGGAGTGCTGAGTGATATTAGATCAGGAATACTGGATTCTATTGAGATCAATCGAAAAGAAGACTTAAGAATAATGGGAAGATTAGACAGGGATACTACTGGTTTAATGATCCTTACAAATGATAATCATCTGATCAAAGAGATCACAATACCTGGTAAACATGAAAAGGAATATCTTGTAGAAGCTAGAGATCCACTTAAAAATCTGGACGAATTAGAAAAAGGAATTATTATTGACAATAATATTAAATGTTTACCAGCTTCCTATAAGATTATAGATGATCATCATATGTATCTTACCATTAAAGAAGGAAAATATCATCAGATCAAAAAAATGATGCTTTCTTTAGGCAATGAGGTAGTTTCCTTACATCGTGTAAGTATCAATGGAATTAAACTTGATATAGAAGAGGGTCAATATAGAATGTTAAGTAAAGAAGAAATACAAATATTAAAAGGAGAAAAATAAGATGGGATTAAAAGATGATTTTGAAGCATATAAGCAAAGAAGAGATGCTAAAAGATATTTTAGAAGTAACAATGAAGCCTTTCTAGATGCTAAAGGCTATTGCAAACTGATCGTATACTGCTTGTTAACAGCTTTAATTGGAGGCATATTAATGGGAGTGATCCAAAATTTAATTTCTATGAATTTAAGTATCCTATATATATTATTGGGCTACGCTATAGCTATGGCTATTCGCAAGGTTACCCAATATCCAAGAATCAATATAACCTTAATTGGAATTGCCTGTTATTTTATGGGGATTATCTGGGAAATCTTAATTGGTTATTCTCTTTATTTTGGAATAATTTGTTTAGCTGTTCCTTCTTTTTATACAGTTGCTTTTTATAGTCTGATCCATAGTTCTATATTTACATGGCTGTTTATAGGATGTGGAATATATACTATTTATTACCTTACAAAGTAAACAGATCAGTGATCTGTTTTTTTGCTTAAAATGTTTGTGTACACAATAATATTTTAAAAGTGATCACGAATAATCATCCAAAAAAATTTTTTCACGTGTAATTATTATAATTCAACCATGAAACAGTAATTTCAAATAATGAAATGAACAGCTAAATTTACAACGATTTTTTAATAATTCAATTATTTGAATATTTAAATCACTGAAAGATGTGGGATTTATTTAGATTCTTATACTTTATAAATACATTTTTTTGACTAAAAAAGGTAAAAAAGGGTGAAAGAGGTTAAAAAATCACGATTAAACAGTAGAAATTTATAAATGAAAGGTATATAATGTATGAAGTAATATAAGGAGGATTTGTAAATTATGGCAAAAACATATTTATCTATGGATGGAAACCAAGCTGCTGCTCATGTGGCATATGCGTTTTCTGAAGTAGCTGCTATTTATCCAATTACACCTTCATCACCTATGGCTGAATATGCTGAACAATGGGCAGCTCAAGGTATGAAGAATATTTTTGGAACTCAAGTAAACATTATCGAAATGCAATCTGAAGCAGGTGCTGCTGGTGCTGTACATGGTGCTTTACAAGGTGGAGCTTTAGCTACAACTTTCACTGCTTCTCAAGGTTTATTATTAATGATTCCTAACCTTTATAAAGTTGCTGGGGAATTATTACCAGGTGTATTCCATGTTGCTGCAAGAGCACTTGCTACACGTTCTTTAAATATCTTTGGTGATCACCAAGACGTTTATGCATGCCGTCAAGTTGGTATGCCAATGTTATGTTCTCACTCAGTTCAGGAAGTTATGGACTTAGCTGGTGTTGCTCACTTATCTGCAATCAAAGCTTCTGTACCATTTATGCACTTCTTCGATGGTTTCAGAACATCTCATGAAATTCAAAAGGTTGAAGTAATGGATTATGAAACTTTAGCTTCATTAGTTGATTACGATGCAATCAAAAAATTCAAAGCAAATGCAATGAACCCTCATACTAATCCAGTTGAACGTGGTTCTGCTGAAAACGATGATATCTACTTCCAAGGTAGAGAAGCACAAAATGCTCATTATGATGCAGTTGTTGAAATCGTTGCTGATTATATGGCAAAAATTTCTGAAATCACTGGTAGAGAATATGCTCCATTCACTTATTATGGTGATCCTGAAGCTGAAAAAGTTATCGTTGCAATGGGTTCAGTTACTGAAACAATTAAAGATACAATTGATGAATTAGCTAAATCTGGTGAAAAATTAGGTTTAATCAAAGTTCATTTATATCGTCCATTCTCAGTAAAATACTTATTAAAGGTTTTACCAGCTACTGCTAAGAAAGTTGCAGTATTAGACAGAACAAAAGAAATGGGTGCAATGGGTGAACCATTATACTTAGACTGTGTTGCTGCTTTAAAAGATACTCAAGTTGAATTAGTTATCGGTGGACGTTATGGTATGGGTTCTAAAGATACTACTCCAGCTCAAATCAAAGCTGTTTATGATCATTTAGATTCTGAAAATCCATTCCATTCATTCACAATTGGTATCGTTGATGATGTTACTCATTTATCATTACCAGAAGATAAATCATTCACAATCAACGGAGACTATACTGAATGCTTATTCTATGGTTTAGGATCAGATGGTACTGTATCTGCTAATAAATCTTCAATCAAGATCATTGGTGACCACACTGACTTATATTCTCAAGCTTACTTTGCATATGACTCAAAGAAAGCAGGTGGAACTACTCGTTCTAACTTAAGATTTGGTCCTTCACCAATTCGTTCTACATATTATATCAACAATGCTGACTTTATCTCATGTTCATTAGAAAACTATGTATTAAAGTTCAACATGATCCAGAACTTAAAACAAGGTGGTAGATTCTTATTAAATACTGAATTCTCTGCTGATGAAATTGCTAACTTCTTACCAAATAGAGTTAAGAAACAATTAGCTGAAAAGAATGCTAAGTTCTATATTATCAATGCTAACAAGATCGCTGAAGAAATCGGTATGGGACGTCGTACTAATACAATTTTACAATCAGCATTCTTCGCATTAAACCCACAAATTTTACCAATCGAAGAAGCTATCGATTACATGAAATACATGGCTAAGAAATCATACTCTAAGAAGGGTGATGCTATCGTAGAATTAAACTACAAGGCAATCGATGCTGGTAAAGATGCAATCGTTGAAGTTCCAGTAGATCCAGCTTGGGCTGACTTAGAAGTAGTTGACACAAGAAAATTAACTGGTGATGATCACTTCGATAACTATGTTACTCCAATCAACCTATTAGATGGTAACGATCTTCCTGTATCTGCATTCTTAGATAAGTTAGATGGTACTATGAAAGTTGGTATGGCATTAAAAGAAAAACGTGCTATCGCTACTATGGTTCCTCAATGGGATAAGACAGCATGTATCCAATGTAATAACTGTGTAATGGTTTGTCCTCATGCTACAATCCGTGCATTCTTATTAACTGATGAAGAAATCGCTAATGCTCCAGAAGATATTTCTAATGATGTATTAGTACCTGCTGGTGCAGCTGGTAAAGAAGGATTAAAATATAGAATCCAAGTTTCTCCAGATAACTGCGTTGGTTGTGGTCTATGCGTAACTCAATGTTTAGGTAACACAACTGCTAAGAAGACTGGTAAACCATTACCATTAAAGATGGTTAACGTACATGATGAATTAGCTCATGGTGATTTAGCTGATTACATCTATACTAAGACTGCTTATAGAGATACTTACTATCCAACTAATACAGTTAAGGGTGTAGGATTCTCAAGACCTTACTTTGAAGTATCTGGTGCTTGTCCAGGTTGTGGTGAAACTCCATACTATCGTTTAGCTTCTCAATTATTCGGTGCTGATATGATGATCGCTAACGCTACTGGATGTTCTTCAATCTACTCTGGTTCTGCTCCATCTACTCCATTCACTACTAACGAAAAAGGTGAAGGTCCAGCTTGGGCTAACTCATTATTCGAAGATAACGCTGAATATGGTTATGGTATGAAATTAGCTACTAACTATATGGAAGGTTACTTATTAAAGACATTAGAAGATAACAAAGATGCTTGTGAACCAGAATTACAGGCTGTTATCGATGAATATACTGCAGCTAAAGGTGACAGAGCTAAAGAAAGAGAAATCGCTCCTAAGCTTGTTGAATTAGTAGAAGCTTCTGCTAATGAAGGAATCAAAGCTGTATTAGATCAAAAAGCTAACTTAATCTCTAAATCTCAATGGATCGTTGGTGGAGACGGTTGGTCTTATGACATTGGTTACGGTGGTGTTGACCATGTAATCGCAAATGATCAGAATGTAAACATCTTAGTATTAGATACTGAAGTTTACTCAAATACTGGTGGACAATCTTCTAAATCTTCACAAACTGGTTCTATCGCTAAGTTCACTGCTGGTGGTAAAGCTGGTAAGAAGAAAGATTTAGCTCAAATCGCTATGGCTTATGGTCATGTTTATGTAGCTCAAGTTGCTATGGGTGCTAATCCAGCTCAAGTAATCAAAGCTATGAAAGAAGCTGAATCTTATGATGGACCATCATTAGTTATCGCTTATGCTCCATGTCAGTTACATGGTATCAAAGGTGGTATGACTAACCATCAAATCGAACAGAAGAAAGCTATCGAATGTGGATACTTCAACTTATTAAGATACGATCCAAGATTAGAAGCAGAAGGAAAGAACCCATTACAATTAGATTCTAAGGCTCCTGACTTTACTAAGTTCCGTGACTTCTTATTAGGTGAAACTCGTTACTCACAATTATTAAAAGTTAATCCAGAACACGCTGAAGAATTAATGGCTAAGTGTGAAGCTGAAGCTAAGAAACGTCGTGCTAGATTAGAAGCAATGGCTTAATCTTAAGTTCAAATCTATAAAACTGAGGTAGAGAAATCTACCTCTTTTTTTATGCTATAAAATTGTAAACCTTTTCTTGTTAATTTATTTATTTTCAAGTACAATTATTATAAGAGGTGATTTTATGAGAGCTATAGTTGCAATTGGTGGAGGAGACTTTAAATTAGGTGAAACAATTAAAATAGATAAATATATCGTTTCTCTTGCAAATAAGGAACATCCAAAGCTTTTATTTATTCCTACAGCAAGTGAAGATTCTTTGATCTATTGTGAACAGATCAAGGATTACTTTGGACATTTTGGCTGTGAAGTGGATTCATTATTATTATTTACAGAAAGAAATCGAAGAATCATTAAAGAAAAAATATTAAATGCAGATATTATTTATGTAGGTGGAGGAGATACCAATATATTAATTGATAAGTGGAGAGAAATGCATGTAGATACTTATCTGGTACAGGCTTATGAAAGAGGATGTATTATGACTGGTTTATCTGCTGGGGCCATCTGCTGGTTTAATGAAGGATTTGTGGAAAGAGATCCTAATTTAAATAGTGGTATCTGGTGTTTTGATGATTGTCATTGTTTAGGATTGATCAACGGATATTGCTGTCCTCATTATAATCAGGGCCCACATGAATTATTTGATAATTTTATTTCTACTAATAATCAGATAGGATATGGTATTGAAGACAGTGCCGCTATAGTATGTATAGATGATGAGATGTCAGTCTTTACTAGTAGAGATCCATTTGATGTTAAGGTTTTAAAACCTCATTATTATGGTTTAGATAAAGAAGAATATAAAAATGGCGAAAAGATCATAATTGAATAGAGCATAGGTTATCCTATGCTTTTATTGTATTCTGACTTATTTGAAACAATATTTAAATTGTTCGTCCAAAACTTAATTTTATAAAGTAGTAACCGTTTACAGTATCAAATCATTAATAAAATTCTACAAATGTATACAATTTTATGTTGACAAACTAAGAGATATATATGATAATAGACTTGCTCATTATTAAAAGGGGGATTTAACAATGAAATTTAGTAAAGAACATATTGATCACAGTCCATTAGTCGACGGAGTATTTAAGGTTTCAGCTCGAGCAAAAGCAGAAGCAGCTACATTAGGGGAAGATCAGGTTGTCAATGCAACTATTGGTTCATTATATAGTGAAGATGGTAAGCTTGTTGCCTTAAATACAGTATTTGATACATTTAATGCAATTGAAAATACTCAAAAAGCAAAGTATGCAGGGGGAATCACAGGGAATGCAGATTATCGTGCTCAGGTTTATAACTGGGTTGTACAGGATGTAAAATTAGACTTAGCACATAGTGTTGTAGCTACACCAGGGGGAACTGGTTCTATTGATTCTACTTTAGTTAATATCTTAGATGCAGGGCAAACTGTTGTTTTACCTGATATTGCATGGGGTTCATATAAATTAATGGCTACAATGGCTAATTTAAAGGTTAAAAACTATTCTATGTTTGATGGGGATCACTTTAATATGGATAGTTTTAAACAGGTTACTACTGAAGTAATGGAAGAACAGGGTAAGGTATTAGTTATTTTAAATGCTCCTTGCCATAATCCAACTGGATATTCTTTATCAGATGAAGAGTGGAACGAATTAGTTTTGTATATGAATGAAATCTCTAAGAAGGGTCCATTTGTATTATTAAATGATATTGCTTATATTGATTACTCATATAATTTACCTGCTTCAAGAGATTATATGAAGCATTTCAATGATATTGAAGAAAATGTTATGGTTATTATTGCTTTCTCATGTTCAAAGACTTTAACTTCATATGGTCTAAGATGTGGAGCAAGTGTAATTCTGGCAAAACAGGAAGAAAGTGTAAAAGAAGTAGAGATCTTATTTGAAAAGCATGCAAGAGCATGCTGGTCAAATGTACCTAATGCACCAATGGTTAACTTTGTTGAAGTTACTACAAAGAAATTAAAAGAATTCAATGAAGAAAAGCAATACTATATTGACCTGTTAAAGGAAAGATCAGATCTTTTCAAAAAGGAAGCTGATGAATGTGGTTTAAGCTATTATCCTTATAAGGAAGGCTTCTTTGTAACTATTAAGGTAGAGGATAAGGATCTATTAGACAAATATCATGAAGCCTTAATGGATCAGCATATCTTTACTGTAAAGGTTAATAAGGGAATTCGTGTTGGTGTATGTTCTATCTCTGTGGCTAAATGTAAAGGTCTAGCCTATAAGATGAAAGAAGTACTAGATAGTATTCAATAAGATTATAGTAGTTATAAAAAAAAGGAAATTTTTGGATTTCCTTTTTTCTTTTCATTTTTTTATTTTGGAGTAAAATTTAAAATATGGAGGTTTTGATATGGATGATTTACAAAATAAACAGTATATAAAGATGACTCAGACTCCTGTATGGAAGCTGATTATTACATTAGGGATACCTACTACGATCAGTATGCTGATCACAAATATTTATAATATGGCTGATACCTATTTTGTATCACAGATCTCAGTTGCGGCTTCAGGAGCAACTGGTATTGTATTTTCTATTATGGCTATTATTCAGGCTTTTGGCTTTATGTATGGACATGGGGCAGGAAGTAATATTTCTAGACAATTAGGAGCTAAAAAGGTTGATGAAGCTAAATCCTATGCATCTACTAGTTTCTTTCTTGCTATTTTCACAGGATTTCTGATTGCTGTTCTTGGAGTGGTTTTTATAACCCCATTTATGAAGCTGCTGGGGAGTACAGATACTATCTTAAATGACGCTAAAACCTATGGATTTTTTATATTGATTGCTGCTCCAGCAATGTGTTCTTCCTGTGTACTAAATAATATTTTGCGTTATGAAGGAAAAGCAACCTTTGCCATGATCGGTCTGACATCAGGTGGGATCCTGAATATGTGTGTGGATCCAATTCTGATCTTTGGCTTAAATATGGGAACTGCAGGAGCCGGTTTATCCACTACTATTTCACAGTATATTAGTGTGGTGATCTTATTATGGCCATTTTTAACGGGAAAAACAGTAACTAAGATCAATATCAGATATTTCACAAAAAAGGCAGCAGTCGTATTCAATATTATCACAACTGGATTACCAAGCTTTGTAAGACAGGGAATGAATTCTTTAAGTACAACTATCTTAAATACCAGTGCTGCAGCCTATGGAGATGTAGCCATTGCCAGTATGTCTGTAGTTAATAGATGTAATAATCTTTTATTTTCTTCAGCCTTAGGAATTGCTCAAGGTTTTCAGCCAGTATCAGCTTTTAACTATGGATCTAAAAAGTACGATCGTGTTAAAAAGGGATGTATGTTTACTATGGCCTTTGGTGTTTGTCTATTAGGCGCCTTATGTGTGATCTGCTATGGTTTTGCTCCAGAAATTATTGGTTTATTTAGAAAAGAACCTGAGATTATTGAGATTGGTTCTACTACCTTAAGATATTTCTGCTTTACCTTATTTACATTACCGATTACTTCTGTAGGAAGTATGCTTTTCCAGTCTACAGGATATAAAAAGCAGGCATTATTTATTTCTATGATTCAATCTGGACTGATCTATATTCCAATGCTGCTGATCCTGCCTCACTTTTTCAATCTTACAGGAATTGAAATTGCTCAGCCGGTATCCTATGTATTATCTGCTATTATTACGATTCCAATTGTTTTAAATTATTTCCATCATTTAGATCTGGGAGAAGTTTTATAGGACTTCTCCTTTATCATTCAAAAAAGCCTCTTTTGGAGGCTTATTCGTAGGTACCTTTAATAATCTGCTGATAATCTAAAACATGGAATTTACCCATTGCAATGACATCTTTAATTTTATGATCTGCATCTAACAATAATAGATCTGCATCCTTTCCTTCTTCAATTTTACCTTTATTGCTAAGCTTTAAACTGTCAGCTACATTGCTGGTAAAAAAGGTTAATGCTTTTTCCATTGCTACTCCCTGATCTAGCATATAAAGGAAAAGCTTAAATAAACAGTCTACACTCTGTACACCTATGGCAATCAGATTTCCATATTCATCATAATTAGACCAGCTTCCCTGACCATCTGATGAAATTGTTACATGGGAGGTATCGATATTTTCATCCCACATTCTCTTGATTGCCTGATAGGCACTTTCAAAGTGAGAACCAGTAATATCCATATATCCTCCTCTTTTCACAAGTTCTATACTTTGAGCTAATAATTTAGGATCTCTTGTTACATGAGTAGGATGGAACAGGGTAATAGGAATATCAGTCTGCTCTAAGGCTTCAAATACCTGATCTAATTCACTTTCTTCATTTCCCATATGTAAAACAATAATACCAGGCTTACCAGAAAGCATAGCACTGACTCTAACATCACTGGCTAGCTTGATCAGTTCTTGAGTGGTAATATGAGTAGAACGATGGTCTGATAAAGCAAGCTTACATCCGATAATTTCATCGATAAACATAATATCTGATTTAATATCACCTGTAATAGTGACAGGAGGATATTGATAGCTTCCTGATAGACCATAACAGCTGATTCCTTCTTCTTTTAAAGCCTTGACTTTACTTAATAGATTTTCTACACTTCTGCTTAAACCATCTGTCCCTAATAATCCTAATACTGTGGTGATCCCATTTCCTGTGATCTTGCTTAAGGTGATTTCAGGAGCCTTGGTATGGAAGCTTCCTTCTCCACCGCCTCCTGTAATATGGACATGTCCATCAATAAAACCTGGTACAGCCTTTAAGGAAGAACCATCAATGATCTCAAATAGATCAGTATCAATATGATCTTGGATCATCTCAATTTTATCAGAGATCAGAATATCTTTTTTACCCATATATTTTGGCGAATATACTTCTACATTTTTAATTAAATACATTTATTTCCTCATTTCCTTTCGCTTAGTAAGTGTTCTATTGTTTTTAGAATTACTGATGTTAAATATTTTTTAGTCGAATAGATGATATAAAAATGACGAATAAAGTGAATATCCTTTAAATGGATCACCTCAAGATCATCTCCATAGCTTTCAATCAGCTTGCTTGGTAAAATAGCAATTCCAAGTCCATTTTTGACCAGATTTAAGATAGCCAGATCACTGCTGCTTTCCACAAAAGGATCTGCCTTTAAATCATATACATCAAAAACAATATCTACACAGCTTCTATTTCCTGATCCTTTTTCTCTTAGAAGAAGGGGATACTTTAATAGATCGTCTAACTGTTTGATATGATAATTATATCCCTTTTTTACTACGATTTCCATTTCATCTTTCATATAAGGAAGATATTGAATATTACTAGAATCAGATAGCTGATCTACGAGCGCAAAATCTAACTGATTGTTTTCAATTTTAGTAATGATCGATTGATTATTTTCTACGGTTACTCGATAATCGATCTGTTCAATTTGATTTAAAGTCTGAATAATTGAACTTAATAGGGTTTCCCCTAAAGAGATATTTACCCCTATATTAAATTGAGTAGATAGATTATGTTCATTCAATAAAGCATAGACCTCATGATATTTATGCATAATCGATTCACTATAGCTTTTTAGAGTTTCCCCTTCATGGGTAAGATAAAGTCTGCGATTCATTCGATCAAATAATTTTGTATTATAATAGTCTTCTAGTTCTCTGATGGTCATGGAAATAGCGGGTTGACTCATATTCAGCTTATCTGCAGCTTTAGTCATACTGCCTAAGTTAGCTACCTCTAGAAAGATTTCTAAATGTCTTAATGTCATAGAATACCTCCATAATAATTTACTTATATAAAATATAATAACATAAGTATATTATTATCTCAACTTTTAATGTATGATAATAGTGAAAGAGAGGAAAGCTTATGGATACTAAAAAACTTAAACAATTATTTTTCTCTACCCTTTATCTTAGTGCATGTACCTTTGGGGGAGGATATGTAATTGTATCTTTATTAAAAAAGAAATTTGTAGATGAACTGCATTATATTGATGATGATGAGATCTATGATCTGATTGCTATTGCACAGTCTTCACCAGGAGCAATTGCTGTTAATGGAGCAATCGTTATTGGATATAAGTTAGCTGGATTGATTGGAGTTGTAGTTGGGGTTACAGCTACGATCATTCCTCCGTTGATCATTATTTCTATTATTTCTTTTATTTATGAAATGGTCATCACAAATACGATCATCGCCAGTATGCTTGCAGGCATGCAGGCTGGAGTAGGGGCAGTTATTGCTTCTGTAGTTTATGAAATGGGTAGTGGAGTAATGAAGGAAAAAAATCCTTTCTATCTTGTTTTGATGGTTGTAGCGTTTGTTTTAAATTATGTAGTGAAGATCAGTGTAGTCTATATCATCTTAGGAACGTTATTAGTAGGTGTGATCCAGACTTTATTAAGGGGGAATAAATAATGAGTTTATTAATAGAATTGTTCTTTGCATTTTTACAGGTTGGAATGTTCAGCTTTGGTGGAGGATATGCAGCTATGCCACTTATTTCCAGTCAGGTAGTTACGAAATATGGATGGTTAAGTGTTTCTGAATTTACCGATCTGATTACTATTTCACAAATGACGCCAGGACCTATTGCAGTTAATTCAGCAACCTTTGTGGGTATTAAAGTAGCTGGTATACCTGGTGCAGTTATTGCGACTATAGGCTGTATTTTACCTTCATGTATCGTAGTTACAATTATTGCTTATTTCTATATGAAATATCGACATATGGCCTTTCTTCAAAATGTTTTAAAGGTTTTAAAGCCTGTTGTCGTATCTTTGATCGGAGTAGCTGGACTTACCATTCTGGTTAGTGCCTTCTTTGGCGGAACGATTAATTTAGCGAATACCAATTATGTAATGGTTGTGATCTTTATTATTTCCTTTATTTTACTTCGCTATAAGAAAATGAATCCGATCCTTGTAATGTTTCTGGCTGGTCTTTTAAATGTAGCTTATACCCTTATTATATAATAAAAGGTTTCTGCTTGTCAGAAACCTTATTTAAGTTCTAATTCCATATGTATATGAGGACAGTGTTCATCTAGATATTTATTCCCAAATACATGATATCCTAAAGAGGCATAAAATGGGACAGCAGTACACTGAGCTGATAGAATGACTCTATTTCCATTTAGCTCTTTGATTCTTTTATGAGCTTCATTCATTAATATAGAGGCATATCCATGATGTCTGTATTGTCTGATCATTGCTACTCTTCCAATAACATAATGATCTTCTTCTTTGAAATATCTAAGACATCCAGCAGGCTTTTCATCTATATATAGCACAAGGTGTATACAATGTTCATCGAATTCTTCAAATTCATTTTTAAATCCCTGTTCTATCATAAAGACTGATTTACGGATAAAGACCAGATCCTCATTTAAACCATAATAAGTTTTAATTTCCATCCTATTATACGATCTGGAAGATATAGAATTTAAGATAGCTTGTTTCAGGAACGTTCCATAAAATAGGGTGATCCTTACTTTGCTGTCTTGCTTCGATTTGTAGTAAACCAACTCCTGCTTCTTTTGCTGCATTATTGAGCATCTGCTTAAATAGACTATCGCTCATAAAATGAGAACATGAGCAGGTAGCGAGATAACCTCCACGAGGTAATAGCTTCATAGCAGCTTTGTTGATTTCCTTATACCCTTTAGTAGCATTTTTAATGGTATCTCTTGATTTTGTAAAAGCTGGGGGATCTAGAATAATAAAATCATATTTTCTTGGCTTTTTTAGTAATTCTTCTAGATAATCAAAGACATCAGCAGTTACAAATTCAATATTTTCTAAATGATTATTCTTAGCGTTGATCACTGCCATATCGATTGCACTTTGAGAAATATCTACTGAAGTAACAAACTTAGCCTGTCCTTTAGCGGCATTTAAACCAAAGGATCCTGTATGAGTAAAACAATCAAGAACAGTTTTATCCTTGGCAATATTCTGTATTGCTAAACGATTATACTTCTGATCCAGGAAAAATCCTGTTTTCTGCCCATTTTCCACATCGACATTATAGATGATTCCATTTTCTATAATAGTTGTTAATGGAGAATCAACATGAGGTAACCCTTCATACCATCCTTTAAATTGTTTCATTCCTTCTAATTCACGGATCTTAACATCATTTCTTAGAAAATATCCATGAATGATCTGTTCATCTTCTTTAAGTACTTCATCTAATAATTCAATCAGCATATCGATTCTTTTTTCAATTCCTAAAGATAATACCTGAATGACGATCAGATCATTAAAACGATCAACTGTTAAACCAGGAAAATGATCCGCTTCCCCAAAGATCATACGGCAGTTATTGATATCCTGCTGCATTACTGTTTTACGATAATTGTAGGCATGCTGAATTCTTCTTTTAAAGAAGGCTCTATCAAATTTATCATTTGCATTAGTAGAAATCAGACGTACTCCTATTTTAGAGTTAGTATTAATAAAACCAGTTCCCATATATGAACCCTTAGGAGAGAAGACATCAACGAGGTCTCCGTTTTCATATTCTCCCATATATGCTGTAATTTCTTCTGTATATACCCATGGATGTCCGTTTGATAAAGAAAGAGCTGCTTTCTTTGTTACTGAGACTCCTGGGAAATTTCTTTCCATCTTCATTTTCATCACCGATACTATTTAAACAAAAACATCCTAAAAAGGCAATACAAAATAATGTTATTTTCTTAGAAACATGCTATAATTTTACTATTAGGAGTGATGTGTGTGAAAACTAAAATATTGGTTTTAGATGACGAAATGCATATTCGTGAGTTAATCAAGTTTTATCTTGAAAAGGAAGGCTTTGATACCATTGAAGCATCTAATGGAAAACAGGCTCTTGACCTGGTAGAAAATGAATATATCGATCTGGCAATCGTGGATATTATGATGCCTGTTATGGATGGATTTGAATTTGTAAAGCAGATGAAGCAGATCAAGGATATACCTGCTATTATGCTGACTGCTAAGGACACCAGTCAGGATAAGGTTAGAGGTTTTGATATTGGAATCGATGATTATGTTGTTAAACCATTTGATGGTCCAGAGCTGATAGCAAGAATCAAGACCATTTTAAAAAGATATCGAGTTAATTCCCAAAATATTGTAAAAATTGGATCTACTGTTTTTGATGGAGATAAATATGAGATCGTTTATGATAATCATAAGATCCATTTACCTTTAAAACAGTTTGAACTGGCATTTGAATTTGCTAAACATCCAAATCAGGTATTATCAAGAGAACAGCTGATTGAAAAAATATGGGGATATGATTTTGATGGAATCGACCGTACAGTAGATGTACATGTAAAAAGAGTTAGAGAAAATCTTAAAATGATTCCAGACTTTGAAATTGTAACGGTACGTTCCCTAGGCTATAAGATGAAGGTAGAAGAATGAAATCGATCTATGGAAAAATATTTATAGGATTCTTTGTTTCAGTTATTATCAGCTTTTCAATTGTTGGTGTCTTTATTATTAATCGTGGAGAGATCTGGATCGCCTCTAATATATCTGGACAGCTGGAAGAAATGGGATCAGTAATTTCAAATGAGCCTGAAATATTTGAAAATTTAGATGTAGTTGCTGAATCGATGAATCTCAATATTATAACCTATTCAAGTGATGAAGGGATTCATAAAAGTACTACCTTTAATTCTAAACAGAACAATAATCAGTATCTGATCGATTTTTATAATTCCGATGACGAAACGTCTTCACTAACAAATGAAGATATTCAGTTATATAGTTTTAAGGTTGATAGCCAAGGAGAAACAATAGCTGTTTTAATTGAAAAGGATATTAGTGATACAGCATTGATTTTTAGAAATTCTATTTTTCTTGCTGGGGGACTGATCTTCTTGATTGGTAGTATTGTTTTCTTGATTATCAGTGATGTTATTGTTAAACCTATTTCTAGACTTTCTAGCGCAGCAATGGAGCTGGCAAGGGGAAATTATAAGGTAAGAGTAAAATACAAGGGAGAGGATGAAATTGGTACTTTAAGTAATAATTTTAACTTCTTAGCTAGTCAGCTTGGGGAAACAGAAAGAACAAGACAGAGGTTTATCTCTGAGATTTCCCATGAGTTTCAGACTCCTCTTACTTCTATTCAGGGCTTTACTACGATCTTAAAGGATGAAAGCTTAACGAAGGAACAAAGAGAAAGATATACGGATATTATTTTATTTGAAAGTAAACGTTTGTCTAATCTTTCTAAGAGTATGCTGCAGCTGACATTACTTGAAGGAGAGGATGTTAAATTAAATCTTAGTACCTATTCAATTAATGAACAGCTTATCAGAGTCGTAGATTCTTTGCAGGATATGGCAGAAGAAAAGAATATTGAAATAGTTTTGAATGTACCTAATAAGGATATTATGGTTTATGGTGATCAGGAAAGATTGGAACAGGTATGGATCAATCTGATCAATAATGCAATCAAATATACCAATGAAGAAGGGTATATAAGCGTTAATTTAAAGAAAAATCTTTCTAGTATCGAAGTTGGTGTATGTGATACTGGAATTGGAATGAGTGAGGAAGCAATGCATCATATTTTTGATCGTTTTTATCGTGAAGATAAAGCCAGATCGATCGGTGGAAATGGATTAGGGTTAAGCATTGTGAAAAGTATTGTAGACCTTCACAAAGGATCTATTGAGGTTAAATCCCAGAAGGATGTTGGAAGTGAATTTTATGTTACTTTACCAATTAAACAAAGAGAAAGTGTATACGGTGAACTATTAGAAGAGGACAAGTAAGTAATTTACTTGTTTTTCTTTATTTTTAAAACATTTTATATTATAATATGATATACGTGAGAAAAGGGGGTAAAATAATGTATTTAAAAAGAATTGAATTACATGGTTTTAAAAGCTTTGCAGATAAAATTTCTTTAGAATTAACTCCTGGAATCACTGGTATTATTGGCCCTAATGGATGTGGCAAGTCAAATATTACTGATGCTATTCGATGGGTCTTAGGAGAACAGTCTGTAAAAAGTATGCGTGGTAATTCTATGAGTGATGTGATCTTTGCTGGTTCACAGGACCGTAAAGCTCATAATGTTGCTGAGGTTACCCTGCTTTTTGATAATAGTGATCATTATATAAAATCTGAATATGATGAGATCGAGATCACAAGACGTTTATATCGTCATAATCATGAAGCTGAATACTTATTAAATAAACAACCATGTCGTTTAAAGGATATTGTGGAAATCATGATGGATACTGGTCTTGGAAGAGATTCTCTATCAATGATCTCACAGGGAAACATTTCTTCTTTTGCTGACAGCAAGCCTGAAGAAAGAAGATTAATGTTTGAAGAAGCTGCTGGAGTAGCTAAATATAAGAAAAGAAAAATAGAATCACTGCGTAAATTAGAAAAAGCAAGTGATAATTTAAATAGAGTTGTTGATATTGTCAACGAGCTGGAAAAGCAGTTGGCTCCACTTGAAAAACAGATGAATAAAGCTAAGCTTTATCTGCAGTATAAGGAACAGTTAAAAAAGATAGAGGTTGCTTTAAATGTTGTGGAAATTGAAGCATTAAATCAAAGCTTTATAGAGCTTGAAGATAGTATCAAAGAGTTAGAAGTACATGAATTATCTTATAATACTGATATTAGTACATTAGAATTAAATATTCAAAATATCACTCTGACAATGAATCAGATCGATGAAGAGGTAGATCATCTTCAAAAGGAATTTTTAGAGGTATCTGAACAGGAAAGATTACTTTCTGTTAGAGTTACAGAAGTAGATGAAAAAAGAAAAAGTATTTTAGAGAGCAATTCTGCTGCTTCTATCAAGGAAAAGGTTGAGTCAATTAAACAATTGACAATTTCTGCCATTACTGAATATAATCTGATGGTAGATCACTATGAAAAAACAACAGAAGAATTAAATAAGGTTATTGAATCTAAAAACAAAAATGCAGCAATGCAGAAATCTACTCGTGAAAAGTATGAAAGTTCAATGAATAGCATTACTGAATTAAAAACAAAGGCTATGATTCTAAATGATCAGCTTTCAAGCAACAATAACTATAACTATGGCGTAAAAACGATTCTTAATAGTTCTCTTGAAGGAATTATTGATGTAATGGAAAAGGTGGTTAAACCTTCACCTGGCTATGAACTAGCTATTTCCACTGCTTTAGGAGGAGCCAGTCAGTTTATATTGACAACTAATCAGTATTATGCCAGAAAGGCAATTCAATATTTAAAGCAAAATAAGGCGGGTAGAGCGACTTTCTTACCAATTGACCATTTATCTTCAAGAAATGTAAAAGATGAACATATGCTTGTATGTCAGTCAATAAAAGGGTATCTTGGCTTAGCTAAGGAATTTATTGATTATAATCCTAAATATGAACTGGTTATTTCTAACCAGCTAGGAAATGTTATAATTGCTAAGGACCTGGAAAGTGCCAATGAAATTGCTAATAAAACCTATTATCGCTATAAGGTAGTTACCTTACAGGGAGATGTGAGCAATGTTGGTGGTTCTATGTCTGGTGGTTCAGCAACTAAAAACAATTCATCATTTATGCTTCAAAAGGAACTTGAGGAAATCAATCATCGATTAGAAAAGGCAAGAAGTGAAGCTAAAAGGTATCGAGAAGCCTATAACACTGTAGAAAATGAAAGTACATCGATCAATGCAACCTATGTTCAACAGAAGATCGCAGTAAGTAAAGAAGAAAATGAAGTTACTACTAAAATGAATCAGATCAATACCTTAAAGGCACAGTATAATGCTTTATCTAAGGAAAAGATGGAAATTGATGGACTGGTTTCACAGGAGAGTACTTCAAGCTTACATGAGGAATTAAAAAATACGACCTTACGTAAAAATGAGATCACCTTTTCGATCGCTTCTAAACGTGAAACACGATTAGAATATAAAAATCAGATCGATGCACTAAATGATGAACTAAAAGAATTAAGAAGTGTATTAAAAGATGCAATGAGTCAGCTGATGGATCAAAGAATTCAAAAGACTAAGATTGAAAATGAACTAAATAGTAAGATTACTTATTTAGCACAGGAATACAATATGACTTTTGAATATGCAAAAGCTAATACAGAACCTATTCATGATCAAGATGTGGCAAAAGGAGAGGTATTCTCAATTAAGACAGAAATCAAGAAGCTGGGAAATGTAAATCTTGACTCAATTGAAGAATATGAATCTATTTCCACAAGATATCAGGATCTGATCAAACAGAAGGAAGATCTTGAAGCATCAAGTAATATGCTGTTAAAGGCAATCAATGAAATGGATGCGCAGATGACTACACAGTTTGATGAAACCTTCCAGAAGATCAATATTCAGTTTAATGAAGTATTTAGAACTTTATTTGGAGGAGGAAAAGCATTCTTAAAGTATACTGATCCTGAAAATATTCTTGAAACGGGAGTAGATATAGATGTACAGCCTCCAGGTAAATCGATTCAGAATATTAGTTTATTCTCTGGAGGAGAAAAAGCATTAATTGCGATCAGCTGTTTATTTGCCATCTTAAAGGTTAGACCAGTTCCACTTTGTATATTAGATGAAGTAGAAGCTGCTCTTGATCAGGCAAATGTAGATCGTTTCGCTAAATTCTTAAAAGAATTTACGAATACGACACAATTTATAGTTGTTACACATCGTCCAGGTACTATGGAACAATGTGATGTATTATATGGAGCTACAATGCAACAAAAGGGCGTTACAAAATTAGTGAGTGTAATGCTTGAAGATGCTCTAGAAGACAGTAATTTAGGAGGTTAGCAATGGGAATTTTTAGTAAAATCAAAGAAAAAGTATTTGGTACTTCTAATAATGTAAATGAAAAATATGTTGCTGGACTTGATAGAAGTAATAATTCATTATCTACTAAGATCAATGCTTTAGCTGCTCGTTATCGTGAAATTGATGAGGATTATTTCGAAGAATTGGAAAATATCCTGATCATGAGTGATGTTGGTGTAAATATGGTCATGAAGATCGTAGATGAAATCAAAGCTGAAGTAAGATTACAGGGAATCAAGGACCCTAATATGATCAATGATATTATCGTAGATAAGATGTTTGTTATTTATGCCAATGATGGCTATATGACAAATGAAATCAATTATCAGGAAAATGGGTTAACGATCATTTTAATGGTAGGTGTCAATGGGGCTGGAAAAACTACTACAATCGCTAAATTAGCTCATAATATGCTTGAAGAAGGGAAAACTGTTATGCTTGCTGCCGGGGATACCTTTAGAGCTGGAGCAATTGAACAGCTTGCTACCTGGGCTGATCGTTTAGGTGTTGATATTGTAAAGGGAAAAGAAGGGGGAGATCCTTCATCCGTTGTATTTGATGCTTTAAAGCAGGCTAAAGAAAAAAATACAGATGTATTGATTATCGATACAGCTGGAAGACTTCAAAATAAAGTCAATTTAATGAAAGAATTAGAAAAGATGAATCGAATCATTACCAGAGAAGTTCCTGATGGACCTCATGAAACTTTATTAGTCATTGATGCTACTACAGGACAAAATGGAGTAATGCAGGCAACTGAATTCTCTAAGATCACAAAGATTACAGGGATCGTATTAACTAAAATGGATGGAACTGCTAAGGGTGGTATTGTATTATCTATCAAGGATGCGTTAAATATTCCTGTTAAATTTATCGGCTTAGGTGAAAAAATGGATGATCTTCAGCCATTTGATCTGGAAAATTATATCTATGGATTATGTAAAGGATTAATTGGTGAATAAGATGAATTCACTAGAGGAAAAAACAAGAGTAAATCTGCTGATTGATCTTTATGGAGATCTTTTAACTGAAAAACAGCTGAATTATCTGACAGAATATTTCTGTGATGATCTGTCACTTGCAGAAATTGCAGAAAACTATAATGTTAGCCGTAATGCTGTATATGATAATATTAAAAGAGCTGTTAAAACGCTAGAAGAGTATGAAGATAAGCTGAAATTAGTAGATAAGCATATCAAGAGAAAAAAATTGATCGATCAACTGGAAGAATCTGAATCAGTGGATCATTCAACTTTATTTGAATATTTGGAAAAAATAAGAGACTTATAGGAGGAATTAAAATGCCATTTGAAACTTTGTCTGAGAGAATTCAGGGGTCAATTAAAAAAATCACTGGTAAATCTCAATTAACAGAACAGAATATGGATGAAATGCTGCGTGAGATTCGTTTAGCTTTATTAGAAGCTGATGTTAACTTTCAGGTAGTAAAAGAATTTATTGCGGATGTAAAAGAAAAGGCACTAGGTCAGGATGTATTATCTTCATTAACTCCTGATCAGATGGTTGTTAAGATCGTTCATGATGAATTAGTAGAGATCTTAGGAACAGAGGTTGCTACAGTTGATTTTTCAAGAAAACCAACTATTATGATGGTTGTTGGTCTTCAAGGGGCTGGGAAAACAACTACAATTGGAAAAATCGCTAATTTAATTAAAACAAAGGAAGCTAAGAATCCTTTACTTGTTGCCTGCGACGTTTATCGTCCAGCTGCCATTGATCAGTTAAAGACTTTAGGAAATACGATCAATGTACCTGTATTTGAAGAAGGTACTTCAATTAAACCTCAACAGATCGTCAAGGATGCTATGTCTTATGCCACTGAGCATAATCATGATGTAATTTTAATCGATACTGCTGGTCGTTTGCAGATCGATGAACCTTTAATGAATGAATTAGTGGAAATCAAAGCTATCACAAATCCTTCAGAAATTCTGTTAGTAGTGGATGCTTTAATTGGGCAGGAAATCGTAAATGTAGCTAAGACATTTAATGATAAGCTTGCTTTAACTGGGGCAGTATTAACTAAATTAGATGGTGATGCAAGAGGTGGGGGAGCTTTATCTATCCGTCACATTACAAATGTTCCAATTAAATATATTGGTACTGGTGAAAAAATTGATCAGATTGATCTATTCTATCCAGATCGTATGGCTGATCGTATCCTTGGTATGGGGGATGTAATGTCCCTGATTGAGAAAGCACAGGATGTTTATGATGAGGAATCAGCTACTAAGGCTTTAAATCGTCTTCAAAAGGGAACTTTTGGTTTAGATGATATGCTTGAACAATTAAAGCAGGTACAGAGAATGGGTTCAATGAGTGGAATCTTAAAAATGATTCCTGGAGTAAATGCTTCTGCTTTAAAACAGATCGATGATGAACAGGTCAAACAGGAATATAAGTCATTTGAAGCTATCGTCAATTCAATGACTAAAGAGGAACGTAGAGATCCTGAAATTATTACAGCTAAGCGTAAAGCTCGTATCGCTAAAGGTTGTGGTAAAGAGGTTGCTGATGTCAATCGTTTATTAAAACGTTTTGATCAGTCAAAGAAAATGATGGAACAGATGTCACGTTTCAATCCTATGACTGGACAGATGTCTCAAAAGCCAAAGCAGCCAGCTTTTAATCCAAACCGTAAAAAAGAACGTCATAAAAAGAAGAAGAGAAAATAAAATAAAGGTCTGACTTCAATTAGAAATCAGACCTCTTTTTTACCATTCTTTTTCTAGATGTGAGACATCAAGATATTTAGGTACACCATATTCATATTCGATTTGCACTTCTCCCTGAATTAATGGGAAAAGATAATCAAACATTTCTGGTGTAACATTGTTGTGTTCTTCATTGATCAGATGTACTGGAACCTTCTGTTCAAGGTTTGCTACATCGCTGACATTGATCGTTTTGAATTCTTTTTCATATGGCCAGTCGAATAATCTTTTAATTACAACCATTTTACCTGTTTCATTTCTCTTAGCAGCTAAAACAGCTTCTTTACCAACCTGGATAGATTCATCGATATCCATTTTACTTGCAATATGCATTGCACATCTTTGTAGAACGTTTAATTCAATGCTTCTTACTTTACAATGGAAAGCCTGGAAAGCAATTGTTTCCAGTACTTTTCCTGTACCAGAGTGAATAATATGCCCAAAAGCGTCTTTTTTAGCGTATTTTGAATCCTGGTCTAGGAATTGTCCATTTTCATCACGAATACCTTCTGATACGGCAATAACAACACCACGTTTATGTTTAAATACTTCTGCAATGGAATTAATAAAGTTTTCTTTACTGAATGGAACTTCTGGCAGATAGATCAGATCTGGAGCAGTATTGCTTTCATTTCTGGCAAGACATGCAGCAGCTGTTAACCAGCCAGCATTTCTACCCATGATTTCTACAATAGTAATAGACTGAAGCTGATAGATCATACTATCATATACGATCTCCTTCATTGTAGTTGCAACATATTTAGCAGCACTACCAAATCCTGGAGTATGGTCTGTTCCCATCAGATCGTTATCAATGGTCTTAGGAATTCCAATAATACGAATATCATAATCAATTACCTTAGCATATTCAGATAATTTATATACTGTATCCATAGAATCATTTCCCCCAATATAGAAGAAATCAGTAACCTTATATTCTCTAAATACCTGGAAGATATGCTGATAAGTCTGTTCATCATCTTCTACCTTTGGTAACTTAAATCTGCAGCTTCCAAGATACATAGCAGGAGTTTGTGAAAGTGCACGATAGGTAGCTTCATCATAGAACTTAGATTTAAGATCCATAATGTTTTTATCCATTAATCCTTTGATTCCATTGATCATTCCATAGATCGAATCATAATTTTCATTCTGACATTGTTCAATAATGCCAGCTAAAGATGCATTGATAGCAGCAGTAGGTCCACCTGATTGACCAATCATTGCTATTTTCATAGATTATTTATCCTCCTTGTTGAAAAAATCGCTAATCCTGAGATTAACGATTTAATAATTAATTGTTTTGGTTAGGAACTGAATCCTTTAATAATACATCGTGAGCTCCACCTTCAACGATTGAAGTAGCAGATACTAATGTTAACTTAGCTTTTTGTTGTAATTCTGGGATTGTTAAAGCACCACAGTTACACATTGTATGTTTGATCTTGCTTAAAGAAAGAGCTACGTTATCCTTTAAAGATCCAGCATAAGGTACGTAAGAATCTACACCTTCAACGAAAGATAATTTCTTATCTCCACCAAGATCATAACGTTGCCAGTTACGAGCACGTGCAGAACCTTCACCCCAGTATTCCTTCATATATTGACCATTGATTACAACCTTGTTTGTTGGAGATTCATCAAATCTTGAGAAATATCTACCTAACATAATAAAGTCAGAACCCATTGCTAAGGCTAAAGTCATATGGTAATCATAAACGATACCACCATCTGAACAGATTGGTACATAAATACCAGTTTCCTTATAGTATTCATCACGAGCTTTAGCTACTTCAATAACTGCTGTAGCCTGACCTCTACCAATACCTTTTGTTTCACGAGTGATACAGATTGAACCACCACCGATACCGATCTTAATAAAGTCTGCACCAGCTTCAGCTAAGAATCTGAATCCATCAGCATCAACAACATTACCAGCACCAACTTTTACAGAATCACCATAATGTTCTCTGATCCATTTGATTGTGATATTCTGCCATTCTGAGAAACCTTCAGAAGAGTCGATACATAATACATCAGCACCAGCATCAATTAAAGCAGGAACACGTTCAGCAAAGTCTCTTGTATTGATCCCTGCACCAACGATATAACGGTGATTTTCATCTAATAATTCATTTGGATTTGCTTTCTTTGATTCATAGTCTTTTCTAAATACAAAGTAGCATAATTGCTGTTTATCATTAATAATAGGAAGGGCATTTAATTTGTTATCCCAAATTACATCGTTTGCTTCCTTTAAAGTAATTCCATCTTTAGCAGTAACTAATTTTTCGAATGGGGTCATAAAATCAGTAACTAAAGTATCTAAAGACATTCTTGAAACTCTATAATCTCTGCTAGTAACAATACCTAATAATTTACCTTCAGATGTTCCATCTTCAGTAACAGCCATAGTAGAATGACCAGTTTTTTCTTTTAATTCTAAAACGTCTTTTAAAGTAGATTTTGGTGATAAGTTAGAATCACTTGGAACAAATCCAGCTTTATAGTTTTTAACACGTCTAACCATTGCAGCTTCATCTGCAACTGATTGAGATCCATATATAAATGAAACTCCACCTTCACGAGCTAAAGCAATAGCCATTGTATCGTTTGATACAGACTGCATAATTGCTGAAACTAAAGGAATATTCATAGTTAATGCAGGCTCTTCACCTTTAGCTTTGTTATATTTAACTAATGGGGTTTTTAAAGATACATTAGCTGGGATGCATTGATCTGATGAATAACCAGGAATTAATAAATATTCACTAAATGTGTGAGATGGTTCGTTGTAGTAATATGCCATATAATAACACTCCTTTTCTATATATTATTTGTTTCATATTTTAGATTTTTTAAGAATAATTGTCAACTAGAAAACAAATGTAAGCATTTGTAATTTTCAAAAAAATGATGAAATAAATAGAATGGGAATTTCTTTTATTTTTTTTGCTTTAAAACAGTAAAAAAGACTAGTAATTTTTTTAATTTTGAAATATAATGATAAAGAAAATAAAATTTTGTAAGCAATTACGTGAGATGTAGGGCTTATCTATGGAGGTATATATTTTATGAAAAGATTATTATTAGTTACTTCTCCACCGGCTTGTGGAAAAACATATGTATCTAAGCAATTATCAAAAGCAATTCACAATATTGTATATTTAGATAAGGATACTTTAATTCCATTATCATTACAGATCTATAAAGCTGCTGGTGAACCAGTTGATCGTTCTTCAAAATTCTTTGAAGATATGGTACGTAACCCTGAATATGTTGTTATTGAAAATTTAGCTTATGAAGCGTTAGAATATGCAGATCTAGTATTGATCAATGCACCTTTTACAAGAGAAATAAGAAACCCTGAATGGATGAATGAAACAATGGCTAAATTAGAAAAAATTGGGGCTAAATTAACAGTTATCTGGGTTAATACATCAGTTGAAGTATGTCATCAGAGAATGATTGAACGTAACTCTGATCGTGATACTTGGAAACTTGAACATTGGGATGAATATGTTGCTGGAAGAGACTATAGCATTCCTAATATTTTACAGGATCCAGATTGCAACGGTGAATTAATTGTATTTAATAATAATTCTACTGAAGAATTCAATGAATCTATTGCAAAAATTACAAAGTATTTAACAGAAGAATAATAATAAAGCTCATTCATTTGAATGAGTTTTTAAATGAAAGGATATTTATATGGAATTTGAACAGGTATTACAAGGCAGAAGAAGTATTCGTAAATATAATAGTGATGTAGTAAGTCATGAACTGATTGAAAAGATCATTCAAGCTGCAATCTATGCTCCAAGCTGGAAAAATGCACAGACTACACGTTATTATGTGGCTGATGGAGAGGCAAAAAATGAGTTAGCTCAATGTTTGCCTGAGTTTAATCAGAAAAATGTTGAAAATGCTCCAGTGATCATCGTTTCTACTACAGTTACTAAGCGTAGTGGCTATAACCGACAGGGAGAACCAGATAGTCATTTAGGTAGTGGATTTCAGTATTTTGATAATGGCCTTCAAATTGAAAATTTATGTCTTGCAGCCTATAATTTGGGCCTGGGAACCCTGATCATGGGCTTATATGATAATGAAGGAATTAGAGCCTTCTTTGATATTCCAGAAAATGAAGAGGTTGTAGCAGTAATCGCTCTTGGCTATGCAGATATTGAAGTAGAAATGCCTAAACGTAAGAAGGTAGAGGAGGTTATAAAGTATAAATGTTAGAATCAGTATATTTATGTAATTTAAAAGATAAAGAACATGGTAAAGCAATGGAAACAATGTTAAAACAATTTGGTATTGATATTGCTTATATAGAAGATGGGGGAGTTAAACTGGAAGATTATATCAGTGGATACTATAAATCAACAAATACTCCATTAAGCTTTGAAGATGAAATGATAATTTTCCATGATTTTATTGATGAACAGATCGAGCTTGTTTTAGATGTTTTCAAAATGGCAGAAATTCCTTATATCAAATATAAGGTAGTTACAACAGAAGCCAATCTAAAATACAATGTGAATGAACTATATGAAAAAGTAAAAGAGGAATATAGATCCCGCTTTGAATAGCTGGACTATATTCCTTTTAGCTTGTAGATTTTTAAATGACAGGTTGAGATTGGGTAATCTTCTATATTTTCTATTAGATTTTCATGATCTAAATTAAGCTCAAACTGGTAAACCTCTATATCCCATACCTTATGTGTAAAAACATGATTGACATGTCCCAGATATTTTGGAGAAGTTAGAGGCAGATGATAATCCTGTTCAAAGGATGTGATAAAGTCTTCAATATTTTCTACAAAATATTGAGGAAAAGCATAAAGATTTTTAAGTACTCCTTTTTTATTTTTGATCATAAACACCTTGTTTTGGTAAGTGATTATTCCAGCAATGGAGTTTTCTTTTTTTATCTTTATTTTTTTAATACTGATCGGGTATTTTTCTACTGTATGATGGATGTAGGATAAACATTTTGTTTGAATAGGGCACTGTGTGCATTTAGGATTTTTTACCTGACAGATGGTACTTCCTAGATCCATCATGGCCTGATTATAATCTCCTGGGATCACATCTACAATTAACTGATCAGATAATTCCTGAATGATCCTGCGGGTTGCATTTTCTTGTATATTTTTGTCTATTTCATAGACTCTTGACATAATTCTTAGGGCATTGCCATCAATAGCTGAAACATGTTCATTAAAAGCAATAGAGGCTACAGCTCTAGAGGTATATGGACCGATCCCCTGAAGCTTTTCTAATTCTTCATAGCTTTCTGGAAAAATCCCATTGTAATTTTCCATAATCTGATTGGCTGCTATCTGCATATTTCTAACTCTTGAATAATAGCCTAGTCCCTGCCATACCTTATATAAATCATCCTGCTGAGCTTTGGCTAGATCATTGATCGTAGGAAAAGCTTCTAAAAAACGTTCATAATAAGGAATAACAGTTTCTACACGAGTCTGTTGGAGCATGATTTCTGAAATCCAGATAAAATAGGGATTATGGCTATGACGCCATGGTAAATCTCTTTGATGGGTTGAATACCATTTAGTTAATAGATGTTGCATATATTTTCACCGCTCTTATTATAAATTAAAACAATAAATAAATAAAGTGCTTTCAAATAGAAAAATGATTTGTTATAATAGAGTTTAGCAAGAGGTGTGTTTTATGCGTAAGGGTTATATCGTTATTTCACAGTCTGGATCGATCATATCTAAATGTATCCAGGTTAAAACAAAAAAAGACTTTAATCACTGTTCTTTTTCATTAGATCCAAATATTTCAGTTATGTATTCTATGGGAAGAATATTTCCAAATAATCCCTTGATTGGTGGATTGGTTGCTGAAAAGCCTAACTATGGAACCTATAAAAAGTTCTATAATACAGTTTGTGTAGTAATTGAAATTCCTTTAAATGATAATCAGTATCTGCAGATCCAAAGTGAACTATTAGAAATGTATTCTGATAAACGCTCTTATTCCTATAATTATGCAGGCTTATTATTAGGTGCTTTTGGCATCAACGTAAAAAGGGAAGATGCTTTTATGTGTTCTGAATTTGTAAGACATATTTTAGAAGCAGGTCAGGTTGATGTTTCGTTTTTACCAGCCATTCCTCATCCAATGGATTTTTTAAATATCCAAAATGGGAAAGTAGTATATGAAGGAAGATTCAATGATCTTGGTAAAAAAAGTCTATTATCCTCTAATTTTGGGAGAATTGTATGATCATTGTAAGTAAATGTCTTCTAGGCTATAACTGTAAATATAATGGAAAAAATAATTATTCAAAGAAAGTAATTGAATATCTAAAGGATAAGCAATATATTGCTGTATGTCCTGAAGAACTAGGTGGTCTTCCTACTCCTCGTATTCCAAGTGAAAGAAAAGAGGATAAGGTGATCAATCGCATAGGAGAAGATAAAACTATTAATTTTATTCAGGGAGCCAATAAGGCTTTAGAAATTATATCTCCCTATACAATTGATTCAGCTATTTTAAAGGCTAAATCTCCAACCTGTGGAAAAGGGCTGATCTATGATGGCTCTTTTGGTTCTAGATTAATCAAAGGAAATGGAGTTTTTGCTGAAAAGCTATTAGAAAAAAATATTACGATAGAAAATGAAAATAGTATGTTTGAATAAACATACTATTTTATTTTATAGTTTAAATCTACTTCTCCCTCTATTCCATCGATATGTCCGGTATTTGTATATTGCCAGTAATCAGCCTGTGGTACATCGATCAATGTACCTGAATACTGAGCGATCCAGATAGGATGTTCGGAAATCAGAGCGATATTTAAATATTTTAGGTAGATGCTAAGATTTGTATAACAGCCAACCTTATATCCGTTATTTTCAAGTGTATTAATAAAAGCTGAGATCACGGTGTCTAGATTATCCTGTGATAAATGGATGATTTCTTCTTCTTCAATATCTAAAAAGACCGGTAAATCAAATTGTTTACCTTCTAATAGTTTTATGACGTAATTAGCTTCTTCTATTGCTGAAGCTTCATCAGTTGCACATAAATAATGATATATTCCTACAGATAAGTTTAGCTTAGCTGATTGAGTATAGTTAACTTCAAAATATTGGTCTGTGGTTGTTCCATAGCTTGAACGAATCATCACAAAAGAAATATCCTTTGTATTGATCTTCTGCCAATCTATAATTCCCTGGTGTTCACTTATATCTATTCCCTGTTCATAGGTTTCTGACTGAAAGGTAAGAAAACGATAGCATAGGGTAATGATCACACATAGGGATACAGCAATTATAATTAGTTTATTTTTCATTTTTTCTCTTCATTCGCATCACCTGAAAACATTATATTTTTACTGTATATAAATTGCAAGAATTATTATTTTAAAATTTTTGAAATTAGTGTATCATGTATATGTTGAGTGAGGTAATAGATATGAAAAGAACAAAGGAACAAAATATTGAATTAATAAAAAATTTCTCAAATGCTAATGGTGCTTCGGGCTTTGAAGATGAAGTAGCTAAATTTGGCGAAAGTCAAGTAAAAGACATTTGTGATACAAAAATAGATCATTTGCGTAATGTATATATTTCATTGAAGAATAATAGTGGAGATAAACCTAAGATTTGGCTAGATGCTCATTTAGATGAAGTAGGTTATATCGTGCAGTTTATCAGACCAGATGGTTTGATGCATTTTCTACCTCTTGGTGGGATCGCCCCAGTTACTGCTCCAGCTACAAAGGTAAGAGTTCGTAATAAAGAAGGTCAATATATCCCTGCTATTATCACAAGTAAACCACCACACTTTATGTCTACAGCAGAAAGAAATGCTCCTCCTGCTTTTGAAAATATGCTTATCGACTGTGGTGCTGTTTCTGATGATAATTTAAAGAATGATTTTAAAATTAAGATCGCTGCACCTGTTGTGCCAGATGTTGATTGCATCTATGATGAAAAGAATGATATCTTTATTGGTAAAGCTTTTGACTGTCGTGTTGGATGTGCAGCATTAGTAGAAACCTTAAATCAGGTAAGTGATGAAAAATTGAATGTAGATGTTGTGGCAACCTTATCTGTACAGGAAGAGGTAGGGGAAAGAGGAACTCATGCTGCTGTTCAGAATATCAATGCTGATATCTGTATCTGCTTTGAAGGGTGCCCAGCTGATGATACCTTTAATCCAGAATATATGATTCAATCTGGTATTAAAAGAGGACCAATGCTTAGACACTTTGATGTTTCTATGATCACGTCTCCAACCTTTATGGAATATGCGATCAAGATCGCTGAAAAATATCATATTCCAATGCAGGAATCGGTAAGAAAGGGCGGAGGAACTAATGGTAAATATATTCATATTTCCCGTTATGGTGTTCCTACCATCGTTATTGGGATCCCTGTTAGATATATTCATTCCTCTCATTGTATTTGTACTTTAGAGGATTATAATCATGCAGTTGATCTTGCCAGAGAAATTATTAAAGACCTGAACGGAGAAATCATTGATGCGATGTAAATGCATCAATATTGAAAAGATCATGGTTTTAGGGTATAATGATTGAGAAAGTGAGGTTAAAAAATGGCAAATTTTAAAATATTTGAAACTCCAGATGAAGAGTTTCCTATTATGATTTTAGTAATGTTCTGTCATTCTAAACCAAATCAGAGAACTCATATTAATGAAGCATTACAGGAAATGAAATATGAAGGATGGGTACTGATCGATAATCTTATGCAATCAGGGGTAGAAGGATTGAGATTTTATCGTTCATACTTTAAAGGAGAATTTATTGATGATGGTTTTCCCGTTAAGATTGCTCCTGATTCAATCTATCGTAAATTGTCCTGTGACTATTTAAGAGAAAATAATCTTGTTAATGGCAGTAATCTTTCAGATAGAAAGATCAAAGCTATTATGAATGGAGAAATTATATAGGAGGATATATGAAGAAATTTTTTACCAATGCTGCTATTGTATGTTTAGGGATCCATATTGCAGGAAACTTATTATTTGATTTTTTTCCAGCCGTTTTTCTTTCTTTAGCTGTTGTTTCTGGAATCATTGCCTTAGTATGTAATGTTCTAGGAATAGAGGATGATTCAAAAAAGAAGAAAAACAATAAAACCACTCATACAAATACTACTCAAAATAAAAAATTAAATGATGAAGTAAAACAGTATTTTTCTCAGGTAGCTACCTATCCATTAGGAAATGGAATCTATCTGGAATATGCAAATATTGACCAGTTTGATGCTTTGAATGTTTTATGTAACGGAGAAGTAATCTGTAAGGTAGGAGAATTTAGACAGTTTAATGCTCAGACTTATGAAGCGATTCGTATTTCTTTTGAAAGAGGGATTACTGGAACCGTTGAGAAAAACACAACTGAAACTCCTAATGTGGTTAATCAGGAAGTTAAACCAACTAAGAGTGAACTAGAAAATTATATGGAAGTATTGACCAGCTATACCAATGCTCTTGATAATCAGGATGTAGTAAGTGGCTTAACTACTACTACTTCAATGTTGAAAACAATTGATATTGTTATTAAGAAAACTCCTGCCAAGGAAGCTAAGCTGGATAAATTAAAATCCTTCTATTTACCAAGTCTTGTTTCTATTTTAAAGAACTATGACTATTTATGTGAAACAAATAAAAATGATCCAGATTTTCCTAAGGTTGAAGCTAAGCTGATTTCTACGATCAATTTGATCAATGAGGCTTTACAGAGTATGCTGGAATCATTGAACGATGATGAAATTTTGGATATTAACTCTGATATGAGTGTAATTGAAAGTATGCTGCAGCAGGATGGACTAGTAAAAAAAGGTTCATTAGATGAATTAAAGTAGGTGAGTATAATGGATAATAATGATAGATTTATTGCTGATTTTATGGATATGATCGATAATACTACGAACAATATCAATAATCGTACAACAACTTCACATGCGACTAAGCCATATTCTCCTTCGTCAGGAACTGTAGTACATTCTCGCTATGAATATATGAAGCTTGTTTTAAGTACTATTCAATATAATAACAGTTTAGGAGATAACTATCTGAACAGCTATAAGAGTGTTATTCAGTTTTATCAGGATAAGGTGGAAGTCCATAAAGGAGATCTGAATTATCTTGAAAATGGTATTCGTAAGGATATTGCAAATTTTAAAGAAAACTATAAGAATACCCATAGAAGATCTACCCTAGGTCAGATCCATGCATTAGAATTTGTATTAAATGAGCTGCTTTATTCAAAGCATCAGATGATGAGTAAAATTCAAAATTCATTGGAGCTGTAATATGGATAGTAAAAGTGAATTTATTGAAATTTATAAAAAATATATCACTAGACCAGGAGCAGATAAGCTGTTAGCTTTTCTTACTTCTGAGCATTCTGATTTTTTTAGTGCTCCTGCTTCTACTAAATTTCATGGGGATCATGAAGGGGGATTATGTGAACATAGTTTAAATGTTTATCATAATCTTGTAGATTATTTAAGCAGAGAAAGAGTACAGGAAGTTTATGGAATGAAATATAGTGATGAATCCATAGCAATCTGTGGTTTACTTCATGATATCTGTAAGGTTAACTGTTATAAGGTTGAAATGCGTAACACTAAGGATGAAAATGGAAAATGGGTTCAGGTTCCTTATTATCAGTTTGAGGATTCTATGCCTTTTGGACATGGAGAAAAGTCTGTTTATATGATCATGAGCTATATGCGTTTAAAAAGGGAAGAAGCTTTCGCTATTCGTTATCATATGGGATTTTCTGGAAATGAGGATGCAAGAAATGTTGGAGCCTCATTTGAGATGTTTCCATTGAGTTTTGCCCTGGCTGTAGCAGATATGGAAGCAACCTATTATCTAGAAGCAAAAAAATGATGGAATATTCCATCTTTTTTTTATATAATAAAAGAGAACGAGGATGATGAAAAAATGAATTACGAAGTACATGTATTAAATGAAGATGTAGTCTACATTGTAGATGATTTTTATGGCTGTTTATACTTTTTAAAGGGAAGGGATCTAAGCTTAGTAATTGATCTAGGGATGAGCAGAGAACCATTAAAACCTTTAATCGATAAGTATATTACGACTCCTTATAAGGTAGTAGTTACTCATGGTCATCTTGATCATGTAGGAAGAAGCGGAGAGTTTGAGCATATTTATATGGATGAGAAGGATCTAGAAATTTATGCGAATAACTATAAGCTTGGTGATATTGATGATATGTATAATATGGATGGATTAGAATTATGTCCTATTGAAAATATTATCCCATTACCAGATTATTTTGATCTAGGAGACCGTAAGGTTTATGTGGTATCCTGTCCAGGTCATACTCCAGGTTCAGTTGTATTTGTAGATCCTAAAAATAGAGTGGTATTTACAGGGGATGCGATTGGTTCAGGCTGTAGTGTATGGATGCAGGTTGATTATGCATTAGATCTATATTCCTATAATCAGGCTTTAAAGCACTGTTATTATCAGCTTATTTTATTAGGGGTCAATGATACCTGGTATTTTTTAGGCGGCCATTATGGTCATGAATTCCATTCTAAGGTTGCTTCCTATAATCTATTAGATATCCATATTATAGAAAATATGATTCAGCTGACACAAAGATTATTAGAAGGAAAAGTTAATTATCGAAAGATCCATGCTACTCAGTTTAACACTGGACAGCCATACTATGCAAATTATCATAAAGCAGAGATCATCTTTACATTAGATCAGTTAAAAAACACTAGCGAAAGCTAGTGTTTATGTTTTACAGTTCGTTTATTGTTTTTCTTGTTTTTTAAAGCTTTATTTGTTTTGTGTTCATTCCATAAACTAACTATCAGAAAAGCAAAGAAGGCAATTACAAAAACTACAGCAAACATATATGCAGACATTTTCATCCCTTCTACAAGATTTGCAGAATAATATCCCTTAACAAAAATTCTAGGAATTACTGAGGTCATTAAAACGACCAGAACACTAATGATCAAAGATGACCAGAAAGCACTAATTAAATGTTTTTTCATATTCAAACTCCTTATAATAATAAATTCATTAATTCTTCTTCAGACAGGTGATTAATAAATGTTTCACCATCTTTAATTACTGAGGAAGTCAGATCCATTTTCTTTTGCTGCATATCATAGATCTTCTCTTCAATTGTTCCTCTTGTGATCAGTTTAAAGACCTGTACATTTTTAGTCTGTCCAATACGATAGGCACGGTCCGTAGCCTGGTTTTCCACAGCTGGATTCCACCATGGATCAACATGAATAACGATAGATGCACCTGTCAGATTTAATCCTGTTCCACCAGCTTTTAAAGAAATCAGGAAAATAGGAGTATCATCATTATTGAATTGATCTACCATTTCTACTCTTTCTTTAGAAGGAGTATTTCCATCTAAGAAATAATATGGGATCTCTTCTAATTCAAGCTGATCTTTAATAATATTTAGCATTGCCACAAATTGAGAGAATATCAATATTTTCTGATTGGAAGATCTGGCCTGAGAAATAATTTCTTTTAAAGCATCGATCTTACAGCTTCCACCAGTATAGTTTTCAATAAATAGACTAGGATCATTGCAGACCTGTCTTAAACGGGTGATTGCACTAATAATCTTGATCTGAGATTTTTCATAACCAAATTCTTTAAATTCTTTGGAAAGATCCTGTCTTGTTTGAGCTAAAAGATCAAGATAGATCATCTTCTGTTTGTCTGTTAATTCAATTGTATATTTAGTTTCTGTCTTTTCAGGTAATTCTGTTAATACATCAGTTTTCATACGTCTTAAAACAAAAGGCTGAATTCTCTTTGCCAATAGATCACTGATTGCTTTATTGTGATCTAATAAAATTGGCTTTTCATAATTTTCTCTAAACTGACGTCTATTTAACAGCATACCAGGCATAATAAAGTCAAAGATTGACCATAGTTCAGATAAACTGTTTTCAATTGGTGTTCCTGTTAAAGCGAATTTTGTATTTGCCTGAATCATTTTTGCACATCTAGCATTTAATGAAGTAGGGTTTTTAATATTCTGTGCTTCATCCAGGAATAAATGATTAAACTGAATACCATTATAATAAGGATAATCATTACGTAATAATGGATAGCTTGTGATAATCAGATTGTATTGATTTACTTCACTGATCAGATTTCTACGTACATTCTGATTTCCTGTAACGATCAGATATTTTAAATCTGGAACGAATTTTTTAATTTCATCCTCCCAGTTGTAGATCAGGGAAGAAGGGCAGACAACCATATTTGGTAATACAGAATGCTTTGCTTCATCCTTAATAAAGGTTAAGGTCTGTAAGGTTTTACCTAGCCCCATATCATCAGCCAGTATTCCCCCAAACTGATAATAGTTCATGGTTTTATACCACTGATATCCTGTGATCTGATAATCTCTTAATTCAGCGTTGATTTCAGGTGGCTGTTTAAATTCGATTTTTTCTCTTCTCTTGATACAGTCTAATAATTCTTTGAAATAAGCATCACTATTAGATAAATCAATTTGAGTATTTAAAATAAATGCCTGATTTTTATTGATCGATAGTTTTGATTTGCCCAGATCATCTGGTTTAATATTCATATAGCTTAATGAATCAATTACTTTCTTTGTATTTTCATCATCAAGGGAGATAAAGCTTCCATCACTTAAACGATAATATTTCTGTTTTAAACGATAACTTTTTAGTATATTCTTAAAATCACTTTTTAATATACCTTCATAGGAGAAAGAAATATCAAATAATTGAGATTCCTCATTAAATTTCATAGAATAATTTAATGTCTTATGACGAATAATTGTCTTAAAGGAATCAGAATAGAAAACCTCCATATTTTCCTGCATAATAGGAAGATATGTATTTACAAACTCTAATACTTCTTCCTGATTATCGATATACAGGTTATTTTTCCCAACTTTAAAATTGGCCAGATCAAATAAGCTCATCAGCTGTTCTTCTTTATTTAATTGTCTGATCAGATATTTACCATCTAATATAATCGATTCAGGATTTTCCATTGCATTGAATTCGTAGAATCCATACTGGAAAGTAGGGGTAGCTACGATCGATGATTCCTGTTTATCTAGATAAAGCTTAGCCTTTAATGGATATTGAATGATTTCTTCTAATAAAGAATCGGGTAATTCAACATTTGAAGGTAAACAAGGGATTACACGATTGATAAATTCATCCTTCTTTTTATCTGTATAAGGAATTACATATAGACCATTTCTTGCTGCCTCGATAAAAGGCTTCAGCTGATAGCGTGCATGTCTGGATAATCGATAAATAAAATTATTATAGAATACATATTCAAGATCATCCGTTAAAGGAAGAATACGATGGATCACCTTGATATCTAAATAGATCTGATGATCGATATATTGAATTTTAATTGGATGATTGAATTTATCCGTTACAATTTCAATATTTTCATATCCCCCTTCAGCACTCTTGAGATTAATTTTTTCTCCCGCTAACAGCTTTAGTATTTTCTTTAGATAAAGATCATTTAAAAGAATGTATCTATTATAGATCAGCTGAGGCATTGTTTCATTGATCTCACTGATTAAATTTAAAAGTCTTTCATCTATTTCAGATAATTTTTGATAGTATGGATTTAAAGTAAAGGTATCGCTGTATTCTACTTCTTCTTCATAGTTAAATGCTTCTAAAAGTTCAATAATATCCTTTACGATATAGGTTTTTCCTATTCCAATTTTAAATACCAGCTTAGGCTGATTTCCTGAAATATCTAAAATTTTGGTTAGAGTCAGCTGTTGTTTTATAATATTTTCACTAAATGTATCATGAGTAAAAGAATCAACGATATCATTGGTGATTTTTTCTATTCTTTCACTTTCAAGTCTATATTTTTCAATTTCATTATTTGCCTGTTTAATGGTTGCAACTATATGTTTACAAGCTTTATTGGGAAATTTTGCCATTTTACATGTACAAGTAAAGTTTTGAATCTGTGAACGATTAAACTCAATTTCACTATGATAGAGTTCAACATCCGCCTCAAATTTCTCATTCGATAGCTTTAGATTTTTGACTTGCTGATTATTTATTAATTCTGTTGCTTCTGAAATGACCTTTGGACTTTCAGAAATCATGTAAATCTGTCTTTCTGTAATCATTTTTTACCTCTGCTATTCATTATTCAGTTTATATTCACCAATCACAAAATATTGGCCTAATTGTTCATTATTAAAGTAGCGATGGATCTCCTTGATTAGTTCATCTTCTTCTCCAACACTATAGCCTACGATTGCCAGTTCATTATTGATCACAACAAAGGGAACGGATTCATATTCCTCATTATCAAAATCAATTGCACGATCAATATATTGATCGTATAGATCGTGATTATCATCTAGTTCATAGTAGTTTACAGTCATATCTGGAAATTCATTTTTTAATTTTGGAATTGCAATTAATTTGAAGTTTTCACAGTTCTGACAATAATCCACATAGAAAAAGTCTAATTCAAATTCTTCTTTTACCTTATTGCTGCTTTGACAGCCGAAAAGTAAAAGGATTATAAATAAGAATTTTAGTTTTTTCATAACATATCACCTTCTTAACATTATACCATAGAAATAGAGAGTTGAAAAGAATTTAAAAAAAGAAAAAAGGTTCTAAAATTGAACCAATTTATCATTACTGAATTACTTTAGCGTAATTCTATCTATTATATTTAAACCAAGCTTATGCGCATTTTGAGTGGCAATAAGGGTAGCTTCATCATTTAAGGATTCAGCTTCGTGGGCATCACTGCCTAGTATAACTGGAATAGAGTAGGAAGCAATGATCTGCCAGAACTCATCGCGTGGATAGCCTGTAGTGGTCCCATTTGGCCAGATCCTTCCTCTTAAATGATCACGATAGCCTTCAATATTATATTCTAATACCATATTGTATTTTATCGCAAGATCAGCAATTCTATGAATACATTGAATCGTGTAGTCATCTAGATCCTTTTGATTACATAAAAAGATATCTGGATGAGCAATATAGGTAAATAAATTAGACTGAATTGCTTTTTCTAACATCTTTACATATTGATCCATCTGTTCATGAGTTTCAATTCGGCTAGATGGATGGAACTGATCAGTATAGAAATGAGGTCCTAAAATCAGGTAGTCTACCTTTTTTCTTATCTCTTCATAAAAATCATATTCCATTTCTATATATTCTGATTCAAAACCACAATAGATCGTGATTTTATCCTTATATTTTTCCTTTAAACGATGGATTGAATCAATATATTCATCTACTTCTTCATAGCTCATTCTAATCTTACTGGTCGGATCATGCTTAAAGGCAATATGATCAGAAAAGCCAAGGGTATCCATTTTGGTTTCAATTGCTCTTAATACATATTCTTCATCTTCATTAGAAGCATGATGACATCTTTTAGTATGGGTATGTAAATTAAACTGCATATAATCACCTCATCCTTTATTTTACTCCATTTAATTTAAAATAGGTAGTCAAACTTGAAAGGGAAATACGGATTTGTTATAATGGGAGAGAAGTGAGGCTATATGAAAAAAATTGTAATTATTGGTGGTGGAGCAAGTGGTCTTGCCTGTGCCCTAACTTTAAATGAATTAAAAAAACTATATCAGATGGATCTTTCCATTACAATTCTTGAAGCAAATGAAAAATTAGGGAAAAAAATACTCGCTTCAGGTAATGGAAGATGCAATCTTTCTAATACAAATATATCTGCTAATTACTATCATCATAAAGATGATTTTGTTCTGGAAACTATTTTAAATGACTTTAGTGTTTATGATTTCTTTGATCATAACGGTCTATGGACCAGGGTAGAAGGTGAACTTTACTATCCTAATAGTAAACAGGCAAGCAGTGTTGTTCGTTTCTTTGAGAAACATTTAGATGATGTGATGATTGCTTATCATACAAAGGCAGAACATATTGATGTGCAAAATAGACGTGTGATCACCAGTCAGGGAATATATCTTTATGATGAACTGATCCTTGCATGTGGTTCAAAGGCAGCTGCAAAGCTGGGAGGAAATGATTCTGGCTATAGAATGTTAAAGGAATTAAATCATCATATTACTGATTTAAAACCAGCTCTTGTACAGCTTAAAAGCAAACAGGTAGAAAAATATTTGAAGGGATGCAGACTGAGAGGAACCTTTTCTCTTATAAGAGAGGGAAAGTGCATTGCTAAAGAAAAAGGGGAACTTTTATTTAGTGATTATGGATTATCGGGTATTGCTATCTTTCAGTTATCTCGTTTTTATGAATATGGAGATGAAATTGAAATAGATCTATTTGATGATCTTTCTGAAAATGAACTTAATCATAGACTGAAGGAATTATTATCTAATAATGCCCTTGATCTGGAAATGATATTACCTTCACAGTATGGAAGATTCTTATCTGGTAAGATTCATGAAATCAATTATTCAAATACCAAAGAGGTTGTTAAATTACTTAAGCATTATCATTTTAAAATCGATGGCTTAAATGATTTTGAAAATGCTCAGATCGTAAGAGGGGGACTTAGAATGAGTGAAGTAAATGACGATCTGTCTTCTAAGCTTGTGGATCATCTTTATATCTGTGGAGAATTATTGGATATTGATGGACCTTGTGGTGGATATAACCTTCATTTCGCTTTTAGCAGTGGCTACAAAGTAGCTGCAAATATTATCTATAAACTGATGGGAGGGGATCAGTAATGGAAGAGAGTTTTATTCAAAAAATTAAACCTCATTTTTCACTGATCAAAAAACTATCACCTGTAAAGCTGATTGCTTTAAGCTTTATAGGACTGATATTAATTGGATCATTGTTATTGTATTTACCTGTTTCCTGTAAAACAGAAACGAGTTATCTGAATCATTTATTTATTGCGACTAGTGCATCCTGTGTTACAGGGCTTGTTACTGTTACACCCTGTGAACAGTACACAGTTTTTGGTCAAATTATCCTTTTGTTTTTAATACAGATCGGAGGATTAGGGTTTCTTACTTTGCTGATGATCTTTTATAGTGTTGTGGATCAACGCCTAAATCTATCTTCTAAAATGATGCTTCAGCAGGCTTTAAATATTAATACCTTAAATGGGATTTCTAAATATTTATATAAAATTATACAATATACTTTAATTATGGAAGGTAGTGGATGGGTCTTATTAACTATCGCTTTTTCTAGATATTATTCATTTGGTAAAGCTTTATGGTATGGTCTATTTCATAGTATATCTGCCTTCTGTAATGCTGGATTTGATCTTTTAGGTAATTCTAGTTTGATTGCTTTTCAGTATGATGTAGCGATCAATTTAATAATCTGTGCCCTGATCATTATGGGTGGACTTGGGTTTATTGTTCATCTTGATATTGAAAATAAAGTCAAGAGGGAATATAAGAGCTATAAACAGTCAGAATTTAAATATCATTTTTCATTTAAAAGATTTATCGGTTCTCTTGCTTTACATACTAAGATCGTTTTGATCATGACCCTGGTTCTAACATTAGGAGGAATGATTGGTTTCTGGGTATTGGAAGCAAATAATACATTAGCTGGTGAATCAATTTTTCATCAGATGCTTTTATCATTCTTTCAGTCCGTTACCTTAAGAACAGCTGGTTTCTCTACAATGGATTATGCCTCATTAAAGGATGCTACTAAGTTATTTATGTGCATCTTTATGATGATTGGAGGATCTCCTGCAGGAACAGCTGGGGGGTTAAAATCAGTTACTATCTTTATTGTATTTATGTCGTTTATTCATTATTTAAAAAACAGTAAAGAAAATGTAGTATTTAACTTTGCTATCAAAGATGAGGATCAGAGGGTGGCTGGAAATTTATTTTTCTTAGGTGTTTTATGTATAACTGTTATGGTTATGCTTTTATCCCTTGTTGATGATCATGCTTTTATTGATATAGTATTTGAAATCTTCTCTGCATTTGGTACAGTTGGAATTACAGCTGGAATTACCTCTACCTTGAGCAATGCTGGTAAGATCTTAATTATTATCTTAATGTATGCTGGAAGAATTGGCCCAGCTACACTTGTATTATCATTTATCACAACAAAACGTAAAAATGCAGATATTACGCATCCAAGTGGAAATATATTAATAGGATAGGAGAAATTTATGAAGGATAAACAATTTATAGTTATAGGTTTAGGAATATTTGGAGAAACAGTTGCTCAAAGGCTAAGTGAGCTTGGTCATGAAGTAATGGCATTAGATGATAATCTTAAAAGCGTAGAAAAAATATCTGATAAAGTTACAAAAGCAATCTGTGTAGATACCAAGGATAAGGATGCTTTAGAGGATCTGGGAGTAGGAGATTTTGATTGTGCTATTGTAGCTATCGGTACAGATCTTGAATCAGAAATTCTAACAGTTTTGAATTTAAAAGAACTTGGAGTTAAAGAAATTTATGCGAAAGCTAAAAACGAACAGGCTGCTAATGTATTATTAAAAGTTGGAGCAGATCATGTAGTTAGACCTGAAAAAGAACGTGGTTTGGCTTTGGCAAATCATATTTTAAGTAAAGAGCTGATCAAGACACATGACTTCAATGACTATTATAGTATTATTGAAATTGAAGCACCAGTTACATGGATTGGAAAGAATCTTAAAACCTTAAATTTACGTCAGACTTATCAGATGAATATCATCGGTATACAATTAGCAAATCAGAATGAAATGAATATGTATGTGGATCCAGATCGTATTATCCAAGAAGGAGACTGCTTTATGGCCTTTGCTAAGAAGGATTTGGTACCAAGATTCAGATCACTTATTAAATAAATCAAGTCAGGTATAACCTGGCTTTTCTTATGCTATCTTAATTTCGTTGTTTAAATCTTAACAACATCTTAATATCTAAATCAATATAATATTTTCCGAGGTGGGAGAGATGAAAGATGTTTGTTTAATGCTGTTAATTATTGCCTCATTTCTAATTGGCTATTATGTACTTAGTGGTTTTGATCATCATCTGAGTATTCATTATCAGCATTTAAATGTACTAATTATAACAAATCAGAATATTCATATTGATTTACCCTATGTAGTGATTTCAGCTTCATTATTAACGGATATCAACTATGATTATATTATTTTATTTGATAGCTATGATCTTGAAAATTTAATCAATTATACAAAAATCAAAAAATATGGGATTACTAGTAAAGTCTATAGTAGATGCAATGATCAGGAGAATATAAATCTTTATATTAAGGAAAATATTGATCTAGTAGAAAATGTAGATGAATTAAAGCATTTATTGGAGCATTTATATGTTTAAAAAGGTTCAGAATCTATCAAATGTTAAAATCATTGCATTATCTTTTTTGGTCATTATTCTGCTGGGTACTTTTTTATTACTTTTACCCATCAGCTCCTGTGATCATTCAAGCTGTTCATTTGTAGATGCTCTATTTACTGCAACCAGTGCTACCTGTGTAACAGGACTCGTAGTTTTTGATACTGGAACTCACTGGTCGATATTTGGACAGATCGTTATACTATTAATGATCCAGATAGGAGGTCTAGGTTTTATTACCATCGGGGTATTTTTTGCTTCCTTTTTAAGAAAGAAAATCAATCTTAAACAAAGAAATCTAATTCAGGATTCAGTCAGCTCTTTGCATTTACAGGGGAGTGTTAAGCTGGTTATTAAAACCATCAAGCGTACTTTCATGATTGAATTGATCGGTGCTGTTATATTAACTATTGAATTTTTAAAGGATTATGATTTTATACATGCTATTTATTTTGGTATATTTCATAGTATCTCTGCTTTCTGTAATGCTGGATTTGATCTTTTAGGTTTTATTGAACCCTATGGTTCACTTGTTCCTTATAAAAGTGATCTTGTTATCAATTTTACCATTATGTCCTTGATCGTTATTGGAGGACTAGGCTTTATAGTATGGGATGATCTGAGTGAAAAGAAGTTTCATATTCATTCTTATTTATTGCAGACAAAGGTTGTATTGATCACAACATTTACCTTGATCATTGCAGGAACCTTAGGAATATATGCTTTAGAAAGAACGAATTCCTTATCTTCCTACTCTACAGATCAGGCATTACTGATCTCTATGTTTCAATCGATCACCTGTCGAACCGCAGGTTTTAATACCTTTGATATCACTCAATTTACAAGTGGAAGCAGATTGATCATGATGCTTTTGATGTTTATTGGGGGAAGTCCTGGTTCTACTGCTGGGGGCATTAAAACAACAACCTTTCTGGTACTTATTATCTTGGTGATATCGAATATACAAAATAAAAAGAACTGCAATATCTTTAATAGAAGATTTGAAGAAGATGGAATTAAAAAAGCTTGTACTGTCTTTTTTATCAATCTATTTTTCTTGATCACAGGGATCATGCTGCTGATGATCTTCCAGGAAAAGCTGGGCTTAGAAGAAGTGATGTACGAAGTCTTTTCTGCTCTTGGTACTGTTGGAATTTCTATGGGGATCACGCGTTCATTAAATATTGCAAGTAAGCTTGTTATTGTATTATTGATGTATAGTGGAAGAGTTGGGACTGTAACTTTTACTTTATTGATCACAGGTAATAAAAAAGAATTACATATTATGAATCCTGTTGAAAAAATAGCAATAGGATAGGAGGTTTTATATGAAATCATTTTTAATTATTGGAATGAGCAGATTTGGGCATCACTTAGCTTTGAAGCTTAAATCTTTAAATAATGAAGTTATGATCATTGATCAGGATGAATCAAAACTTGAGGATTTGACAAATATTATTTCTGATATTAAAATTGGAGACTGTACAAATGAAGATGTATTGAAAAGCTTAGGAGTATCTAATTTTGATGTATGTGTAGTATGTATAGGAACTAACTTTCAAAGCAGTCTGGAAATTACCAGTCTGTTAAAGGAATTAGGGGCAAAGTATGTCGTTTCTCATGCAACCAGAGATATACATGCTAAGTTCCTGTTAAAAAATGGGGCAGATGAAGTTATTTATCCTAATCGTGACAGTGCAGAAAAGCTTGCAACTAGATTAAGCAATAATCATTTATATGATTATATAGAATTAGATTCAGAATATTCTATTTATGAATTACCTGCAATGCCCCAATGGTTAGGAAAATCCATTATTGAAACGAATGTAAGAGCAGCCTTTAATGTTTTTATTATTGGTATCAAGAAAAATGGGAAAACAGAATTTATGCCTTCTGTTAATTATGTCTTTAATGAAGAAGATCATTTATTAGTTATTGGAAAGAAAAAAGATGTGGACCTGCTTTTAAGGATCATGTCATAGGAGTTATATGAAAGCAAAGATTGATTTTAATGAATTTATTCGTTTTTTACTTGTCCTATTTGGATTTATAATTTTAAGTCTATTACTGGGAGCAATAGGAGTTAATAAGGAAGATAATATATTATTATATATTATTGGAGTATTACTGATTGCAACTATTACTCATGGTTATTTCTATGGTATACTTGCCTCTATTATAAGTATGCTATGTTATAATTATTTTTTTACGATACCCATTTACAACTTTCACATGAGTGATACAAGTGATGTAATGCTCCTATTCTTCTTTATTGTGACATCCTTGATCGGCTGTAACTTGACCAATCGCTTCCAGCAGCAGCTTGTAATCTCTAGAGATAATGAAAAACTGATGAATGACTTATATCAATTATCAGAAAAACTGTTGAATATTACCAATGTAGATACGATTTTAAAAGTAGGAAAGCAATATCTAAAGGATTCCATTCAGGTTGATGTAGAGATTGAATTAGAGGAAAAACCAAGCTGCAATGATAACTATCCTATTACCTCTTTAAATCATACGATCGGCTATATTATTCCATTAAATACCCAGCCTTTATCGGAACATGATATCTTAATGATCAAGGCAGTCAGCAATGAATTAGGAAGTGTACTAGAAAGAGAATTTACTTATCTTGAACAAGAAAAGATCAAGCTGGAAATGGAAAAGGAACATATGACAAATTCCATGCTGCGTTCTATTTCACATGATCTTCGTACCCCATTAACTGGTATTGCAGGAGCTAGTCAGCTGATCTATAATCGTTCTCAAAATGAAGATATCAGAATATTATCTAAGGATATTAACGAGCAGGCAAATTGGTTAAGTCAGCTGGTAGAAAATATTCTTAATATGTCTAAGATTGAAAATGGAAATCTAGTTTTAAATAAAAATCTGGAGCTGATCGATGATCTTATTCAGGAAGCAATTCGTCTTAGACCAGAAATAATTAACCGTAATATTATTGTAAATAACACAAATGAGCTGTTATTGATCAATGTGGATGGAAAGCTCATTGTACAGGTACTTGTTAATTTACTTGATAATGCAATTAAATATACACAAAAAAATGATACGATTACGATTTCTGTTGAAAAGCTTGAAAAAGAGACTAAAATAAGCGTGGAAGATACAGGAACTGGAATCGATGATGATAAAATTGATACTATTTTTGATGAATTCGTTACTTATCCTGGTATTTCTGTGGATAGTAAAAAAGGAATCGGAATTGGACTGGCAATCTGTAAAGCAATTATTGAATTGCATGGTGGTCATATTTATGCAACAAATACACCACAGCATGGTGCTTTATTCTATTTTACATTACCAAATGAAAGTGAGGTAGATATTGATGAGTAATAGAAATATATTGATTATTGAAGATGATAAATATATTGTAAACTTTATAGGCATGTCACTATCTCAAGAAGGGTATAACTATAAAACAACTGCTCTAGGAAAGGATGCTTTAAGACTTATAAGTGAACAGATGCCTGATATTATATTATTAGATCTAGGTTTACCAGATATAGATGGTATTGAAATTATTAAATCTGTCAGACTGATATCTAAGACAGTACCTATTTTAGTGGTATCTGCTCGATTAGAAGAACAACAGAGAATTCAGGCTTTAGATCTAGGAGCTAATGATTATATTGTTAAGCCGTTTTATATGGGAGAGCTACTTGCGAGAATTCGTGTTGCTGAACGTCTGATCACCAATGAAGTAAAGGAAAATATGACATACTTTAGCTGTGATTTCCTATCTGTTGATTTTCAATCACATAAGGTATTAAAAAACCAGGAAGAGATCCATCTGACTCCTATTGAATTTAATCTTCTTGAGCTGC
>R17__coassemble_155_pt1 | contig 55835 bp, 49 predicted proteins | sample R17__metabat2_high_PE_012 | metagenome-assembled genome bin R17 | reverse complement strand
AACTAAATTCATTTTAATCTGATAAATAATTGGATGAGTAAGTGTCGAAAACCCGCATGTTCTTGTTTTACAGGCTTAAAAGAATGTGCTATTTTAAAAGGAATATGGTACAATTAGATTAACTGGAGGAAAAGGATATGTTAGTAAGAAATGACTGGAATAAAGATGTGAAAAAAGCTTTAAATGAATTCTTGATTCAATACCGAGATCAAAATCAATATGTTGTATTTGATTTTGATAATACCTGTTCCATTTTTGATAGTGCTGAGCATGTAGCCTTCTATCAGTTAAAAACCTTATCCTTTGCTTTAAATATAGAAGAAATGGAAAAAATGCTCTGGTCCTCTCTTATAAAAGATCAGGAGTATCTAGATTATATTGAGGATATTATAACTGCCTATACTTCATTATATAACCGTTTTGGTCCTTTTTCTTATATGGGGGTAAAGCCTGAGCTTTATAGTCAGCTTATGGATGATTCAATGTGGAAGGAACTGTATGTAAAAATCTTTCATCTCTATCGTCTGATTGAAAAAAAAGAAGGAACCACTAAGGCTTACTGTTGGATCTGTTTCTGGTTTACCAATATGACTAAAGAAGAAGTATATGATCTTTCCTGCCGTGCCTTACATTATTATAAGGACCTGCCTACAAGACAATTTTCTTGTTGCACTGATCCATTAGTTCTTTCTAAAACAGGAGTAAAAGAACTAATTCACCTGGAAGGGATCAGTATTACTGAAAATATAATAGAGCTATGGAAAAGCTTAAAGGAAGCAGAAATTGGCGTTTATGTCTGTTCTGCCAGTCATATTGAAGTGGTCAAGGCAGCAATCGATGTCTGGAATTTAAGAAAATATTGTGATGGTTTACTAGGAATGAGTGTTAAATATACAGATCATTTTGAAAATGAATATGATCTTTCAATTGGCTATAGCTATAAGGTAAAAAATAATATATGGGTCAATAATAAGGAGCCTATGCAGGCAATCTGTCAGGGAGAAGGAAAGGTAGAAGCTATCGATCATATACTAGTGAAAAAATATGGCTATGGACCCGCTGCTGCTTTTATGGATTCTACTGGTGATCTGCATTTTTGTAGTGAATATTCCAGCTTAAAGCTAGTGGTATGCTTTAATCGTGCTGACCGTTCCATCTATGATGGAGGGGGACTGATTGCTTTAGTGGCAGTATATCAGAAGGAAAAAGGATATAATAAACAAGATACTCATTATTATCTGCAGGGAAGAAACGAAAATAATCGTACCTTTATTCCTTATGAAGCAAGCTATCGCTTTAACAGTACTGCTTTACAGCTTTATAAAAATGAAGAAAACGAAAAATTGCTTACCTTGATTTTAAAGGAAAACAAAACGATCAAAGAAATCATAGATGATCATGTAAGAAAATATATTGATCCTGATTATAGAGGATATCACCAAAAGGAGGAGGTATAAATATGGATGAACGTTTAAAAAAACAGATTGAATTTATTCTTGAAATCGATCAGGAAAAGAATATCACAAGACAGACACATTTAAGTCATCAGGGAAGAAATGAAAATGATGCAGAACATGCATGGCATATGGCCATCATGGCCTATCTGCTGCAGGAATATGCCAATGAAAAAATCGATATTGGGAAAGTAATGATCATGTGTCTGATCCATGATATTGTGGAGATCGATGCTGGGGATACCTATGCCTATGATGCAGTGGGTCTTTCTAGTCAGAAAGAAAGAGAAGATAAAGCCAAGGAAAGAATCTTTTCTATACTTCCAGAGGATCAGAAAAAGGAGCTAATGGGGATCTTTGATGAATTTGAGGAATATCGTACTCCTGAAGCTAAATTTGCCCATGCTATGGATAATTTTCAACCTTTGTTATTAAATGATAATAATGATGGAGGAGACTGGGTGGAACATGGCGTAGAAGCTAAAATGGTCTATGGCAGACAGGCTAAAACAAAACTAGGATCACAAACCCTATATGAAGTTACAGATGCTATTCTTCAAAAGCATATTGAAAAAGGACATATTAAAGAATGATCTATACAATTATCACCCTGATTGTTTTAGTTCTTTTTTATGGCAGCTACTTTTATAAAAAAATAAAACAGTCTTCCAAGGGGATCGTGTCCGATCAGCTTGGACAGGGAAAAACAGGCTTTTGCAGGATGATAGAAATAGCAGTAAAGGTTGTGACTATAGCAGTAGTAGGAGTAGAAGTGATCTCTATTTATCAACAAAGTGCAGCTTCTTTAGCTTTATTAAAAAATATTGGTTTGATCCTAGAAATTATTGGTTTAATTTTCTTTATCTCTGCTTTATTTACAATGAAGGACAGCTGGAGAGCAGGGGTAGCTAAAGGTGATTCTACTCAATTAATTACTAATGGAATCTTTCAGATCAGTCGCAATCCAGCCTTTCTAGGTTTTGATCTGCTAGATCTAGGGATTGCAATGGTCTTTTTCAACTATCCTTTATGGATCATCAGTTTTCTTTCAGTATTGATCTTTCATTTACAGATCGTCAATAATGAAGAACCCTATCTGATGGAAGCATTTGGACAGGAATATATGAATTATACAAAATCAATCAATCGTTATCTTGGGAAAAAGAGAGGTAAATAGCTATGATACATAATATGCATTTAAATAAAGAACCGTTTGAAAAAATAGTAAGTGGTAAAAAGAATATCGAATTAAGATTATATGATGAAAAAAGACGTAAGATCAAAGCTGGAGATCAGATCAATTTTGACTGTGAGGGAAAGATCATTAAAACAAAGGTAATTAATTTATCTTTAGCTGATGATTTTGACGAGCTTTATCATAAGCTGGAATTAGATTCAGCAATTTATGGAGAAAGTGATTCAATGCTTGCATACTATAATCTAGAAAGACAGCAGCTTTATAGAGTAGTAGGAATTGAAATACGATTAATTTATAAAGCAGGAATAGATATTGGAGGAACCAATGTCAGATGTGCTGTTTTTGATTCTTTAATGAATATGGCAGATGTCTATAAGGTACCTACTGATCAAAATAAGAATGGACAAGAAAATCTGAGCCCAGTAGTGGATTTTCTTAAAGGATATGAAATTGAATCCATTGGGATCGGAGCACCAGGACCATTAGATGCCAGAAAAGGAAAGATCTTAAATCCTCCAAATCTGATAGGATGGGATAACTTTGAAATAGTGGATTATTTTCAAAATATTTTCCATGTTCCAGTCCTTTTAACAAATGATGTCAATGTTGCAGGATTAGCAGAAAGCAGACTTGGAGTAGGTCAGGGCTATGAATCTATGTATTATATTACGATGTCTACTGGTTTTGGAGGAGCTTATGTTTTTAGAGGAGAGCTGATCAATGGAATCTCTACAAGTGTAGGAGAAATTCATAATATGATCGTTAATGAAGATAAGCATCACCATAAGGGAACAAACCCAGGCTGTTTAAATGATCAATGTGGAGGCTTTGGTTTATCTCTATTTGCCAGTGAAGCCTATGGCAGAGAAGTGAAGGCAAAAGAACTATTTGAATTATATCATGCAGGAGATCCTATTGCTTTGAAAATTATCGAGCATGCTGTAGATACTGCAGCCAAGGGAATTGCTAATATCGGCTGTGTGATCGATCCTGAGATCTATATTATTGGGGGATCAGTAGCTATCTATAATCATGATTATGTTGAAATGATCTTTGAAAAAGCAAAGGAATACTATATGAAACCAGAATTCCTTCAATATAAATACGCTAAATTTGAAGATGATGCAGGACTGATCGGAGCTGCTTTATTAATAGAATAGGATACTTTATTTTACTATTTAATCAATTTATTTTTTGGTAATTAGAGGTAAAATAAAGACAGGAAAGAAGGGATAGAATGTATAATTTTGATCAGAATTTTAGAATGATGCAGACTTTTGCAATGCTGATGTTTGCTTTAGTTTTTGGCATTATTCTATTTACAGTTATTAAGAACCTGATGCAGTGGAATAAAAATAATCATTCACCAGTGCTGAGTGTTGAGGCAGTTGTAATCGATAAAAGAAGTGAAACAAGAATTTATCATAATACAAATAATATGGGAAGCTCTCATACTGATTATTATGTTACCTTTGAATTTAATTCTGGAGATCGAATCGAATTAGAGATGGATGGCAGTGAGTATGGTATGCTGATCAAGGGAGACCATGGTGATCTGACATTCCAGGGAACAAGATATTTAGGTTTTGAAAGATATTAAAAGAGATTGGAGTTTTATCCAATCTCTATTTTTGAATGTTTTTAAAGGCTGTAGACATCATTAATTTAATACGGTTCAACTGATTTACTTTGGAAATACCTGGGTCATAGTCGATTGCTACGATATTAGATTCAGGATATTTCTTTCTTAGAGTTTTAATAACTCCCTTACCAGTTACATGGTTAGGCAGACAACCAAATGGCTGCATGCAGACAATATTTGGTGCTCCTTCTTCAATTAATTCAATCATTTCACCAGTTAAGAACCAACCTTCACCATTGCTGTTTCCTAGCGATACGATTTCACTTGCTTTATTTGCTAAATGAGAAATAGGAGATGGAGCAGTGAAACGATTTGATTTTTCTAGCGCTTCTCTCATAGGTTTTCTTAGCCAGTCCATAGCAGCAATAGCGATATTACAGATCATCTTTGATTTAGTAGTAGTTTCAAAATGATCATGATCAAAGTTTGTATTGTAGAAACAATAGTAGAAGAAATCAATTAAATCTGGCATTACAGCTTCTCCACCTTCAGCTTCAACGATATCTACGATATGGTTGTTGGCTTCTTCAGAGAACTTAACTAGGATCTCACCTACTAACCCAACTCTAGGCTTTTTAATATCTAAGCATGGTAATTCATCGAATTCCTTAACGATCTGCTTACAGTCTTTTGCAAACTGTCTGATTGAAGGATGCTTTAAATGTTCCTTTACGATTTCAACCCATTTATGGTATAAAGCGTTAGCTGAACCAGGGACAGCTTCATAAGGTCTTACACGATATAGGACACGCATAAATAAGTCTCCATAATAAACACCAAGAATACCACCAACTAATAAAGGTAAAGTTAACTGGAAGCCAGGGTTTCCTTCAAGTCCAGAAAGGTTAGCAGAAATTACTGGGATATAGTCTAAATTAATATCCTTTAATGCTTTACGGATAAAGGCAATATAATTTGTTGCACGGCATCCTCCACCTGTCTGAGAAATGATTAAAGCGACCTTATGAGTATCATATTTACCAGAGGTAACAGCGTTCATCATCTGTCCAACGGTTAAAATAGAAGGATAGCAGGCATCATTATTAACATACTTTAGACCACATTCAATATCCTGTTTATCTCCTTCAGGTAAAACAACGATATTAAAGCCATTATTACGACATACCTCTTCTACAAACTGGAAGTGAATAAAGGACATCTGTGGACATAGAATTGTATAATTCTCTTTCATTTCTTTAGTGAAAGGAACAATACGTGGACGATAGTCTTCGTCTTTTCTTTCGTAATTTGTTGCTCTTCTTTCATCCATACTAGCCTTTAAAGAACGAATACGGATACGGATAGCCCCAAGGTTGCTACCTTCATCAATTTTAATTAAAGTATAGATCTTACCCTTAGCTTTTAAGATCTCCTGTACCTGATCAGCTGTAACTGCATCTAGACCACATCCAAAGGAAGTTAACTGAACTAATTCCAGATCATCTCTTGTAGTAACAAAGGCTGCAGCTTTATATAAACGAGTATGGTACATCCACTGATCAACAACACGAGTAGGTCTCATTAATAGATCATTCTGGGATACCATTTCTTCAGTTAATACGCATAATCCTTCAGCTGTAATTAAATCAGCTAAACCATGGTTGATCTCAGGATCTAAGTGATATGGACGACCAGCTAGAACGATTCCCTGAGTATGGTGTTCCTCCATATATTGAAGAGTTCGTTTTCCTTCTGCAATAACATCTTCTTTGTATTGCTTTAAGGCTGCAAAACCAGCATCAACTGCTTTTTCAATATCTCCCTTATGGATCGTATAGCCAACTAAAGCATCTTTCATTACCTCTACAACCTTATCACGGTTATTTAAGGTTAAGAAAGGCTGAATCAGTTTTACTTTATCGATATCTTCTACGTTATTTTTTATTGTTTCTGGATAGCTTGCTACAACTGGACAGTTATAGTGGTTACCCGCATTGCTATCTTCCATTCTTTCATAGATAACAGAAGGATAGAAGATCGTTTTAATTCCTTTATTGATCAGACTTTGAATATGTCCATGAACCATCTTAGCTGGATAGCATACTGATTCAGAAGGAATAGATTCCATTCCTAGTTCATAGATCTTCTTTGTACTTCTTGGTGAAAGCTGAACTCTAAATCCAAGAGAAGTAAAGAAGGTATGCCAGAATGGATAGTTATCATACATATTTAAAACTCTAGGAATTCCAATGGTTCCATTGTAGGCATCAGCTTCCTTTAAAGCCTGATACTGGAATACTCTTCTGTATTTATAATCAAATCCGTTTGGAATAGTCTTCTTTGAAATTGGTAAACCAGCCCCTCTTTCACAACGGTTACCAGAAGTAAAGACACGTCCATCATTAAAGCATGTTAAGGTTAAAGCACAGTTATTTGTACATTTCCCACAATGTTTAAATTCCTTTGTATAGCTTAAAGCATCGATTTCATCCTTTGTTAAGGTAGTAGTTACTTCATTCTCAGTAGCATATCTTTCCTTAGCTAATAAGGCAATTCCATAGGCCCCCATTAAACCTGCGATCGTAGGTCTGAAAGGCTGAATACCAGTTTCTAATTCAAAAGCTCTTAAAATAGCTTCATTATAGAAGGTACCACCCTGAACGATTACATGCTTACCTAAGGATTCAGGATTACGAAGCTTAATAACCTTATATAATGCATTCTTGATAACTGAATAAGATAAACCAGCAGAAATATCAGCTACTGTAGCTCCTTCTTTTTGAGCCTGTTTAACCTTAGAATTCATAAATACAGTACATCTAGACCCTAGATCTAGAGGCTTAGTAGAAGCTAAAGCAACCTGTGAGAACTGATCTACCTTCATTTTTAAGGATTTAGCGAAGGTTTCAATGAAAGAACCACATCCTGAAGAACATGCTTCATTTAATAGAATTTCATCAATTACTCCATCCTTGATACGGATAGCCTTCATATCCTGACCACCGATATCTAAAATAAAGTTAACATCTGGCATAAAATGCTTAGCAGCCTTAAAGTGGGAAATAGTTTCTACTTCTCCCATATCTAATTTTAAAGCAGCCTTGACTAAAGATTCCCCATATCCAGTTGAACCAGATTGTACGATATGCACATTTTCTGGCATCTTTTCATAGATTTCCTTTAGGATCTGCTGAACAAGAGTTAGTGGATCTCCCTTATTTGATCCATAGAAGCTATATAGGATTTCATCATTTTCTGATAATAGAACTACTTTAGAGGTAGTAGAACCTACATCGATCCCAAGATAAGCATTCCCTTCATAGCTTTCTAGATCACGATAAGAGACCTGACCCTGAGAATGTCTTTGTCTGAAATCTTCTAATTCTTCTTCATCTTTAAATAAGATAGGTAAATGATCATTTGCATTATCATCTAATACATTGATTGATTTTAATTCTTCAATCAGATTTTCTAGAGTAACCTCTCTTGTAGCGTCATGAGCATGAATATTAGCTCCCATTGCCACGAATAATTGAGAATTATCTGGGAAGATAACATGTTCCTCATCTAATCCCAGGGTTTCAATAAAACGTTCTCTTAGGCTTGATAAGAAATATAATGGACCACCTAAAAAGGCAACATATCCTCTAATAGGCTTTCCACAGGCTAACCCTGAAATAGTCTGATTGACTACAGCCTGGAAAATAGAAGCAGCGATATCTTCCTTTGAAGCTCCTTCATTGATCAATGGCTGAACATCTGTCTTAGCAAATACTCCACAACGAGAAGCAATAGGATAGATGGTTGTATGCTTTTTAGCCAGTTCATTTAATTCTCCTGCATCACACTGCAGCAAGGTTGCCATCTGGTCGATAAAAGCTCCAGTTCCTCCAGCACAGCTACCGTTCATTCTCTGTTCAAGATTGCCATCAAAATAAGTGATCTTTGCATCTTCTCCACCTAATTCAATCGCAACATCTGTTTTAGGAATATATTTTTCAATGGTACTTGTACAGGCAATTACCTCCTGTACGAAATGAATATTAACAGCTTTAGATAAGCTCAAACCACCAGATCCAGTCATGGCGATCTTTAAATCAAGATTTCCCATTTCATTGTATAATCTTGCTAACATATTCTTTAATGTCAATAAAACATCTGAGAAGTGTCTCTGATAGATTGAATAAATACATTCATCATTTTCATTGGTGATATAGAATTTAATGGTTGTTGAACCAATATCAATTCCTAAATAATTCATTATAAATCCTCCTCACATTCTTTGATACATAAATGCAGTTCATGTACCTTTTTTAAAAGCTTGACCTGTTTTTTATTAGGGGCTTTTTTCATCAGATCCTCTAGGATCATAGCGTAGCTTTCTAGCTGATCATTGATCATATTACTCGCTTCTTCATTAATATAAATACGCATTTTGCGTTTATCCTTTTCATCCTGTTTATAGGTCACATAGCTGTCTTCCTCTAGTCTTTTGACTAAAACTGAACATCTTTGCTTCGATACACATAAGAGCTTAGCTAATTCATTTAGTGTTAAACCATCATGCAGCATTAAAATACATAGGGTACGAAAGGACATCGTAGGCAATGTAGAGATACTTTCATGCTGGAATGGTTTCAAAATCACTTCATTGAATAAAAGCAGATCTCTTAAATCCTCATGAAATATAGAATAATCCATTTTTTCCCTCCTTTATCGTCAATATTAGTTGACATTGTATTGTCAATAAAGGTTGACGGTTGTATTATAATTCTAAATTTTTTAATTGACAACTAATATGATTATATAATTCTTTCCTATTTAGAAAAAAAAGAAAAGTATCCTTTTATAACGATTTCACAGGTTGTAATTCAATAGAAAATATGCTATTTTAAGGCAAAGGATGTGATAAAAATGCAATGGATGGGACACCTGAAAACAATCAATAAACATAAATTTACAGTTATGAAGCTATGCTTTAGATGTGGACTATATAAACAGGGATTACTGCATGATCTATCTAAATACTCATGGGTAGAATTAAGAACTGGTTTTAAATATTATAAAGGAACCTATTCCCCTAATTCAGCTGAACGTAATGAAAAGGGCTATAGTGAAGCCTGGCTGCACCATAAGGGAAGAAATAAACATCATTTTGAATATTGGATCGATTGTGTTAAAGGAGAATGGGTGGGCTGTAAAATGCCTTTAAAATATGTTATTGAAATGTTCTGTGATCGTGTTGCAGCTTCCATGACCTATAAGGGAAAGGATTTTGACTGTTCAAGTCCTATGGAATACTTTAACTCCCATAAGCATGAATACTATCTGATGCATCCAGAAACCTATGCTTTAATTGAAGGTCTGCTGCTCTATCTGCAGGAGCATGGACTAGATGCTGCTATTGATTATATAAAAAAAGAAATACTGCCTAAGGGGACATATTAAAACGATATCAGATGATATCGTTTTTAAATGAAATAAAGTAAGGCTAACAGAGAAGCTAACAGAAAGCCAGAAAGAATATCTGAAGGAAAGTGAAGCCCCCCTATTAAACGAGAAAGGCCAACCAGTAAAGCAAACAGTAAGGTGATCATCCCTAAAGGTAAAGAAATATAAAGGGTACAATAGCCAATGGCAAAAGCACTAAGAGTATGTCTTGATGGAAAGGATTCTCCCTTATCATGCTTGTCTAAAGGGATAAAATCATAGATCTCATAGGGTCTAGGCTTATTTATATATTTTCTGATCAGAGTGCAAAGTAAAAAAGATAAAGCGGGAATGCAAAGGCATTTTAAAAATCTTTCATCCTGCATATAAAAAAGATAAGCTAACAGGCATGGATAAAAAATAATATCGATCAAGGGACAAAAATGGATCAGTAAACGAATATATTTTTCTTTAACTTTATCTTTGTGAATATAATTTGTAGTATCTATATAAAATTTTTCTAACATAATGAACTCCTTTTATAAGTATTTTATCATTTTTTTGACTATATAAAAGTAGAAGGGGTGAAAAAAATGAAATATAAAGTAGAACTGCAGGATGAACAATATACCTGTGGGATCAGCTGTATCAAAATGATCCTTAATAGATATCATATTGTTACTACAGAAAGAGAAATACAGAAAAGGAGTGGATTATTGTTAAGCGGGATCACCTTATCTGGGATGATCGCCTGCTTTAGATCCTATGGGATCGAAGCCAAGGGGTATAAAGGAGAAATTGAACAATTAGATGTAAATCATGCATCTATTTTACTGGTTGAACATCATGGTATGAATCATTATATATTATTTGATTCTAAAAAGGGAAGCTACTATCGATGTATAGATCCTGATAGTGGAGTAGTCTACTACACAGTTGGGGAATTAAGTCAGATTTTTTTAAATAGAGTAGTCGTTATTTATAATGCCATTTATAATAAGCAGGAAAAAAGAGAAGATCTAAAAACCCTGATTCAATACTATCTAAAATGCTTTTTTAAGGAGATCATGGTGATTTTTCTTTTAAGTATGGTTTTATGGGCATTGTCACTTAGCACTCAGTTTATGATCAGTGAGCTGATTCAAAGCTATTCCTTTTATTTAATGGTTCTATGTGCGCTTATTTTACTTTTAAAGGAGCTGATCGATTATTTATTAGAATGCTATCTGTTATCTTTTAGAGTCCAAAGTAAAAAGAAGGTTTTATTGAAAAAGATGCTCACCTATCTGCAAAGTGGGGAAGAGGTCTATTTATCGAATAAGGTTGAAAATAGAATGATCCTGCTAGAAAAAATGGAGGAGGTATTTACCTATATCAATAGACTTTTTTCTCATCTGTTTTTAGATCTTATGCTGATTGTTTTTGTTCTGATCTATTTATTTTATTATGATCGTGATCTCTTTATTGTCAGTCTGCTTTTAATGAGTGGGGTAGTAATTCTTTTTTCTATCAAACAGGATAAAATTAAAATGTATGAAAGAAGACTGTTGTCTTTGTATCAGAAGTTTTCTGGTGACTGTAAGGAAAGAATGTTATGGAGAATAGGGTATCGTCTTAAAAATAAGGATCATCTTTTGCAGGATTATGAACAGTATCTAAATGAACAAAAGGATATTGAAGGAAAATATATTTTACTAGAAAAAATAATAGGAAGCAGCTTTGTGATCTTTGAGATGGGGATCATTCTCTATAGCTTATCTATGCAGATGGAGCTTAATGAGATCTATTTAAAGGTAATGCTCATCAGCCTTGTAAATTCCTCCTTTATGGAGCTTTATCATGATTATCTGGATTATTATAAGATGAATACGATCTATTTAAAAACAATCGAAACAGCAAGCAATAAGGAACCCTTTAAGGAAAAGGTGGAACATTTAAGATTAGATAATTTTGCCTTCAGCTATGGATATAATGGGAAAATAATTGAAAACTGTGATATTAGCTTTCCTAAGCATTGCTATCTGATAGGAAATAATGGATGTGGGAAAACCACTCTTTTAAAGCTGTTAGCAGGCTATTATGATCATTATTTAGGTCATTATTATATTAATGAACATGAAGCTAAGAATCTAAGCTTTGAAGATCTGAATCATCATCTTGTTTATTTAGATAGTGAGGTGGAGCTGCCCTTTTATTCTACTGCAGAATTATTTGATCATGATTTTTTAAAAAGAACAGGATTTGAGGATCTATATAATCTTCCTGTTGAGGCTCTTTCAAGGGGACAGAAGCAAATTATTGTATTTCTTTATAGCATTTTCTTAAAATTTGATGTATATTTACTTGACGAATGCTTCAATCATATTGATGATGAGTGTTTAAAAAAAATCTATGTCCTGCTTGAAGGAGAGCTATTAGCAGATCAGATAGTGGTTTATAGTGAACATCACGTAAAAAAGATACCCAAAACATTTGAATCTGTTATAATGAAGGAAAAGAAAATTGAAAGGATCTAGAAAATGGTAGATTTAGAAATCATTAATGAATTAGATGAAAACCTAGAAGAGTTTGAAAATTTATATAGAGAAATCGCAGAGGTTACTGCTGAAGAATTAAATATCGATGATTTATTGGAGTTTTCGGTAACCTTTGTAAGTAAAGAAAGAATCCATGAGATCAACCGTGATTATCGTCATGTGGATCGTGTAACGGATGTTATTACCTTTGCTTTAGAGGATGAGGATAGTCCCTTTATTGAAGGTATGCCTAGAGAATTAGGAGATATCTTTATCTGCTTAGATCGCGCTAAGGAACAGGCAGTGGATTATGGTCATTCTTTAAAAAGAGAAATGTGCTTCTTATTTGTTCATGGTCTGCTGCATTTATTGGGCTATGATCATATGAATGAAGAAGAAGAAAAAGAAATGTTTGGATTACAGGATGTAATTTTAAATCGTATGGAAATCACAAGAGAAAAAATAGATTAGGAGGATACTATGTTTAAATCAGGTTTTGTAAGTATTGTAGGAAGACCAAATGTAGGAAAATCAACTTTTTTAAATCATGTTTTAAAGACTAAGGTCGCCATTACCAGTAATGTAGCACAGACTACAAGAACAACCCTGCAGGGGATCTATACAGATGAAAATGCACAGATCATTTTTATTGATACACCAGGGATTCATAAGCCTCAGGATCGTTTAGGTTCTTTTATGAACACTACTGCTTTTAACTCTGTATTTGGAGCTGATATTGTTTTATTTATGGCTCCTGGGGATGAAAGAATTGGACCAGGGGATGAATATATTTTAAATCGTTTAAAAGAAGCTCAGAAAGAAATGGAATTTCCTGTATATCTTGTTTTAACGAAGGTAGATCTATTAGAAAAGGATCAGATCATGGCCCGTTTAACCGAATGGGCTGGTAAATACCCATTTAAAGAAATTGTACCAATTTCTTCAACTGCAGATTTCCAGGTACAGGAATTATTAGAGATCATGAAAAATGATCTGCCTGAAGGAATGCAGTACTATGATGAAAATATGATCACTGACCATCCTGAAAGATTTATGGCTGCAGAGTATATTCGAGAAAAGATACTTTATTTTACGAATGAAGAAATCCCTCATAGTGTTGCTATCGTGATCGATCAATATACTGAAAGAGAAAATGAAGTGGATATTATGGCTTCTATCGTTTGTCTTCGCAATAGTCAGAAGAGTATTTTAATTGGTAAACAGGGAAGTATGATCAAAAAAATCAGAGTGGCTGCCAGCAAGGATATTCGTAAATTATTAAATAAGAAGGTTAATCTTGAATTATATGTTAAGGTTGAAAAGGATTGGCGAAATAAAGCATCTTATCTAAAGGAAATTGGATATAACGAAGATGAATACTAATCAGGAGGTAACTACTGGGATCGTTTTAAAGGTAGTTCCTTATAAGGAAAATGATAATCTATTAACGGTTTATACCTTGGATTATGGAAGAATCACTATTCATGCCAAGGGAGTCAGAAAGGTAAATAGTAAGAATGCTTCTGCTACAAGTGAGCTTACCCTATCTGAGTTCACCTTTATCCCTAAAAAGGGGATCAGTACTTTGATCAAGGCTTCTTCGATCAATTATTTTAGAAGAATCAAGGAAGATCTAAAAGAATATGTTTATGCGACTTATTTTTTAGAATATATTCTAAAGGTAACAAAAGAAAATGATCCAGATCAGGATCTTTATAATCTATTAAAGGTAAGTCTGGAGAAAATGGAGCAGGGGATCCCCTATCTTCTGCTTTATAATAAGTTTTCTTTAGCTATGCTGGAAGGTGAAGGAATTTTACTGGAGGCAGATGAATGTGCAGTTTGTGGTTCTTTAAATCATATTGCCACGATCTCTATTCCTAAGCTTGGCTTTGTCTGTAAGAACTGTATGGATCTGAAAGATCGTATTTTAGATAAAGAGGTTTTAAGACTGTTTAGACATTTAGTACGTGTACCTATTGATAAAGTAGAGATGGTGGAATATAATGCCCTTACTATTAAAGAGGTTACGAAGTATGTTGAAGCCTTTGTAGATGAATATAGTGGTATTTATTTTCAGTCTAAAAAGTTTTTTAAGTAATTTCCTTGTTTTGATCCTATTTTATATAGGAGGAAACAATATGGAAAAGAAAAAGTTAGAATATTTAATGGATGTGGCAAAGCTGAGTGATAGAATTATATTTGCTAAGTTCTGGAACAGCATTATGGAGGCAAGTGGAAATCATGCTTATTGTATCGAAGAGATGCCTTGCTTTATTACCTATTTGAAATTTAGTGAGGATCCAGAGATCAAATATGATAGTGTAGTAATGCATTATAGAGATCAATATGAGCTTGTTTTAACGCTGTTATATGAAATGGAGGATATCCAGGAAAAAATAAAAGCTTATGATCATGAACAGAATCAAAAGCATGATCTGATTATCCTGCATGCAACGTTAACCAAAAATAAGCCAAGCTACAGTTACTGTTAGGAATCAAAATGATTCCTTTTTTTATTCAAAAATATTTATTATTTGATAAATTTAGGATATAATATAATGTACTATGTAGGGGGATAAGTGCATGAAAACACAGGAAAAATATGCATCTGTCAAAATGACTGAAATTCCTTATAATGTTTATACACCTATGATTCGTTTTAGATATTATGGTATTATTCAAATCATTCATCCTTTTGGGGAACATATTGAAAGATATGATCATTTTGCCAGATATCTGTGTAATAAAGGATTTGTAGTGATCGTAAGTGAAATATTAGGTCATGATGGGGCGTTATTTCAAAATGAATTGGGCTATTTCGATAAAAAGTATGGCTGGGAATCTCTTATTCAGGATCTTGACCGTTTAAGATCTATGATTCATCCCCGTTATGCTGATTTACCTTATTTTATGTTATCTATTGGTTCTGCTAATGTTTTACTTCAGTCCTATCTGATGCAGTATGGAGACTATGTACAGGGAGCATTAATGATTGGAATGTTCCATCGTGGAGATAATCTAACATTCAAGAGTCTTTTGTTACAGGCAGATATTCTGATCTTTGGAAATAAGCATCATAGTGAACTGTTAGATCGTATGGTTTTTGGTCATGTAAGGCAGGTTAGACATTATAACTATAAAAAGATGAAATGGCTGTCCCATGATGAAAAGGTCATTAAGGATTATATTGAAGATTCAAAACTAGGCTTTGTTTTCACCACTACTGCTTTAAAGGAAATTGTAACTGGAATGAAACAATTCAATACAGTTTCCAAAAAGTCAAAACTCTATAATTCATGCCCATTACTGCTATTAAACGGAAATGATGATCCTATTGGAGGAGGAGATTCCTATGCCCGCTTTTTAGGAAAGCTGTATCGTAGTGCCGGCATTGAAGATGTACAGTATTTTACTTATCCAAATACTAAACACGATATGCTTCATGATCTGAACTGGGAAGAAATATATGATGATATATGGATGTGGCTGTATGATCATACCTATCGATAGTGTACCCTTATAGTTGGTTGACAAATTTAGTAAAAATAGTAAAATTTCATTGTTTTAAGCAAAATATATGTGCCTTGTTCGTTTAAAGGCACATTTTTATTCAAGAATAACTAGAGATCTAGTAAAAAATAAAAGGGGGATTTATTCATGTCAGATTTTAGTTTAGACGGAAAAATGGACTTATTAGTTACACATGCCAGAACAAGTGGATTTGTGTATCAAGGTTCAGAAATTTATGATGGTTTAGCAAACTCTTGGGATTATGGGCCACTAGGAGTACTAATGAAAAACAACATCAAAAATGCTTGGTGGAAAAAATTCATTCAGGAAAATCCATATAATGTAGGAATTGATTCAGCTATTATTATGAATCCACGTGTTTGGGTAGCTACTGGTCACGTTGGTGGCTTCAATGACCCATTGATGGATTGTAAAAAATGTCATACACGTCATCGTGCTGATAAGCTGATCGAAGCTTTTGATCCAGAACAGCATTGTGATGGATGGTCAAATGAAGAATTAATGAACTTTATCAAGGAACATGGAATTACATGTCCTGATTGTGGTTCTACTGAATTTACTGATATCCGTAAATTTGGATTAATGTTTAAGACTCATATGGGTGTATTAGAAGATGACTCAGCTGTTGTATATTTACGTCCAGAAACAGCTCAGGGAATCTTTGTTAACTTTAAAAATGTACAGCGTACAACTCGTAAAAAGGTTCCATTTGGAATTGGTCAGATCGGTAAAGCCTTCAGAAATGAAATTACACCAGGTAACTTTATTTTCAGAACTCGTGAATTTGAACAGATGGAATTAGAATTCTTCTGTAAACCAGATACAGACCTTGAATGGTTTGATTACTGGCGTTCATATTGTAAGAACTTCTTATTAACGATCGGATTAAAGGAAGAAAACTTACGTTTAAGAGATCATGATCCTAAGGAATTAGCTTTCTATTCTAAAGGAACTACAGATATCGAATTTAAATTCCCATTCGGTTGGGGTGAATTATGGGGAATCGCTGATAGAACTAACTATGACTTAGGTAGACATATGGAACATTCTAAGAAAAACTTAGAATACTTAGATCCTGAAACAAATGAAAAATATGTTCCTTATGTTGTAGAACCATCTGTTGGGGTTGACCGTATGTTCTTAGCTGCTTTATGTGATGCTTATGATGAAGAACAATTAGAAAAGGATAAACGTATCGTTATGCATTTACATCCTGCTATTGCTCCTTATAAAGTAGCTGTATTACCATTAACTAAGAAATTATCTGAAAAGGCTACAGAGGTTTACACTGAATTATCTAAATATTTCATGTGTGAATATGATGTAACTGGACAAATCGGTAAACGTTATAGAAGACAGGATGCAATTGGTACTCCATTATGTATTACTGTTGACTTTGATACTTTAAATGATGACACTGTTACAATTCGTGATCGTGATACTATGGCTCAGATCCGTTTACCTATCAGTGAATTAAAAGGATATATTGAAAAATATATTGAATTATAGTGAAATAACAGGAGGAGATCAGATATGCCAAGACTTAGTGATGAGAAAATCAATGAGATCCTAAGTTCAGTGGATATTGTTGATGTGATCTCAGCCTATGTTCCCTTAACTAAAAAGGGAAAGGATTATAAAGGGATCTGTCCCTTTCATCAGGATACCAAACCAAGCTTAAGTGTTTCTCCTAAGCTGCAGATCTATAAATGCTTTGCATGTGGAGCAGGGGGAAATGCCTTTACCTTCTTACAGAAGCATTTGAATATCTCCTATATGGAGGCCATACAGCAGGTTGCTTCATTATCAGGTGTGGAGATTCCTGAAATTTCACAGGTTGAACATAAAAGAGAAGTAGATGATACTACAAAAGGCTTCTATGAAATGCATAATAGAGCTGAGCAGCTGTATACTCATTTGCTGCATACTACTTCTGGCTTAAAGGCCTATGAATACCTGCAAAACAGACATATTGATGATTCAATTATTGATAAGTTCGGTATTGGCTATGCAGCTAAAAATGATTATTTAGTTCAGTCCTTCGAAAAACTAAATTATACTCATCAGAACATGGCTTTAAGTGGATTGATCATTGAATCGGAATATGGATATTTTGATCGTTATAAAGACCGTATTATGTTCCCTATTGAAGATGAATATGGCCAGATCGTTGGCTTTAGTGGTCGTATTTATCAGGGGGAAAAGGATCAGGCTAAGTATATGAATTCACCAGAGTCTCCGATTTTTAATAAATCGAAGATTCTCTATCATTACTTTAAGGCTAAAGAGGCTACCAGAAAAGCAGGCTTTGTCTACTTATGTGAAGGCTTTATGGATATTATTGCTTTAACTAGAGTAGGTAAGGAAAATGCCATTGCCCTGATGGGAACAGCTCTTACTAGTGAACATCTAGCTATGATCAGAAAAATAACCAATACGGTTTATATATGTTTAGATGGTGATAATGCTGGAAAACATGCAGCATTAAGGGCTTCTAAGATCCTTACAGAGAATCATTTCAAGGTTTCTTTGATTCTATTACCAGAAAATAAGGATCCAGATGAAATATTAGAAGCCTATGGACCAGAGGGTCTAAAGGAAGCTTTAAATAAGCTGATCACGCCAGTGGACTTTGAACTGGATTATTTATACAGTTCAAGTAATATGGCAAACTATGAGGATCGTAAAAATTTCTTACAGGATGCCTGCAAGGTGATCGTAAATATAGAAGATGTGATCGATCAGCATTACTATATAGATCGTATCGCAACTATGGCTAATTTTGGAGTTGAAAATGTTGAGGAATATGTTCGTTCTTTGCGCTTTCAAAAGGCAGTTGATCCTAAATTACCAGAAGTGACCCAAAGTAGTGCAGTTAGAAAAAAACGTTATAATAAATATCAGAAGGCAGAAAGAGAATTACTTTATTATATGATGCAATCTAAGGCTGTTGCGAATGTATATGAAAAAAAGCTAGGCTTTATGTTTGAGGATGATTATCGTGTAATTGCCAGCTATATTGTGGATTATTATAGAGTACATGATTCTTTTGCTGTTTCTTCCTTCTTATTAAGTATAGAAGATGATCGTCTGATCGATATTATTACGGAATTATTTGAAAATGAATTACCTGCATTGGAAAATCTGAAAATCATAGATGATTATATTGCGACCATTAAAAAGCATGCTGAAATACTGGAAATTGAAGATTTAAAGGAACAGATGGCCAGTGAGCTTGATCCTATTAAAAAGGCTGAGCTGGCTATGAAGATTATCGATATTCAATCAAAGAAGGAGGGATACGATGGACGAAAATAAAAATGTTGAAGGGATCACCTTTGACGACATTAAACAAATTGTTTTAACTGCTACCGGAGATGATAAAGCTATTTCTCAGGAATATATTGATGATATTATGAGTAATTATGATTTATCTGATGAAATGGTAGATGAACTATTAAATTTTATTGAAGAACAGGGAATTACTATCAGTGATGATGCATTTGACGATATTGATGATTCTGATATTGATCTAGAAGCAATGGATGATGATCTTGATATGGATATGGATCTTGATCTTGATTTAGATCTTGATCTAGATCTTGACTCTGATATTGATAATGTAGATGTAGAAACTCCTGATCTAAACTTCGTTGGAGACTTAGACCTTGCTACTGCTGATACTTTCAATATGTATGTAACTAATGATAATGATGATAATGCTTTAGGAAATAATGTTAAGATCAATGATCCAGTTAAGATGTATCTTAAGGAAATTGGAGAAGTTGAATTATTAAATCATGACGAAGAAATCGAATTAGCTAAAAAGATCCTTGAAGGGGATGATGAGGCAAAGAAAAGACTTGCTGCTGCCAACCTACGTTTAGTTGTATCTATCGCTAAGCGTTATGTAGGTAGAGGAATGTTATTCTTAGATCTGATCCAGGAAGGAAATATGGGATTGATCAAGGCTGTTGAAAAATTTGACTATACAAAGGGATTTAAATTCTCTACCTATGCTACATGGTGGATCAGACAGGCTATCACCAGAGCTATTGCTGATCAGGCTAGAACTATTCGTATTCCAGTACATATGGTTGAAACAATCAATAAAATGACTAGAATTCAACGTCAGCTGGTACAGGAATTAGGAAGAGAACCATCTGCAGAAGAAATCGCAGAAAGAATGGATGGAATGTCTGCAGATAAGATTCGTGAAATTCAGAAGATCTCCTTAGAACCAGTTTCATTAGAAACTCCAATTGGGGAAGAAGATGATTCCCATTTAGGTGACTTTATTGAAGATGAAGGAGCAATGTCTCCTGATGATTATGCTGCTAATGAGCTGTTAAAGGATGAATTAAACGAAGTACTATTAGAATTAACAGATCGTGAAGAAAAGGTATTACGTTTACGTTTTGGACTTGATGATGGACGTACACGTACCCTTGAAGAGGTTGGAAAAGAATTTAACGTTACCCGTGAACGTATTAGACAGATTGAAGCTAAGGCTTTAAGAAAACTAAAGCATCCATCACGTTCAAAACGTTTAAGAGACTTCTTAGATCACTAAAAATTATGAAACTATCAAAAAGATTGGAATGTATTGCTGATTGTATTGCACAGATCGCAGTATATGATGACAAGCTTGCTGATATTGGAACTGACCATGGATATTTACCTTGTTTTCTTACTGGAAACAAGGTAATTTCATATGCTTATGCATGTGATGTTGCTAAGGGACCATTAGCAAGCAGTAAAGAAACAATTGCTCAGAATCATGTGGAAAAGATGGTTGAACCACTCTTAGGAAATGGGCTTGAACCTATTTTAGATAAGGATGCAACTATTATATGTCTTGCTGGAATGGGAGGCTTTTTAATGGAAGAGATCTTAGATGCCCATCTAGATGAGCTTCCAATGATCAAATATGTAGTTGTTCAGGCTAATATCTGTATCCATGTAGTAAGAGCTTGTTTAAATCGACATGGCTTTAAAACCAAAGGGGAAGTGATGGTAGAGGATGCCCATCATATTTACGAGGTACTAATATTTGAAAGAGGAGAAGAAAAGCTGAATGAAAAGCAGCTTCAGTTTGGTCCTCTATTATTAGAAAATAAGCCTGCTCTATTTTATAAAAAATGGCAGTATGAATTAGCCATTCAAAAACGTATTATTCCTTCATTGGATCCTTCTATGGATCGCTATAAGGAAGTAATGGCAGAAATTACAGCGATCGAAGCTGTATTAAAGTGAGGTTTCTATGAAAATTGTTGAAATTACAGAATATTTAGAAAACTATTTTCCATTAGAATTACAGATGAGCTATGACAACTGTGGTCTACAGATCGGAGATCTAAATCAGGATGTTAAAGCTATGATGGTAGCTTTAACTTTGGATAGTGATGTGATTGAAGAAGCAATCAGTCAGGATATTCATTTTATATTATGTCATCATCCCTATTTCTTTAATGGAATTAAATGTATCGATTTAAATGATCATAATGGAAAGATCATTCAAAAATGTATTGAACATCATATTACGGTTTATGCTTTACATACTTGTCTGGATATTGGAATCACTGAAAGTATGAATCTGTGGATCGCTAAGGAACTAGGCTTAAAGGATTGTGTTAAAACTTTAGAAAATCTAGTTGTAGAAGGAACAGTTGAGCCTACAGATACAGTTACTTTAGCTAAAAAGGTAAAGGAGCTATTCCATCTTGAAGGGGTAAGATATACTTATCCTGCTGATATTCAAAGAGTTGCGATATGTGGGGGAAGTGGAGCAGAATTCATTGATGCTTTAGTAAATAAGGTAGATTGTTATATTACTGGAGATACCAAATACCATGAAATGCAGGCAGCCTATGAGAAAAAGCTGTCTGTGATCGATGCTGGACACTTTTTAGAGAATATTATGGTTGAAAAAACAAAGGAATTGTTAGAAAATATAGATATTAAGGTAGTTACAAGTAACCAGAAAGACTACTATCATTATTTATAGGAGAAATGATTATGGGTGTAAAAGAAAGAAGACAAAATATTTTAAAAGCAATGGACAAAGACAGCTATATGGTATTATTTGCTGGTCAGGCAGTCAATATCTCTAGTGATACTTATCATCCATTTAAACCTAATACAAACTTTTTCTATCTGACAGATATTATCAATAGACATAGCTTAGTATTGGTATTAGATAGTCATGGGGAAGGAAATGAAATCTTATTTATTCCTCGTATCGATCCATTTGTAGAAAAATGGAATGGAAAACAATTAAAGGTAGAAGAAGCAAAGGAAATTACTGGAATTAGTGATATTCGTTTCTTAGATCAGCTGGATATGTATCTTCATATGATCTTTAATACAGAAGATCCAGTATGTTATTTTGATTTATATCAGCCAAGAGTAGATGATCTTTTAAAGAGCTATAACTATATTAAAGCTAATATGTTAAAAGAAAAATATCCACAGCTAACCTTAAAAAATGCATGGCCTTTAATTGCTTATGAAAGAATGGCAAAGGATGAAGCTGAAATTGAAAAGCTGAAAACATCTATCGATATTACTAAGAAGGCATTAGAATATGTTATGAGCACGGTTAAACCAGGAATGCTTGAAAGCCAGGTACAGGCTAACTTTGAATATATGATCCATTACAATGGTGCTGATGAAGTTTCATTCGATACCATTGCCGGAAGTGGTTATAATGGAACTATGTTACATTATCATGCCAATAACTGTGTATGTAATGACAATGAACTGATCCTATTAGATTTAGGAGCAAGAAAAGATGGATATTGTGCAGATATTACTCGTACTTATCCAATCAATGGTAAATTTACCCCAAGACAAAAACAGATCTATGATATTGTTTTAAAGGCTAACCGTACTGTTTTACAGGAAGCTAAACCTGGTATGTCTACCACTGATCTAAATGATATCTGTAAACGAGTTTTAGCACAGGGATGCAAGGAAATTGGATTGATCAAGGAAGATAAGGAATTATTCAAATACTATATGCATGGAGTAAGTCATCATTTAGGAATTGATACGCATGATGTAAATACTGGAAGAAATGCTCCATTAAGACCAGGTTCTGTTGTCTCAGATGAACCAGGATTATATATTGAAGAAGAAAGTATTGGAATCCGTATTGAAGATGATATTATGATCACTGAGGATGGAGCTATCTGCTTATCAGCTGATATTATTCGTACTACAGAAGAAATTGAAGACTTTATGGCAAAAAACAATAAATAACAGAAAACTTCTATAAGAGAAAATTACATGTTAATTTTCTCTTTTATCTTGTATTCTATAATTGTTTTTGATAGAATACAGTGGGTAATCCCAAAGAGGGTATTACAGAGAGTATATACCTTCTTAAAGGTATATTTTTTTATATAAGGAGGGTTTTTATGAATTGTTTTTCATTAGACGATTTTACTACTGATGAAATTATGGGCATTTTACATTTAGCCAATGATTTTGCTTTTGGGAAAAAAGTAGATTATCGTCAGGAAAAGGTTGTTACATTTATGTTTTATGAACCATCTACTAGAACACATTACAGTTATGAAAAGGCTGCTTTGAATTTAGGCTGCTTAACTCAGAACTTAGATGTTACAAACTCAAGTGTTCAAAAAGGTGAATCTTTATATGATACATGTAAGTTCTTTGAAAGTATTGGAACTGACTGTCTGGTAATCAGACACTCTCAAAATAGATATTATGATGAAATCAAAGGAAAGCTTGATATTCCAGTTTTAAGTGGAGGAGACGGAACAGGAGATCATCCTAGTCAGTCTTTATTAGACTTATTAACGATCTATCAGGAATATCGTCACTTTGAAGGATTAAAGGTCGTAATCGTAGGAGATATTAAACATTCTCGTGTAGCTCATTCTAATTTTAAAGTAATGAGAAGACTAGGAATGGAAGTCTATACAAGTGGACCTTTAGAATATAAAGAAGAAGGAATGAACTACGTTGATTTTGAAGAGATCATTCCTCAGGTTGATATTGTGATGTTATTACGTGTTCAGCATGAACGTCATGAAGAAGATATGTCGATCACTAAGGAAGAATATTTACATAGCTATGGAATGACAATGGAACGTGTAAATCAGATGAAGGAAAACGCAATTATTATGCATCCTGCACCATTTAATCGAAATGTTGAAATTGCCGATGATGTGGTTGAATGTGAAAAATCAAGAATCTTTAAACAGATGACTAATGGTGTATATGTAAGAATGGCACTGATCAATATGGCATTAGGAGATAGATAAGGGGAATTATATGAGTAAGCTTGGATTAATGGAGGTTGTATCAAATGAACCTTTAGCTAAAGATGTTCATAAGATGGTGATCAGGGGAGAAATTGCTGATGCAATTACTAATCCTGGTCAGTTTATGAATATTAAGCTTGAAGATGGATACAATACATATTTAAGAAGACCAATGTCGATTAATGATTATGAAGGAGATACTGTTACCTTCATTTATAAGGTTGTTGGAAAAGGAACTAAATTATTAACCCAGAAGGTTCCTGGAGACAAGCTTGATGTATTAATGGGACTTGGAAATGGATTTAGTGTAGAAAAGATCTCAAAAGCATTAATTATCGGTGGGGGAGTAGGAGTTCCTCCAATGTATAAATTAGCTAAGATGTATCATGAACAGGGTACAGAAGTAGAAGTAGTATTAGGATTCAACTCTAAATGTGATGTTTTCTATGAAGAAGAATTCGCTAAATTAGGTAAAACCTATGTAGCTACCATGGATGGAAGCTATGGAGAAAAGGGAAATGTAATTGATGTAATTAAGAAATATGGTATTACCTATGATAAATATTATGCATGTGGTCCAGAAAAAATGCTGGATGCATTAGTTTTATTTGATGATCAGAATGGTTATTTATCCTTTGAAGCAAGAATGGGATGTGGCTTTGGAGCATGTATGGGATGTTCATGCAAGGTTAAGACAAAACCATATAAACGTATCTGTGTAGAAGGACCGGTATTAATGTCTAGTGAGGTGATCATCAATGAGTAGAATAAGTGTTAAATTACCAGGATTAGATATGGTTTCCCCAGTGATCCCAGCTAGTGGAACATTTGGTTTTGGTTATGAATTTGCCCAATTTTATGATATTAACTGTTTAGGTAGTATTATGTTAAAGGGTACCACTACTGAAGCAAGATATGGAAATCCATTACCAAGAATTGCTGAAGGATATGGTGGAATGTTAAATGCGATCGGTATGCAAAATCCAGGGGCTGATGCAGTATGTAATGTTGAATTACCAAAATTAGCTAAGGTTTACAATCATAAGGTTATTTCTAATGTTGGTGGAAATACCTTCCAGGATTATGTAGATTGTGTAAAGATCATGTCTAAGCATGAAATGGTTGGAGCAATTGAATTAAATATCTCTTGTCCAAATGTTCATGCAGGAGGAATGCAGTTTGGTACTGATCCTGAAATGGCAGAAACATTAACAAGAATGTGTAAAGAAGTCAGTGAAAAGCCATTATATGTAAAGCTTTCTCCAAATGTTACTAATATTGTGGAAATGGCAAAGGCAGTAGAACGTGGTGGAGCTGATGGAATCACAATGATCAATACCTTAGTTGGGATGCGTTTTGATTTACGTACTGGTAGACCAATTATCGCAAATAAAACTGGAGGATATTCAGGACCAGCTATTTTCCCAGTAGCCCTAAGAATGGTATATCAGGTAACTCAGGCTGTTAAGATCCCTGTTATTGGAATGGGAGGAATCTCTACTCCACAGGATGTAATTGAAATGATGTCAGCTGGAGCAAGTGCAGTAGCAGTAGGATCTGCTAATTTAATTGATCCTTATGCTTGTAAAAATATTATTGATGGTCTAGAACCATTAATGGATGAATTAGGAATTGAAAATATTACAGATATTATAGGAAGGAGTCATCGTTATGACAAATAGTAAAGTTATTGTAGCATTAGATTTTAAAACAAAGGAAGATATCGTTAATTTCTTAGATTTATTTGGAGATGAAAAGATCTACGTTAAATGTGGTATGGAATTATTCTATGGACAAGGTAGAGAAATGGTTGAAGAAATCATTAAAAGAGGACATTCCATTTTCTTAGATTTAAAATTACATGACATTCCAAATACAGTTAAAGCAGCTATGTACCAATTAGCAAGCCTTGGAGTAGATATGGTTAATGTTCATGCTTCAGGTTCAATTGCCATGATGAAGGCTGCTATTCAGGGATTAGAAGAAGGAGCTAAAGCATGTGGTAAAGAAACTAGACCATTATGTATTGCTGTTACATGCTTAACTTCATTAGATCAGAATGTATTAGAAAACGAATTATTGATCAATGCACCATTAAGTGATGTTGTTGTTAAATGGGCTCAAAACGCTAAAGAAGCTGGATTAGATGGTATTGTATGTTCACCACTAGAATCTAAATTAGTTCATGATGCTTTAGGTACTGATTTTATCACAGTAACTCCTGGAATTCGTTTAGCTACTGATAGCGTTAATGACCAGAAGAGAGTTACTACTCCAGCTATGGCTAGAGAATTAACTTCAAGCTATATTGTAGTAGGAAGAACAATTACTGCTTCTAAAACACCACTTGAAACCTATAGAGAAGTTTGCAGACAATTTGAAGGGGAATAATCTATGGTTGAATCATTCATTAAGTTGAGTGAACATTGCTATTGCTATGAATCTAAATCAGCAAAAAGATCATTACTGGGAGTAGTGATCGGAGATGATCAGGTCTTATTTGTAAATGGTGGAATTTCTCCTATGCAGATGGGACAGATGCTTGATTTTTTTAGAGGATTGGATTATCATACTGACCTTCCTCCTCTAGGCGTGATCACTGACCATGGCTTAAAGCATGTATTAGGAATGCAGGCCTGTGGAAAGATGCCTTTTATTTCTCATTCCATTACTAAACAGAAATTAGATGAAATGAAAAACTGGAAATTTACAGATAAATTTCTTGAGAAAAAGGTAAATAATCAGGAGATCCTGGCAAGTGATTTAAAAGCATTAAAAAAAGAATGGCCTGAAGAAAGACAGGTAGAAATCATGATACCATGTATTATCTATCGTCATAAGCTTGAACTAGACCTAGGTCATATCAGCTGTAAACTAGAACATATTGAATCAGATCATGCTGAGGATACAACAATTGTCTTTATTGAAGAGGATGGCGTAATGTTTATCGGAGATATCCTAGAACCAGGATATCAGGGACATTCAAGCTATTATACAAAGAAATTAATGAGTGTTATGGATATTTTAATGAGCTATAAAGCAAAATACTATGTGACCTCTAAGGGAAGCAAGATCTATAATCAGAATGATTTCTTTGAATATTGTGAATATCTGCGTATTGTTGGGGCAACAGTTGCAGAACATTATGAAAACTTCCAGGCAATTGAAGAAGCTTTAGGTGGAGATCTGGATAAAGATGATCATACCTTGATCGGTGCTTTTATCAATGGCATTGCAGTGGAAAAAAACAAAGAATAAGCTGTGCTTAGCTGCACAGTTTTTTATTTGCTTCGTCAGGTTGAAATGTAAATGAAAAAATTATATAATTAGCTGGTATATAGGATGGAAGGAAGTGAGAAGATGGCTGAACGTTATACAGGAATCAATAAGAAAATTAAATCTCAGTTTATTCAGACAATTATGAATAAATTAGATGATGGTACATTAAGTGAATCTATCGATGACTGGAAGTGGATTTTTTCATTTTCTATTAAATATAAATGGATCATATTAGCTTACACTTTATTTGGTATTGGCAGTTCTACCTTATCCTTAGGGGCTTCTGTGGTTTCTAAATATTTAATTGATATCGTAACTAAACAGCAGACGGATAAGCTTCTATTATTGATCCTGATGCAGATCTTTTCAACGATCTTTACCTTAGTTTTCAGTAGTGCGGTAAGCAGATTATCAACTAAGATCTCGATCTATGTAAATAATGATATTCAATCGATGATCTTCGATAAGATCATTGATGCTTCTTATATGGATATCAATCAGTTTTCAAATGGGGATCTGTTAAATCGTTTTAATAACGATGTCAGCACTATCTCTAGTAATGCAGTTAACTGGCTTCCTAATCTGATCATCAGTCTATATACATTTATTGTGACCTTCTGTGTTTTATTTTACTATGATCCTTATATGGCTTTAATTGCTTTTGTCAGTGCTCCTTTTTTACTAATTTTATCTAGATATATTATGAGAAAGCTGAAAGCATATCGTAAAAAGGTAATGGAAATGAACTCTTCAATGATGTCCTTTGAAACAGAAGTATTCTATAACTTTGATACTATTAAATCATTTGGGATCACGGACCATTATTCAAAAGAATTAAAGAGCTGGCAGCAGAAATATAAAGAATATAATCTGGAATATAACCTGTTCCATATCCAGTCCAATATTATGATGACCATGGTATCTAGCTTAGTGGCTTCAATTGCTTTCTTCTATTGTTTATGGAGACTATGGACCAATCAGATCACCTATGGAACAATGAGTTTATTCTTATCTCAAAGAAGTCAGTTGTCTTCTAATTTTAGTAGTCTGGTATCCATTATTCCTAATATGTTAAATAGTTCTGTTTCTGCTCATCGTATTCGTGAATTAGTAGAATTGCCTAAAGAAATTCATAATGCCAAGGCATATGAAGAAATGAAGAAAATTGCAGATGAAGGAATCAGTGTAGAGCTGCATGATGTGACCTTTGAATATGAACCAGGTAAAACAGTAATTCAGGAAAGTAATTTTGTTGCTGATCCTAATGAGATCATTGCCTTAGTAGGTCCTTCGGGTCAAGGAAAAACAACTATTTTAAGACTGATTCTAGGACTGATCTATCCAAAAGAGGGAACGATGGTTTTAAAGGGAAAAGATGGTAAGGAAGTAGAAATGAATGCAGATCTTAGAAAGCTTTTCAGCTATGTTCCTCAGGGGAATACTATTATGCTTGGGTCTATTGCCGATAACCTGAGAATGGTCAAAGAAGATGCTACAGACGATGAAATTATTGAAGCCTTGAAAATGTCCTGTGCCTATGAGTTTGTTTCCAAGATCCAGGGAGGAATCAATGGTAAGCTAGGAGAAAAGGGAAAAGGTGTTTCTGAGGGACAGGCACAAAGAATCGCAATTGCAAGAGCTATTTTAAGAGATAGTCCTATTCTTTTATTAGATGAGGCTACGGCTGCTCTGGATATTGATACCGAAAGAGAAGTTCTCCATAGAATCATTCATCAAAAAGCAAATAAAACATGTATAGTTTCTACACATCGACCTTCTATTTTAAATATGTGTCAGAGAATCTACCGTATCGTGGATGGAAGGATCGTAGAATTAAATAAAGAAGAAGCAAAACAGTTTATTAAAGGATTTAACGAAGAATAAACAGGTAGATGAAAAATCATCAATACCTGTTTTTTATTATACCTGCATTCAACTAACGGTTGAATGATTTTTGTATGCTTGGAAAGTATAATATTTGTATGAATAGAAGGGAGAATAAAATATGGGGGTTTATATTTTTTTAAATGTGGATCCATCGGTTACACAAGAGGAATGGAAAAAGGTTTATGAAGAATCATTAGTACTGTTAGATGCCTTTCCATTAGGAGAAATCGCTGATTTTGAAATAGAAGGAGTTATGACAAGATGTGTTGTACCTACAAAGGAAAGAGAATTTGATTTTTCATATCATAAGGATAAAAAAGATATACGTATAGGATGGAATGCACATCAGGATTATGATTTGTTGACTGGAGCTGAAGAATTTGGTTTGAGAAGAAATAGGGATTTCAGCAAAGAAAATGAAGGAAATCCATATTATGATGCAATTACATGTATGATTGAAGAAATCGAAGATCAAACATGTTATGTTTTTGGTAATAAAACGCAAGGTGAGTCTTATCATATGTATATTCTGGCAATAGCCTGTATGATTTGTGATCGTCTTAAAAATAAAGCTTATGTTCATGGTGATATCACCTATGGACAATGTAAAAAGGCAGTTGAAATGGCTAATCAGTATTTAACTGATCCTATTGGTCTTCCAGATCAGTGTGATTTAGAAAAGCTGTATACAAGGATTCATTCATTAAAAATAGATCCTGTAAGAGAAATTAAATATCTGGATGAACTTTATTTAGGTAGACATGATCATCAGATGAAGGAAATTATGGAAAAATACTATACATTAGAACAAATCAAAGCTTATTGGATAAATAAAATGGATAATCGATTGACCTTAAGGGAATATCTGTTAATGGATTTTGAACTTTCACAGTACTGTTTATGGTTTAAAGAACAAATCAATCAATTAGACAATAATGAAGGTCAAAAAGCATTGCAGGAATTTATCGAACAAATCATGGAATCGAAACTTTATATTCAAAATAAAGACTATGAGGATGAATTAGAAATCGATCCTGATGAGGATATGCCTTATAGTATTTATACGATCATGGCTCAATTGGTTTTTGGTGCTGGTCGTAATATGGCAATTGATCGTTATATTCCTCTTGATGAGCTTATTGAACTTTTAGAAAAAGTATTTGGTGATCTGATGGATGTAAGAAAATATATTAAAGAATATATGGAAAAGGAACAGGAGGAAGAAAATCCAAGTTACAGTTTAAAGCAGGTTTTCAATAAAGCTAAACAGGAAATAACTGAAGAGGCAAAATATGATATCTTTAACTTTGAGGATCTGTTATATTTTAAAACAGGAAATACGATCCTTCCTCAATTAGAGAAAGCAATTATAAATGGACTAGAAATAATGAAGGAAACACAAAATGAAGAAACATATCAGAAGATGGTAGAAGAAAATAATCCTTTAAAATGCCTGCAGTGGATCGTTGATCAGAATTGTGCAATTGCCATCAGAGATAGAGATTATCTTCATATTCTAAGTTGCTTAAAAGAAGATATTCATTGCTTTAATCGCTATTATTCCATATTTAGAATGAAGATAGATACAGAAAATCACGTAAGCTTCTATAGAGCATTGATGATCAATGATGATCTGTATCAGTATTTAAATGAGAAATTAAAAGGAAAGGATGAGCTATGATGGAATATGAAAAGAAATATCCAATTATCAATATTGAAGAAACTGGAAAGCATATCTCTATGCTATGTATGAAACAGGGATATGATACAAAGGAATTATCCAAGAAAATGAATGTATCAAGACAGGCAATCTATAAATGGTTTAATGGACAATGTCTTCCAAATCTGGATAATTTACTGATTTTAAGTGTATTGCTGGATGTAACTATTGAAGATCTGTTAGTCTATAAAGAAAATGGATATAACTATGTAGGAGAAGGAAAGTTAGAATACAGGGCTTCAGTGATTTATTCTTAGTGATGCTTGTACCTTTTATTTTCTTGTTTTTATCTCACAATTACTCTATAATAGGGATGAAATAAAAGGGGGCTTGAATAATGAAACAGTATGATCATACTTTTGTTGTATGTGCCTATAAAGAATCACAGTATTTAAAAGACTGTATTGAATCATTGAAAAATCAGAGTGTACCAAGTAATATTCTAATTGCGACAAGTACACCTAATGAATATATTGAGCGAATTGCTGAACAATATGACCTAGAAGTAAAGGTAAATCCTGAACGTAAAGGAATCGGTTATGATTTTGAATTTGCTTTAAATAGTGGGAATACAAAATTTGTAACCATTGCTCACCAGGATGATCTATATGAAAGAGATTATGTTAAGGATGTTATGGAAACAATGGATGATTCCACTATTATTTCCTTTACAGACTATTATGAGATCCATAATGGAAAAAAGGTTAGTGATAACACCAATCTGAAGATCAAGAAGATCCTATGTGCACCTTTAAAGAAAAGCAAAAATCAAAGCAAGAAATTTTTTAAACGTTTTTGCTTAGCTTTTGGAAATGGGATCTGCTGTCCTAGTGTTACCTTTAATAAAGAAAAGGTAGAAAGCAACTTATTTATCTCTGATATGAAATCAAATATCGATTGGCTGGCATGGGAAAAATTATCGAGAAAAACAGGAAAATTCAATTATATCAATCATCCTTTGATGTGTCATAGAATACATGAAGAATCAGAAACAAGTCATGTAATTGCTTCTAATTCTCGTTTTCAGGAAGATTATTATATGTTCCAGTATTTTCATATTAAGCCTATCGCTTATCTGATCGCTAAATTCTATTCATTATCAGAAAAAAATAACGAAGCCTAGCAGACTGTAAAACAGTTCTGCTTTTCTTTTTCTTATTTTGTAAAAGGATTTATTTTACAAATACTCAAAAATACTATACAATACCAATGGGGAGATTATGCCCTTTTGTAGATAATAACTTAAGTGTTGAAATAGATAACAATAAGGAGGAAGTAAAATGAAGGTTTTAGTAACTGGAGTAGGTGGACAGCTGGGACATGATATCATGAATGAACTAGCTAAAAGAGGATATGAAGGAGTAGGCTCAGATATAGCCGAAACCTACAGTGGGATCCAGGATGGCAGTGCAGTCACTACAATGCCTTATGTACAGATGGATATCACAGATGCTTCACAGGTAGAAGAAGTGATCACTCAGGTGCATCCAGATGCTTTGATCCACTGTGCAGCATGGACAGCAGTAGATCTTGCAGAGGATGAAGACAAACAGGAAAAGGTAAGAGCAATCAATGCCTTAGGAACAAAATATATCGCAGAGGTATGTAAGAAGATCGATGCCAAGATCGTCTATACAAGTACAGACTATGTATTCAATGGATTAGGAGAAAAGCCATGGCAGCCAGATTGCAAGGAATATGCTCCATTAAATGTCTATGGAAAGACAAAGCTTGAAGGAGAATTAGCTGTAGCCAATACATGTGACAAATACTTTATTGTAAGAATCGCATGGGTATTTGGACTAAACGGAAAGAACTTTATCAAGACAATGCTGAATGTAGGAAAGAAATACGATACAGTAAGAGTAGTCAATGATCAGATAGGAACGCCAACCTATACATTAGACCTGTCAGTATTATTAGTAGATATGATCGAAAGTGAAAAGTATGGATACTATCATGCGACAAATGAAGGTGGATATATCTCATGGTATGATTTTACAGTAGAGATCTACAGACAGGCAGGAATGGAAACAAAGGTAGTACCAGTAAGTACAGAGGAATATGGATTGTCAAAGGCAGCAAGACCATACAATTCAAGATTAGATAAAGCGAAATTAGTAGAAAACGGATTTACCCCATTACCAACATGGCAGGATGCATTAAGCCGTTATTTAAAGGAGATCTTATAATGAAAACATTAGTTATTATCCCTTGTTATAATGAACAAGATAATATATTGCGCGTAATCGATGATATTCAAAAACATCCTGTTGAAGGAATGGATTATGTTGTAGTTAATGACTGCTCAAAAGATAATTCACCACAGATCTTAGATGATCATCATATCAATCATATTGATCTGCCTGTTAATTTAGGATTAGCAGGAGCAATGCAGACAGGTTATAAATATGCCTATGAAAATGATTATGATATTGCAATTCAGTTTGATGGGGATGGACAGCACCGTGCTGAATATTTAGGTGATTTAATCAAGGAAATAGAAAATGGTGCAGATATTGCGATCGGTTCAAGATTTGTGACTGAAAAGAAAAACTGGTCAGCTAGAATGATGGGAAGTAGAGTAATTACTTTTATAATTAAATTAACAACTGGATTTACTCTAAATGATCCAACTAGTGGAATGAGAGCAATCAATAAGCCATTAATTAAAAACTTTGCGACATTAATTAATCAGAGACCTGAACCTGATACTGTTGCTTACTATATCAAAAAAGGTAAAAAGATGAAAGAAATCCAAGTTAAGATCGATGATCGTATTGCTGGAGTCAGCTATTTATCAGGTATTATGTCAAGTGTGACATATATGCTAAAAGTTGTGATTGCCATTTTATTTTTCAATTAGGAGGGAAGAAGAATGTCACTTGTTTTACAGATTTTAATTTTAATTGTTACCTTATACTGCTTCCTTTCAGTTGTTAAGGCGGTAAAAAAAGGAAAGATGCGTATTGAATATGCAATTATCTGGGTTTTAGTTACCTTTGGTTTAATTATTGTAGCTTTGATTCCTCAAATCTGTGTGGGTTTATCAAGATTATTAGGAGTTATATCCCCAGTTAATTTTGTTTTCTTAGCTATTATCTTTATTTTAGGTATTGTGGTTTATATTTTATCTTTAAAGATTTCAGCGTTAGAAGAAAAAATTAATCATTTAGTTGAATATATTGCAGTAAATAATAAAAATAACGAAGACAAATAATTTATGATCAAGTTCTTGCTAATAGCAGGAACTTTTATTTTGATGGTTAAACTCAAAGTTTATATAGTATCTTTAATAATCATAATAGAGAGAAATATTCAATGACATAGTGTAAAATATTTTGTGTGAACTCATTTCTTTGTCCAAACTTTTGGGGGCGCCTCATTTAAGAGTAACTCTTTTCTGCACAGATAGACTTCATGGAAGAAGTTATGGATGGACTTTGTCCTGAAGCAAAGCTCTAATGATGTCAATTACATGTATCAAGAAATGAAGCCTCATAAGTATAAGTAAAAGACAGTATAAACGCTAAAATAAAAATTCAAGGCAAATTAACAGTTTCCATCAGCGAAATCTAAAGATAAATACGCAGTAATTTGATTTGAACAGTAAAATCAGAAATTTATGCAAAGAGTACATAAAAGTTTTTAGTTACTATCTGTTCAATTAAGAGAACTAACTTTACATAGAAAAATTTGCACAATAATTTTGATACTATGATGAATGCATATTTTTTTAAATTTTAATTGTAATTTCATTTAAATCCTTCTCTAATATAATTAGAACAAATACAATGAAATTTTATTTTACTAAGTTTATTGAATACCAACTATATTAGTTAAAAAATGAATACATAAGGATAGTACATGAGTCCTTTATGTTCAAAGAATTATCGGAATTGAAACTTACGTAAGTTTATAAATTTCATATAAAATCAAAAGAAAGGAGTTGAAAACTGAGTTTTTTTGTATTTTAACTTAGTCACAAAACATATTATGGTATCTTATTTAAAAAAAATTGCTTTTATGTTTTTTATCATCAGTGCATTTGCTATATTTAGATATGATACATTTTCTTTTGGAAAATAATCAAATAATAATCGACACGCTTATACAAAGTGAACAAGTCAAATTAGTTGAAGATTATAGTTGTGATCTACAAGATGAAAATGGAAATAATAAATATACTCTGATAACATTTGAAAAAGGATATGTAATATATGATAATCAAACATTATCTATAATCGAATACGATTTAGAACGAGATGATAATCCTTATGCGGGGTATTTAGATGAACAATATGATTGTGGATGGCATGGGGTAACTGCATATGGATATAAAACTATAGATGGAAGTGGATATTATCGCTGCATAGATAATTGGGGACATTCAACTGCTACTATAAAAACTTCTACTACAATTGGTATAGTTTATTTAAATCAATAGTATATGAAAAAATTTTTAATAATCATTGCAATCATAGCTATTTATATCGCAGGATATTTTGGCTATAAAGAATATCATTACTATACCAGTAGAAAGCAGTTGAACCAATATAAAGATGTCCTTCCAAATGCAGATGAAATGAATAGTCAGTATGATTTAGATATTGATATTATTCCAGCCGTTATTGAAGATGATACAATACCCCATATCATTAATCATTACAAATCAAATACACATTCATCTATGAATTGCTGGATTGAAATGTGTTTAGCCGATGATAAGCAGGCTCCTTATGGAGAAATAGTTTCAGCTTATTATCGTATGATTGAAACTAGAGATTCTTCATTGATCTATGATCAAAATAATCTATTAATATATATAGTTGAAACAGATCCAGCTTATTACTTTGCTGTATATCATACAGAAGATTTAGTATTCTATATCTATTATGATACGGAATATTCTCCTGTTACTGTTTATGATCATCAGGATGATGTTATTTCTACAGTTTTGATTTATACAGATATGATTGATCAGAAACTAAATAATCAATAATTCATACTAAAAGTTCTTGCTGATAGCAGGAACTTTTTTATTTTAGAAAAAAGGCTTGACTTTTACATTTATTTGTACCCTAAAAAACTATTTATGATATAATGAAAATGGTGATGTTATGGGAAAAATATTTAGATTAATCTTAGCTTTAATGCTGATCTTTTCTCTTTGTGGATGCAAAGAAAAACAGAATACCATTCATCAGTTGACAAATCAATCCGAATCGCAGATGATGTCCTATGTTTTAACTACTAAAAATGGTGACTGTTTTGTTTTTGATGGTGGAACACAGGAAGATGAAGCTTATTTAATTGATTATATACAAAGTCATGATGATAATGCTACAGTTAATGGATGGTTTTTAACACATTATCATAAGGATCATACAGGGGCTTTAGCACAGTTTTTAGAAAGTGGCAGTGATGAAATCAAAATAGAAAATATCTATTATTCCTTTCCAACAGATGCTAGTCTTGTTGAAACTTATGATGAAACTCGTATTGAGGATTACAATCGTATTTTAAATGATTTAAGTACATTGGATTATGCACATACCATTTATGATGGATTTAAGGTAGAAACTGATGAACTTACTATTGAAGTGATTAATGATATGCAGATCTACTATGAAAACTTTGGAAACAATACTTCTAGTGTATATAAAATTACAAGTGATACAACTAGCTGGCTTGTTTTAGGAGATTGCGGTAGTGAGCTTGCACAATATCTGATAGATAATCATTATGAGGATATTCATAATGTGGATTATCTCCAAATGGCTCATCACGGTCAGCGTGGTGGTTCATCTGAGCTATATCATGTGATCAATCCAAAGGTCTGTTTATGGCCTTTAACTGACTGGATCTACACAAATTGGTCTGGTACAGGAGATCTTCGCTTTGATGAAACCTATGAATGGATGAAGGATATTGATAGAATAGATTATTATGCCAAGGATGGCACTCAAGAAATAGAATTTAAATAAAGGAGAAGAATATGAAAAAGGTAATTACTTATGGAACATATGATATGTTACATTATGGACATATCAATTTATTAAAAAGAGCTAAGGATTTAGGAGATTATTTGATCGTAGCTTTATCTACTGATGAATTTAATGCTGGTAAAGGGAAAAAATCTTATTTTACTTATGAAGAAAGAAAAAAATTATTAGAAGCTGTTCGTTATGTAGATTTAGTTATTCCTGAAAACTCATGGGATCAGAAAATCTCAGATGTTAAGGAATTTAAAGTAGATACATTTGTAATGGGAGATGACTGGGAAGGTAAATTTGATTTCTTAAAAGATTACTGTGAAGTGGTTTATTTACCAAGAACACCAGAAATTTCTACCACTCAGATCAAGAAAGATTTAGGAAAATAGGAGATTGTTATGGCTTTATATAAAACTTATGATCCAGAAACTTTAGATAAACTACAGAAGGCTGAATTAATTATGCTTCAGGACTTCGTAGATCTATGCGAAGCAAATCAGATTGATTATTTCTTAATTGGTGGTTCTGCTATTGGAGCAGTCAGACATGGAGGATTTATCCCTTGGGATGATGATATTGATATTGCCTTTGACCGACCAAACTTTGAAAAATTTGTAAAGGTTGCTTCTAATTTAGAAAATTATTATTTATTAAATACACGTACAGATAAGAATTATCCTTTAATGACTACCAGAATGTGTCGTAAAGGAACTATTTTCAGAGAAGAAACCTTTAAGGATCTTCCTTGTGATCTAGGGATCTTCTTAGATTTATTCTGTTTTGATGCTGTACCTGATGATGATACAAAAATGAAGATCCAGGGATGGAAAGCCTGGTTCTGGAATAAACTGCAGATTTTATATTGTACTGGACATCCAACTTTATATTTTGGAGGATGGAAAGCTAAGTTAACTTATTTTATCTGTGGAATTGCTCATTTTGGTTTGCGTTTATTACATTTTTCACCAAGATGGCTATATGAAATGGGACAGAAGGCTGCTCGTAAATATGAAGGTCAGAAGACAAAACGTATTGCTCACTTCTTTGAACCAACTCCATTCTGTTCAATTGTTGAAGTAGATGATATCTTCCCAGTTAAGAAGATGAGCTATAATGGGGTTATGGTAGATGTACCAGGTAACATCGATCGTTATTTAACTATTCGTTATGGAGACTATATGAAGCTTCCACCAGAGGATAAGCGTCATAATCATCCACCTTATCAGTTAGACTTTGGAGATTTATTTGACGATGCTAAATAAAATTTTTAAATTAGATCTTCAAGAAGCAGATAAGAGTGTTTATATCTGGGCAATCTTATCAGGGGTATTATATAGTGGTAGTACGATGATCCTATCTGTTGTATGTTCATGGTGTTTTGGACAGGAATTAACTGGAATCTATACAGTAGCTCTAACAATGGGAAATCAGCTGATCACGATTGGTTACTGGAATACCCGTACTTATCAGGCCAGTGATATTACTGAAAGAGTAAAATTTAATGATTATTTCTCATTAAAGGTTATTACTACTATCCTGATGCTTGTAATTGGAATGATCTGGGTTAAAATTAAAGGATATTCTAGTCAGGAATGTATCGCTATTATGATCATGACTGTCTTTAAATGTATTGAAGTCTTTGGGGATGTCTTTGAAGGAAGATATCAACAGAAAAAACGTTTCGATATTTCAAGTAAATCATTATTACTGCGTACGTTGACTTTTATTGTTTCTTTTGTGATTACTGCTGTGATCACAAAAAATCTGATTATTTCATTAGCTGTAATGACAATCTGCTATGCTTTAGCTTTTATGCTGATCGATGCTCGTTTAATTAAGCATTTTGGTGGTTTAAAGGTTAAGTTCAATATGCCTAATATTCAAAACTTAGCCATTGCCTGCTTCCCATTATTTGTAAATTCATTTTTATTAATGTATATCAATAATGAAGCTAAATATGCAGTCAGAGATTATTTAGGTAATGCGATCTTAGCTAAATTCAATTATTTATATATGATTGCTTTCGTTATTAATATGTTTTCAAGTGTAATTCTGAAACCAATTATTAATCAGCTTTCTGAATTATATATGAATAAAGAGCTAAAAAAGATCATTAAGATCTTAGCTAGACAGGGACTGTTGATCTTAGGATTAACTGTCTGCTGCATTATTGGGGCCTATTTATTAGGTACTCAGATCTTATCAATTGTATATCATACTGATCTTACAATGTATAAGATGGAATTATGTATTTTAATTCTTGGAGGAGCCTGCACAGCTTTATATCAGGTTTTCCAGAATATTATTATTGTTATGAGACATCAGTATTCATGTCTTATCGGGTGTACAATTACATCTGCTTTTACCTTTGTGATCACTCCAATGTTTGTTAAGAGCATGGGAATCTCAGGGGGAGCATTCTCATATCTGGCAACAATGTTATTAATGTCAACTATTTATGGTTTGATCACTGCTTATTTCTTTATAAAGGAAAAGTAGTAGAAAGGATGTAAGATGGACGTAATTAATGGAATCGTGTTCTTGATTGCTTATATCAATGCATTAAGAAAAATTGGTTTATTGGTTACTAAAAAAGCAAAGTTTTTTCGTAATTTAATTGTGGGATATATTACTTATTATGTCCTTCAATTTATTTTAGGCTTTATTTTTCAGTTAGCTAGTTTACCTTTGAATATTTATTATATTATTATGGGAGTAGTACTGTTGGCTGCTAATGTATTGTCATTGGTAGATCTGATACGTGCTTTAAAAAATCCTTCAGCTTCACTTCATAAAGTAGGAGAACATATTCAAAACTATTGGATCATTTATGTATTAAGTGCTGTTTTACTTTATATCAGTGTGATCTATGCTCCTGGTCATTGGTTATCCAACAATTTGGATGATGGCTATTATGTGATGAAGGTTATTAACTTTGTAGATGGTATCAATATTAATATTGATCCTGCAACTGGTTTTGTAGATCATTCTTCTTTTATGACATGGATTGCTAGAGTAGTCAATACTGTAGAATTGGATCTGGCAAGCTATTGTTACTTATTTAAGATCGATGTTCTTGTCTTCTTAAATTATTTCTATACATGGTTCAATTATTTCTTTATTCTAGTATGTATTGTGGAATTCTTTGAAACTGTATTTGAAAAGAAGAGCAGAAAGATGATCGTTTATGGATCAGTAGGGATCTTGTTTTTTGCCCTGTATCCTGAAGTCTTTGAAAAATTAGAAATAGGGATCCAGGATGCCTGGCAGTTTAATACTGCTATCTGGTATGGTTCTTCAATTTGTAGGATCCCAGCTATGTTTATTTTATTTATCGGTTTATTTGAATACAAGGGACAGTATTTAAAACAGATCCTGTATTTTGTTGCCTGCTCAATTACCTTTATGTCTAAGGGAACACAGATCTTACCTGTTCTTGTATTTACTGGCTTTATCTACTGTCTAAACTGGTTATGGGAAAGAAAGGTCAATCTTGTGATCAAGATCTTACCAATTCCTTTATTTGCCCTGGCTTCCATTGTTTTTGATAAGGTTATTTCTTATACTGATAGTGTTGGTGCAAATATTGTTTCTATTGTTCAGTCGGATTATAAAAATCCACTGATTATTGCGATTTTTGTTTTATTTGTAGTTTTAATGGCTATCAACTATAAAAATAAAAAACTGCTGATGTGGAATTTTATTATTTGCTTCTTTGCTTTATTTAGTTATGTAGATCAGTTGAATGATGTTTTAACAACCTTTAGTATTTACTATTTTGTTGCTGCTAGAGCGACTACTCTGATCTTCTTTACTTTAGTGATGACTGAAGCCTATGAGGTAGCTGATCTGTTAGGCAAGCTAAAAGTACCTGGTAAGGTTGTGCTGATCACAGGAAATCTAACTGCCTGTTTATTATTTATGGCTGTTTCAACCTACTTAATGGGGGGAAGAAATGCCTTATCTTATGTATATCATAATCCAAAGCTGACCTATAATACCGTTTTATCTTTATCTGAATATTTAAATAAATTAGATGAAGAAAATGGAGATGAAGAGGTTAGAGTTGTAATGTCTGGCTTTAAAGGAGAACATGGCATCACCATTACTCCATCTACTAATGTCAGATATTATGCAAATCATATTACTGTAGTTTCACTGGAATTCAGATATGCATGTAATGATGAGAATAACGTTGTTTCATTATATACAATGGATGAATTCAATAACTTTGGAGCTTTAAATCAAGGAGATCTATCTTATTTTGATGGATGTGCTGCTATCTGGGAAGCTACCGATACGAATACTGTTGTTATGCTGACTGATGCAGCTGATGAATTAATGAATGAGGCAGGATATACCTGTATTCAGGAAATTGTCGATTATGATGGCTTTACAGATTATTATGTGTACTATAAGGCATGATAGGAGAAAAGAATGGATTTTATTTTAGGATTTGTATTCCTTATTGTTTATATTAATACTTTAAGAACGATTGGAAAGACTGTTTTAAAACAGCATTCTTTCTTTAAAAATCTAATTGCAGGATATCTGATCTATTATGTTGGACAGTTTATACTGGGTTTTGTTTTTCAACTGTTTTTATGGAATATTACGATCTATCATTATATGATAGGGATTGTTCTATTGGTGATCAATGGCTATTCTATTTATCAGCTGATGCAAGATCATAGTAATATACTATCTGATCTATTGAATCATTTTAAGAAGTATTATCTTGTTTATTTCTTAAGTATTGTTTTACTTTATTTAAGTGTGATCTATTTGCCTGGACATTGGCTGTCTAATCAGTTAGATGATGGCTATTATGTGATGAAGGTCATTAACTTTGTGCATGGGATCAATATTAATATTGATCCTGCAACAGGCTTTACAGATCATTCTTCATTAGCTACCAGACTGGCAAGGGTAGTAAATAGTGCTGAACTGGATCTGGCGAGCTATTGTTATCTATTTAAAATAGATGTACTGGTATTTCTGAATTATTTCTATACCTGGTTCAATTATTTCTTTATTTTAGCTGTAATTGTTACCTTCTTTGAAACTATTATGGATCAACAAAAGAAGCTTAGTCTTCAAGGGGGACTGTTAGGAATTCTCTTTTTTGCGATTTATCTGCAGATGTTTGATGTATTACAAATATCTATTCAGGATTCCTGGCAGTTTAATTCAGCGATCTGGTATGGGTCTTCGATCTGTAGAATCCCAGCTTTATTTATCTTATTCTATGCCTTATTTGCTTATAAGGGAGAATATTTAAAACAGCTGATCTATTTTGTAGTCTGTTCCATTGTGCTGATGTCTAAGGGTACACAGATTTTACCAGTTCTGGTTTTTACGGGCTTTTTATATGCTTTAAGCTATCTATGGGATCATAAGGTACATATTGTACTTAAAATCTTACCTGTTGGCTTATTTGCGCTATTTTCTGTATTATTAGACCATTTGGTTTCCTATAGTGATAGTGTAGGAGCAAATATTGTTTCCATTGTTTCAATTGATGGGAAAAATCCACTGATTATTGGAATCTTTGCATTATTTATTGTTATGATGATTGTGAATCGTAAAAATAAAGCTTTGCTTAGATGGAATAGTATTCTATGCTTTTTTGCTCTGTTTAGTTATATTGATGCTTTAAACGATGTATTAACTACCTTTAGTATTTATTACTTTGTAGCTGCCAGAGCGACTACATTGATCTTTTTTACGATAGTATTAACTCTTTCAATGGAATGTGGGTATTTTGTTTTACAGCTTTCATGGGGAAAAAGAGCATTAGGATTGGTTAATATTTGTGCAGGATTCGTGTTTATGGCTTCCTTTACCTATCTGTTAGGTGGAAAACAGACCTTAATAGATGTTTACGAAAGTCCCAAGCTGACCTATCATACCATTCTATCATTAAGTGAATACCTAAATGAATTGGATGACTTAAATGGAGAAGAAGAGGTTAGAGTAGTTGTTCCTGATTTTAAAAAGGAAAATATCTATACCACTACTCCTTCAACCAATGTTAGATATTATGCTAATCAGATCAGGGTTGTATCGCTAGAATGGCGTTATGCATGTGGGGATGAAAATAATGTGGTATCTTTATATACTACTGAAGATTATGACAATTTGTCAGCTTTAAATAATGGGGATCTTTCCGTATTTGATGATTGTGCATCGATCTGGGAAGCTATTGATGCTAATACTATTGTTTTAAGTGATAATAGTGCATCTGAATTAATGAATAACATAGGATACAGCTGTATCAAGGAGATCGTGGATACAGATGGAATAACTGATTTCTATGTTTATTATAAGAATTAGGAGGAATAGATATGAGTTGTCAAAATCATTTTGATGAACTGAAATATTACTTTACTGAAAATCAACAAAGAATTGTTTTAAAGGGATGGGCTTTTCTTGAAGAAAAACCTCAGGCTGATCTGACTATTTTAGTGAATGGTAAACCTGTTGACTATAAAACAATTAAAAGAAGTGATATTGCAGATAAATATGTAGAATTTAACTTAAAGAAAGAATTAGGGTTTGAAGCGTTTGTGGAAATGGATGCTTCCATTCCTTTTGAAAGTCTAGAATTTAAATTTGATGATACAGTAGGATTAAGCTACAACAACAAAGAATTAAAGAATGCAGTTGGTTTTACTGATGTTATTTATAGTATCGATTCTAAAACTAAGGATAGTGGACAGACTACCCTGGTAGGATGGGCGATCTCGTTCTATAATGAACCTGTTGAATTTGAAGTTCAGACTATGAAGGGGCAAAAGGTAGAAGCAACGATCAAGCGTCTATACCGTAAGGATGCAATTCAGGCTATCTTTGGAAGTGCTCATACAGATGAAATGAATATGAATGTTGGGTTCCAGATCACCTTTAATGAAGCTAACGGTAAGAAATATACTTTAGTAATGAAAACTAAAGAGGGTTCAAAAAAGGTGGCTTTATTTGATAGTGTAAATATGGATTCAAGAAAGATGAAGAAGCTGATTAAAGCTATTACTCCTAAGCGTGTAGTAAAGGGGTTATTTACACTTGTTACAAAAGGACCATCAGTTTTTAAGGATAAGGTAAAATATACTGTTACCCAAAATACAGGAAAGAGCAGATATGAATTATTTGTGGAACAGAATACTTTATCAAAGGAAGCTTTAGATGCACAAAGAAAAATGCATTTTGAATATGAACCAAAGATCTCAATCGTGGTTCCTATGTATAAAACTCCTAAGGATTTCTTATATGAAATGGTAGAATCAATTGAAAATCAGACTTATCAGAACTATGAACTATGCTTAGGAGATGGTAGTGAAGATGATTCAGTAGAAAAAGCAATTCAGCCATTGTTGAAGAAAAATCCAAAGATCATCTATAAGCATCTTAATGCAAATACAGGGATCTCTGGAAATACAAATGAAGCTTTAAAATTAGCTACAGGGGATTATATTGCTTTATTAGACCATGATGATATTTTATCTCCTGATGCTTTATATGAAAATGTTAAAGCAATTAATCAGGATCGTGATTATGAAGCTTTATATTCTGATGAAGATAAGGTTACCAGTGATCTAAAGACTTATTTTGATCCAAGCTTTAAACCAGATTTCAATTTGGATTATTTAAGATCTACAAATTATATCTGTCATTTCTTTGTTGCTAAGAAATCATTAGTGGATGAAGTAGGATGGTTTAGAAGTGAATATGATGGTTCACAGGATCATGATCTGATCTTAAGATGTACAGAAAAGGCTAAAAAGGTAAAACATATTGCCAGAATTCTTTATCACTGGCGTACTTCTCCTTCTTCTACAGCTTTAAATCCAGAAACTAAGATGTATTGCTTTGAAGCAGGAAAGAAGGCTGTACAGTCTCATCTTGATCGTTTAGGGGTAGAGGCTGAAGTAGAATTAGCTGAAATTCTAGGAACTTATCGTGTACATTATAAGATTCAGGGAAATCCATTGATCAGTATTATTATTCCAAATAAGGATCATATCGATGATCTGGATACCTGTCTGACTTCTATTTTAAATGTTTCTACTTACCAGAATTTTGAAGTTATTATTGTGGAAAATAATTCTAGTGAAGAAAGCACTTTTGAATATTATAAACAGATCACAGATCCAAGAGTTAAGGTAGTTACATGGGAAAAGGAATTTAATTTCTCAGCAATTAATAATTATGGTGCAAAATTTGCCAAGGGAGATTATTTCTTATTATTAAATAATGATACACAGGTTATTTCTCCTGACTGGCTAGAAGAAATGGTGTCTAACTGTCAAAGAAAAGAAGTTGGTGCTGTTGGTGCGAAGCTTTATTACCCTGATGATACGATTCAGCACTGTGGTGTAATTATCGGCTTAGGTGGTATTGCAAATCATATCGCTATGGGTGATAAGAAGGGGGCAACAAACTATTTCTTTAGATATACTGTACCTACCGACCTATCTGCCTGTACAGCAGCCTGTTTAATGGTTAAACGCAGTGTCTATGAACAGTTAAATGGATTAGAGGAGCAGCTAAAGGTAGCTTTCAATGATATTGATTTCTGTCTAAGAATCAGAGAAGCTAACTATCTGATCGTTATGGATCCATATGTTGAATTATATCATTTTGAATCTAAATCAAGAGGATTAGAAGATACAGAAGAAAAGAGAAAACGTTTTGAAAATGAAACAAATTATATGCTGACAAAATGGGCAAAATATTTTGAAGAAGGAGATCCTTACTATAATCCAAATTTAGTGAAAGGAATACCAGCCTTTATGGTAAAGGTTGATTAAGGAGAACAAGATGGAAGCATGGCAGAAAGAAATTCTAAATAGCTTTACCAATAAACAAGATCCAATTGATTTTTTACTAACACATCAAAGCAGAGAATATATGTACCATGTTTCTCCTGTTCGTTCAAATCTATTGGCCTGGTATCCCTTTAAAGAGAATATGAGGGTTGCAGAGATCAATAGTGGAACAGGTGCTCTTGGAACAATGATCGTACCCTATGTGAAGGAATACACCTGTGTAGAAAAAGATCCTGATTTGCAGTTGATTGCAAAGATAAGATATAAGGATTATAAGAATGTAGATTATTGTAGTGAATTAGATCCTGCAAAGAAATATGATGTTATTATTGTTACAGGTGATTACAGACTAGAAGAAATCAAAAACTATATAGCTTCCACTTCTATCTTACTGTTAGCCTTTGATAATCCATTATCCTTAAGCAGATTATCTGGAAATATCAGCTATGAAGAAAAGGCTCCTTATGAAGCCTTAGAAGCAGGAAAGGGAATTACTAAAAAAGCAATGTGTGCTTTTCTAGAGCGATATAATTGTTCCTATACCTTCTATTATCCTTATCCTGATTATATATTTACAAAGGAGATCTATAGTGATGGCCATCTGCCAAAATTAGGGGATCTTTATGGTTACAGCTATGATTATAAAGAGAATGAAACAATGTCGTTTGATGAAAACAAGGTCAGAAATCTGATCCTAAAAGAAGAAAAATATCCAGAATATGCAAACTCATATTTAGTAGAGGTGAAATGCCATGCTGTATTATAAAGCTAACAGTAATCGTATTAAAGCTTTTCAGACTTATGTAGAGATCTTAGATGATGGAAGAGTATGTAAAGGCGCTTTGAATCCTGAAGCAATCGGACATCTTGAAAACATATATACCAATGCCTGCTTTTTAGCGAAATTATCTGATCATTTTGATTTGAACTATACGTTTGAAAATCATCGTGTTTATTGCGATAAGGTAAAGGGAACCAGTTTAAGTGAAATATTGGTAGATTATTTAAAGGATCATCAATATGAAAAGCTGGAAAGTACCATCTGGGAATATCTTCATTCTATTGATGAACTTCTTCCTGCCATTTCTTATAGCCATCAGGATAGCTTATTTGGTACAATCAGAAAGGATCCTGCCAAGATTTATACCAATGTTGCAAATCTAGATTTTAATTTTGATAATATCTTTGTTTGTGAGAATACCTTTAAGGTAATTGATTGTGAATGGTGCTTTGATCTGATCATTCCAAAGGAATTTATTCAATACAGATCTTTGCTTTACTTTTATTCTAAATATTCGTTCTTATTTAAAGAATATAAGAGCTATGAAGAATGGATGGCCTGCTTTGGAATCGAAGATCTGGATTATTACTTTTCTTTGGAGGATACCTTCCAGCAGTATGTCTATGGAGCTAACCGTCAAAATAATCTGGTAGAAAGGTTTTTTGAAAATAACCGTAAAAAACGCAATCCTAAAAAACAGAATAAGCAGCTTTTTTCTCAGCTGTATATGGATGAAGGAAATGGAATCAGTGAGGAAAACAGTATTATTTTAAATGTGGAACATCAGGATTGTCATCTTACTTTTAAGATCGATCGAATGATCTGTAATCTTCGTTTTGATCCTTTAAATCAGGAAGGGATCTATGAAATCAAAGGTCTTTACCTTCATACAAAAGAAGGAAAACAGAATATACCACTAAGTGATCTTAGTTCTAATGGAATGAACAGAGATCGTTTATTTGCTTTTTTAAGTCGTGATCCACAAATCAATATTACTAATATCAATCAGGAAGTAGAAGCTTTAGAGGTTGAATTTTCTTTGCTTGCCAATCAGAATCATCCAGATTTTTTAAGTATGGCTGATGAGATCTATAGGAATAAATATCATCTATTAAATGATGAACTTATCAGAACAAGACAAGAATTAAATGCTCAAAAGGCAAGAGCTGATTATATGGCTGATCATCCGTTTAAAAATATGATCAAAGGAGGAATAAAGTGATTTATTCCTTTTTATTTTTCCAAATGTGAATTTTGCTTGTTTTTTTTAATGAATGGTATAGAATATTATAGGGTATTTATACTCATATTTTTTGATTAAAGGAGTGAAAAGATGGAAAATAAAAACACTAGTCTTGTGAAGAGTCTGATCAAAAATAAAGATTTGATTCTATATCTTACTAAAAATGATTTTAAAAAGAAATTTGCCGGTTCAACCTTAGGGGTATTCTGGGCATTTGCTCAGCCTATGGTTACCGTTCTATTATATTGGTTTGTATTTACTCATATTAGAGATGGTTCTAATGATGCATATCCATATATTTTATTTTTATTAGGTGGGTTAGTTCCATGGTTCTATTTTTCAGAATCTATTGTATCAGCTACAAACTGTTTTATGGAATATAGCTATTTAGTTAAAAAGGTTGTCTTTGATATTGAAGTTCTACCTGTGATCAAATTATTATCTGGGTTAATCACGCATGTATTTTTTATGGCGATCACTTTGCTTTTAATGTTGATCCTAGGTGTAATGCCAACCTTTAATTCTATTGGGTTTATCTATTATACATTCTGTTTATTTATGTTCCTGTTTGGATTGACTTATCTGACCTCATCGATCAATGTATTCTTGCCTGACCTAGGACAGTTTATTTCAACTATTTTACAGGCATTAATGTGGTTAACTCCAATTTTATGGAACTATGAAACTACTTTTACTACCTTTAGCTTTAGAATTATCTTTAAGCTGAATCCTTTATTCTATATTGTACAGGGATATCGTGCAGTTTTATTTGAAGGACAGAATATTTTCTATAATCCTAAGCTGATGATCTATTTCTGGGTATTTACAATTGCTTTATTAGTAGTGGGAAATATTGTATTTAAAAAATTAAGACCACATTTCTCAGATGTATTATAAGGAGGAAAGTAGGATGAATGAAGAAAAAGTAATTATTGTTGATCATATTTCAAAGGTTTATCATTTATACGATCGTCCTATTCATCGTTTAAAGGAAACATTCTCACTGACTAAGAAATGCTATCATAAAGATTATACTGCTTTAAATGATATTTCTTTTGACGTAAAAAAAGGTGAGATCCTGGGAATCATCGGGAAAAATGGATCTGGAAAATCAACTATTTTAAAAATTATTACGCATGTATTAACCCCTACAAGTGGGAATATTACTGTTAAAGGAAAAGTCTCAGCTTTACTAGAATTAGGAGCTGGGTTCAATATGGAATATTCAGGAATTGAAAATGCCTATTTAAATGGACAGATGATTGGTTTTACAAAAGAGGAAATGGATGAAAAGATCGATGCAATCGTTGAATTTGCAGATATCGGTGATTTTATCTATCAGCCTGTTAAAACTTATTCAAGTGGGATGTTTGCCAGATTAGCTTTCTCAGTCGCTATTTCTGTAGATCCTGATATTTTAATCGTTGATGAAGCATTATCAGTTGGAGATGTATTCTTCCAGAATAAATGCTTTAAAAAATTTGAGGAATTCCGTGAAAGGGGAAAAACAATTTTATTTGTTACTCATGATATGGGTAGTGTAATTCGTTATTGTGATCGTGCGGTATTATTAAATGCTGGAGATATGATCGCTGAAGGGAATCCAAATGATATGATCGATATTTATAAAAAGGTCATGGTTGGAGAATGGAAACCTGGACAGGAAAAGGAAGATCATTCAGTTGCCTTAGGGGTTGATGAAAATGCATGGATGAAACAGATCACAGTGAATCCAAGTATGAATATTTATGGAAATATGAAGATCCAGATCACAGATTTTGGAATCTTTGATTATAAGGACCGTATTACAAATAATATCTTTAAGGGAGATATGTATAAGATCAAGGTTAAGTATCATATCAATGAAGCAGTGGAAAGTCCAATTTTTACTTATAAGCTTAAGGATATTAAGGGAAATGAATTAACAGGTACAAATACAATGTTTGAACGTATTGATACAACAAATCTTGCACAGGGAAGCGATATTGTAGTTACCTTCACACAAAAACAGCTTTTACAGCCAGGACAGTATTTATTGTCATTAGGATGTACTGGTTATGAAGGAGATGACTTTATTGTTTATGAACGTATTTATGATGCATGCAATGTTGGGGTAGTATCAGAAAAGGTAACTGTAGGATTCTTTGATAGTGAAACTCAGATTGATTTAGAGGTGATATAGAATGAAGGTTTTAGTAACTGGAGTAGGTGGACAGCTGGGACATGATATCATGAATGAACTAGCTAAAAGAGGATATGAAGGAGTAGGCTCAGATATAGCCGAAACCTACAGTGGGATCCAGGATGGCAGTGCAGTCACTACAATGCCTTATGTACAGATGGATATCACAGATGCTTCACAGGTAGAAGAAGTGATCACTCAGGTGCATCCAGATGCTTTGATCCACTGTGCAGCATGGACAGCAGTAGATCTTGCAGAGGATGAAGACAAACAGGAAAAGGTAAGAGCAATCAATGCCTTAGGAACAAAATATATCGCAGAGGTATGTAAGAAGATCGATGCCAAGATCGTCTATACAAGTACAGACTATGTATTCAATGGATTAGGAGAAAAGCCATGGCAGCCAGATTGCAAGGAATATGCTCCATTAAATGTCTATGGAAAGACAAAGCTTGAAGGAGAATTAGCTGTAGCCAATACATGTGACAAATACTTTATTGTAAGAATCGCATGGGTATTTGGACTAAACGGAAAGAACTTTATCAAGACAATGCTGAATGTAGGAAAGAAATACGATACAGTAAGAGTAGTCAATGATCAGATAGGAACGCCAACCTATACATTAGACCTGTCAGTATTATTAGTAGATATGATCGAAAGTGAAAAGTATGGATACTATCATGCGACAAATGAAGGTGGATATATCTCATGGTATGATTTTACAGTAGAGATCTACAGACAGGCAGGAATGGAAACAAAGGTAGTACCAGTAAGTACAGAGGAATATGGATTGTCAAAGGCAGCAAGACCATACAATTCAAGATTAGATAAAGCGAAATTAGTAGATAACGGATTTACCCCATTACCAACATGGCAGGATGCATTAAGCCGTTATCTAAAAGAAATTTTATAAAAGGAATACAATTATGAAAGATATTTTTATCATCGGCTGCAAGGGGCTTCCTGCATCTTATGGTGGATTCGAAACCTTTACAGATTGCTTAGTCAGCAAAAAGGTAAGTAATACAATTAGATATCATGTTGCCTGTCTTTCAGACCATGATGGACAAAGGGAATATAAGGGAGCTCGTCTATATGATGTTAAGGTTCCTTCTCTAGGCCCTGCCAAGGTAATCTACTACGATCTAAGAGCTATCTTACTTGCTTTAGACTATATAGAGGAAAATAACATTCTAGAACCTATTTTCTATATGTTAGGATGTACAGCAGGTCCATTCCTGTTCCCTTTCTATAAACGTATGAAAAAATACAATGTTAAGTTTTTGATCAATGTAGATGGGCATGAATGGAAAAGAGCGAAATGGGCTAAACCAATACAGGTTTATCTTAAATATTCAGAAAAGAAAATTGTTCAACATGCAGATATTGTAGTAAGTGATTCTATTGGTATTGAAAATTATATTTTAAAAGAATACAAGGAATACCATCCTGTCTCTAAATTTATTGCTTATGGAGCTACAGTACAGGAAGATCATTATGGAATCTATTCCTTAGACCGTTTATATGAATGGTATAAGGAACATGATGTTATCATGGGGGATTATTATCTGATCGTTGGTCGTTTTGTTCCTGAAAACAATTATGAAACGATGATCAGAGAATTTATGAAAAGTAAAACAAATAAAAAACTAGTGATCATTACTAATGTGGAACAGAACAAGTTCTATCAGAAGCTATTGAAGAATACGCATTTTGATCAGGATAAACGTATCAATTTTGTAGGTACTGTTTATGATGATGAATTATTATATTTAATTCGTAAAAATGCATTTGCTTATCTTCATGGTCATGAGGTAGGGGGAACTAATCCTTCATTATTAGAAGCATTAGCTTCTACAAAGCTAAATGTCCTGCTGGATGTTGATTTTAATTCAACAGTAGGAATTGATGCCTGCAAATATTTCAATAAAGAGGAAGGAAATTTAAGCAATCTGATCAATGAATTAGAGAATATTTCCTTAGATGAAATAGATATGCTTGGAAGCAAGGCAAAACAGAGAATTCAGGATGCATATAACTGGCCATTGATTATCGACCAATATGAATCATTGTTTATCTCTTTATAATGACGAAATCAAAATTTTATGATAAGATTGATTTGGATAAATCAATCTTATTTTTTGGAGGTTTAGAATGGGTACTGTAAAGAAAGCATTTGATCTATTGATTAAACAGGGTCCTAGAGCATTCAAGGATCGTATTTCAACACATATCATGTATCAAAAGGATATTGAGGCTTATCAGCATTATCTATCAAAATATTCTTGTACAAAGGAAGAATTAGATAGACAGAGATCAACCCATTTTGATTATGAACCTTTAATTTCTATTGTTGTACCTATGTATAAAACACCTTTAAAGCTGGCAAATGAGATGATTCATTCTATCCAGACTCAGACCTATAGTAATTATCAGCTCTGTTTAGCAGATGGAACTCCCAATAAAAGTGTAGAAGACGCTATAAAGGATTATTTATCAGATCCAAGGATCAGCTATCAGCATTTAAAGGAAAACAAGGGAATCTCTGAAAATACAAATGAAGCAATTAAAATGGCTAAGGGAGAATATATAGCTTTATTAGACCATGATGATCTGTTAGCAGAAAATGCACTCTATGAAATGGTTAAAGCAATTAATGAAGATAGAGAACATGAAGTCCTATATAGTGATGAAGATAAAGTCAACTATGATCTGACACAGTATTTTTATCCTCATTTTAAACCAGATTATTCCCCTGATTATCTGCGTTCTACGAATTATATCTGTCATTTCTTTATGGTTAAAAAGGAGCTGCTAGATAAAGTAGGCTATTTTGATCCTTTATGCAACGGTTCACAGGATCATGATCTGATTTTAAGATGTACCGAACAGGCTAAAAAGGTCAAGCATATTCCTCTTGTATTATACCATTGGCGTATTGCCCCTGGTTCTACAAGTGAGAATCCAGAAAATAAAATGTATTGCTTTGAGGCAGGTCAAAGAGCAGTGCAAAAACAGCTTGATCGTTTACATATTCAGGGAACTGCTAAGATTGGTCCAACCTTAGGAGGCTATATAGTGGATTATCCTATTATCGATGATCCTTTGGTATCTGTTTTAATTCCAAATAAGGATCATATCATGGATCTAAATCGATGTCTGAACTCTATTTTAACGAAAGCAACCTATTCTAATTTTGAAGTGATCATTATAGAAAATAACTCGACAGATCCTAAGACCTTTGAATATTACGATTCTATCACTGATCCAAGAGTAAAGGTAATACAATATAAGGGAAGCTTTAATTATTCAAAGATCAATAATTTTGGCTTTGCACATAGTAAGGGGGATTACCTGCTATTATTAAATAATGATACAAAGATCATTTCTCCCAATTTTATTGAATTAATGCTTGGTCATTTTAATGATCCTCTAGTAGGAGTGGCAGGAGCTAAATTATTCTTTGAAAATGAAAGAATTCAGCATAATGGAGTGATCCTGGGGCTAGGGGGAATTGCCAATCATATTGAATTTAATCTAAAAAGATATACACCAGATTATTTCTTTAGATATACCCTGGCATCCAATGTATCAGCTGTTACAGGAGCATGTCTGATGACTAGTAGAGAGCTCTATAAAAGGTTAAATGGATTAAATGAAGAGCTGCAGGTAGCCTATAATGATATCGATTATTGCTTAAGAGTAAGAGAGGCAGGTTATCGTATTGTTCAGGAGGCAAGATGCGAATTGTATCATTACGAAAGTAAGTCAAGAGGATATGAGGATACACCTGAAAAGAAGGAAAGATTTGAAAAAGAATCTAATTATATAAAAACAAGATGGCATGAATATTTTGAAAATGGAGATCCATATTATAATGTGAATCTCAGTAAAGAATTTCCTGCCTTCAAGGTAAGAAAGTGAGGAATTTAAGATGAATGAAGAAAGTTGGATCTATCGCAAGGTGATCTCTAAATTTGAAAAGATCATTCGTTTAACAAAGAAAGCAATCTATTTTGCGTGGTATCGACATCATTTTCTGATACCCCCTAGAGTATTGATCAAATATATTCGTTCCTTTATCGTGGCATTAAAAAGGGGAAATTGTACTTCTAATTTATTTGTTAATCAAAGTGCCTACATTAAGTGGTTTGAAGAAAATTATCATGTAGAAATTGAACATAAAGATTTTGATTACCAGCCAAAATTCAGCTTTATTATTCCTACTTATAATGTTTCTAGAAAGCTATTAAGCGAATGCCTAAATAGTGTTCTTGCTCAAAGCTATACAAATTTTGAAATCTGTATTGCTGATGATCACTCATCCTTACAGGAAACGATCGATACTTTACATGACTATGAAAAACGATATGAAAATATTCATGTAGTCTATCGACAGGAAAATGGGATGATCTCTAAATCAAGTAATAGTGCTATAGAGATTGCCACTGGAGATTTTATTGTATTGGTTGATAATGATGATACGATCGAAAAGGAAGCTCTATACTATTTTGTTGAAGCATTGAATGAAAACGATCAGATCGACTTTATCTATAGTGATGAAGATAAGATCGATTATAAAGGAAATCTGATGGAACCTCATTTTAAGGCTGATTACTCCCCAGATACCTTTATGGGAGTCAATTATATTTGTCATCTGTCAGCTATTCGTCTAAGCCTTGTAAAGGAAGTAGGTGGCTTCAGATCAGAATATGATGGTTCTCAGGATTATGATCTATTTTTGAGAGTCAGTGAAAAAGCAAGAGTGATCCATCATGTTCCTAAGGTTCTATACCATTGGCGTCAATCTGCTACTTCAACTGCTGGTTATTTAGGAAATAAATCCTATGCTTATATTGCAGGTAAAAAAGCTTTGGAAGATGCTTTAAAAAGAAGAGGGATCGAAGGAGAGGTATTGGAAAATCCTCGAGTTTCGACTTATCTTGTTAAATATCATCATCATTCCCCAAAGGTAAGTGTGATCATTCCTTTGAAGGATCAGCCTAAGGTATCTAAGAGATGCTTTGATAGTATTATTGAGAAAACAGATTATACGAATTATGAGATCGTAGTAGTGGATAATAATTCTCAGGAACAGGAAACCTTAGATCTTTTAAAGGAATATGCAGCTAAATATGATTTCTTTAAGGTGATCAGACTTGAATGTGAATTCAACTATTCCTATATTAATAATGAAGCTGTAAAGGTAAGCAGTGGAGAATATCTGTTATTCTTAAATAATGATACAGAAGTTATTCAAAGTGACTGGATGGATTATATGGTAGGCTATGCTTCCCAAAAGCATACTGGATGTGTAGGGATCAAATTGCTTTATCCTGATAAATTAGTTCAGCATGCAGGAGTAGTCTTAGGATATGGAGGAGTAGCTGGACATATCTATGTAACTAATTCTTATGATGATAATGGATTGTTTGGACGCTTGGTTATGCCTTATAACTATACTGCTGTAACAGCAGCCTGTTTAATGATGAAAAGAAGCCTGTTTGAAGAAGTAGGTGGCTTTGATGAAAAACTGAAGGTAGCTTTAAATGATGTAGATCTGAACTTAAAGGCTTTAAGCAAGGGATATTATAATGTATGTCTATCAAATGTAGAGATGTTCCATTATGAAAGTAAGTCAAGAGGCTATGAGGCTTCTTCAGAAAAACACCAGAGATTCTTAGGTGAACAGGAATATATGAAAAATAAATGGAAGAATTATCTTGATGAAGATCATTTCTTTAGTATCCATAATTTCTAATGAGCAGTAAAAACTGCTCTTTTTTATGTAAAAAATATCAAAAAAGTGTTGACACACAATTTGTTTGGTGTTATTATATGGGAGCAGTCGATGAGATGGGCCTGTAGCTCAGCTGGTTAGAGCGTCCGCCTGATAAGCGGGAGGTCGAAA
>R17__coassemble_147_pt1 | contig 57822 bp, 51 predicted proteins | sample R17__metabat2_high_PE_012 | metagenome-assembled genome bin R17 | reverse complement strand
TGCCTGGGAATTATCAAAGAAACCAATTGCTTCAGTATTAGTAGGAACAACAAAGATTGGTAGAATCACAGATACATGCAAAGCATTAGATATACATTTAACTCAAGAAGATATTGAAATCTTAGAAAAGTAAAAGGAAAACAGATTATGTTTGATTACTACGAATATTTCAAAAACAAAGGAAATCATCCTGATCCAAAAGAGATCTTAGCATTAGAAAAAGAATTATCATTTCATCAGCTAAATGAACAAATAATCAATGATATGCTAAAGGATGCTGTAGAATACGCTAAAAAATATGAAAAGGATGTCAGTGTAAGAATTATTTACAATGGAAATTCCTATAGTATTATGAATAATAACGGAGAAGATTGGTTATCAAGAAAAGAAAAGGTAGTAAATGAAACCCATCATTCTTCCTACTATATATTCTTAAATAATATCACTTCTCACAATTATGATTATATGATCCATGATGAAAAATATGGTATTTGTGGAGGAGGATTTCCATTAATCCTTGATCATAAAATAGCAGGTACCTTTACCTGTACGGGATTAAGACCACAGGAAGACCATGATGTGATCATAAGTACGATCAGAAAATATCTTAAATCAAAATGACCATTTAGAAAGATGGTCATTTTTTAATACAAAAAAGAGAGCTGATCACTCAGCCCTCAATGGATTAAAGTTTAGATTATTCAGCTTCTTCTTTGATTGTGTTAGCAGCTGTACGACCAGATACTAAGATTTCAATAATTGCGTTACCACCTAAACGGTTACCACCATGGATACCACCAGTAACTTCACCAGCAGCATATAAACCTTGAATAATTTCACCATCTGTATTTAATACATGACGAGATGTATCAACAGTTAAACCACCCATTGTGTGGTGAGTAGATGGAGCCATTACACGGATACGTAATAATTCACCTTCAAGTTTATATTCACCAGTTTCAGCATTGTAAGTACCGATAGTGTTAGTAGAAGCTTGTTTTGCGATACCATCTGATGGTTGTTCATCAGCGATATAAGATTCATCATAAGCTCTAATTGTTTCATAGATTGTTTCTGGATCAGCTTCCATACCGAATTCATCTAATACAGCCTGAATTTCTTCAGCAGATGAAACATAGTAAACTCTACCTTCAACATCATCATGAGAGATTTCAACAACCTTAGATCCTTCATATTTATCATATGGATAAGGAACACCGATTGCCTGATCAGCATTAGAGAATTCTAAGAATACACCCTTAGTACCGTTATATTCAATACCATTAGCGAATTCACCTAATGATAATACGTCACGTTCTGCAGATTCATCAACAAAACGTTCACCAGTAGTTGGATTAATATAAACTGCATATTGTCCACCACCGAATGCTAAGTTACCATTGTCAACCCAAGAAATAGGCATCATTTGAGCGAATCCTAAACCAGTTGTTCCAGCATCAACAGCTTCAGCCATTTCAAGACCATCACCAGTTAATGATGAACGGTTAGTTGTCTTAATTCCAGTTGTTAAATAAGATTCATCCCAATATTCGTTTTCATCTACTACCATTTCGATATTAGCAGCATAACCACCAGTAGCTAATACTACACCGTTATTAGCATGTAATGTTACCTTTGTACCATCATACATAGTAGCTTCAACACCAGTTACAGCACCATCTTCAACGATTAAGCTTTGTGCTTCACATCTTGTCATAATTGAGTTAGCTTCATTAGATTCAACAGTAGTCTTTAATGGTAAGAAGTAAGTTCCCCAGTTACCTGAAGCTTCGTTTTCACCATCACCATCGATATCGCAACCTAAGTTAACGTTTTCTCTATACCATAATGCACCGATTAATGTAATCTGAGCAGCATCATTGAATTTAGAACCTTGATCTTCTAACCAAGTCTTAACACTTTGACCATCTAAAATGAATTGAGATACTAGATCATAATCACCATAGATAAAGTAAGATTTATCTGCAGATTGTCTTAAACCACCATAGTAAGTTTGGAAGATATGTAAATTGTTAGTTGAGAATAAAGTTAAATCAGATTCTTCAGCACCTGCAGCTAATTTAGCGTCAGCCCAGTCAACGTATTCCTGAATTTCAGCCTTTAAGTCTTTTAAAGTCTGTAAATATTCTTCATGAACACCATGAGGAGCGATTAAATCGATTTCACCAGCAACGAATTCATTATCTTTGAAGTAATCTTCATCAAATGGTTCTTCAGACCATTCTAAGATAGTCTTTAATGTAGCTAATTGACCTTGAACAGCTTTACACTTTGTATAAGTTTGTCCATCATAATCCCATACAGCTTCAGTTGCATCTGGATCAGCTGGATCCCATACTAAGTAATCCTGTACTGATTGGAATTGACCACCAGAAACTAATGTATTACCACCAATTTCAGCGTTTTCTTCGATAACTACAACAGTTTGACCATTTTGAGTAGCTTGAGCAGCAGCAGCCATACCAGCACCACCAGCACCAACAACTACGATATCATATGTTTCTTCGATATCAGCTTGAGCTTCATGTTCAACTGTATTAGCTTCAAAGTTATCCATATTATCAGCACCTGCTTGTTCAGCAGCATCATTTAATGCGTTAATGATAGCTTTAGATGTAAATGTTGCACCAGAAACAGTATCGATTCCAGAACCGTTTGCTTCGATTGCATCTGCAAACATAATATCATAAGCTACATCACCAACGTGAGCAGTTTCTTTTGATGAGTTAACCTGGATATCAGTAATTGCATCTTCTGAGAAAGTAACATCTAATACAACCTTACCATTATATCCATCAGCTTCACCTGTGTATGTACCTGCAGTATAAGATACAGGTCCACCTTCAGAAGCAACTTCTTCACCCATGGCAGCAGCGATAGCTTTAGCAGCAGCTTCTTTAGCTCCAGTAGATGTATATGTTGCACCTGATACACCATCGATTTCAGCAGAGTTAGCATCTACGATCTGTTGACCTAATTCTTCTAATGCAGCTCCACCGATAGCTGGTGTTTCACCGTCACCTACAACAGTTGCTTCAGTGATTTTTGTTTCAGAAACAGTGATTGTTACTTCAATGTCTCCACCAAAACCTTTAGCAGTTGCTGTGTAAGTACCAGCAGTGTAAATTGCTTCTTCTTCGCTTTCATTCTTTGAGCATCCTACAGGAATGATTAAAGCAAAGGCAAGAAGTACTTTAACAAGTTTTTTCATTTTGAAATTCCTCCTTCTTTCTCTCTATATATTATATAATACAAAACAAACTAAAAACAGACTTTTTTTGTTTGATTCAATTTTTGAATCGTTAATTTTCCTAAATCTATTGGGGATTTTTTTAATTGTTACCATTTACATCATAAAAATAGCTGCTACTAAGTAACAGCTATTTCTTTGCTTTATAGAATGATCGGTTATCCAATGGGAAGATACGTTTTGTAAATTCCCCAGGTTCTATTTCATCAAATGCTTTGATCAGCATATTCATTTTAGCGTCAATATTATCGATCAGATAGATCATTTCAGCTTCAGGGATCGCAGGTAAAACAGGTGAACCAAATTCAAGCTTACCGTGATGGGATAAAACAATATGCTTTAATAAAACCAGCTTTTCACTTTCCAGATTTAACTCTTTGATCATTTCATCGATCATATTTTCTCCAATAGTAATATGACCCAATAATTTACCTTCAAAGGTATAAGAAGGAATAATTGGTCCAGATAACTCTACGATTTTCCCCATATCATGAAGCAGGACTCCACCAATCATCAGATCCTTATCTAACAGTGGATATAGATCACATAATTCTAGTGCCATCTTTAACATGCGATAGGTATGCTCAGCAAGACCAGATAAATAATTATGATGATTTTTAGAGGCTGCGGGATATTTCAGGAAATCCCCCATATAGCGATCATACAGGGCATTTACAACTTCATAAACCTCTAAGCTTTCAATCTGTTTCATAGAATCTTCAAAGAGCTTTTGCATCTCTTCTAGCTTGATGGTACTTGAACGAATATAGGCATCCAGTTCTTCCTTAGGTACATCTTTAATAGCGATACGAGATAATTTTACCTGTATTCCATCATTATATTTAATTACATCCCCTACCAGATCAACAAATACACCTGGAACAAGAGTTTCAATCTGTTCATTTGAAGCAGACCATAGTTTACATTCCACTTCACCAGTTGAATCCTGGATCGTAATAGATAAATAAGTCGATTTAGCGTTTTTTCCCATATTAACATGATTGATCAATCCTGAGAAAACAACCCCATTATCATTTACATTTAATTCATTAATCTTCTTCATCATATCCCCCACTTTCCAACATGATCTGTTTGATCAGACTATGATCAAAACCTTTACGCAATAAATAAACATAGATATGCTGATAAAGAACCTTTCCTTGATATTTATCGCTATAACGGTTAAAAGCTTTATCAAATTCCTTTAATACCAGCTGTTCTTCTAGACTATCCATACCACTAAAATCGTAATTAGCGATAACATTACTGATCGTTTCCTTTGAAAAGCCCTTTAAATACAGCTTATCATACATAGAATTGATGAAGTTTACCTTTGTCTTTGTATTATTTAAAGTAAAAGATTTATCTACAATTTTTAGGGCTGTTTCATATTCATCACTATCAGTATACTCTTCAGCCTTTTGTTCAATGATATCTTCAGAGATTCCCTTTTCTCTTAAATTGTTCTTTGCTTTGATTTTTCCAAGCCCCATTTTAATTGCTTTTTCAAAATAATCAGCAGCATATTCTTCATCATTGATCAGATTCTTTTCCTTTAATGTATTAATTGTCATATCGATCTGGATCTCATCATATTTTTCAAGATCAGATAATTTATTATATAACTGTTTTTCAGTAAGATCCTTTGCTGTTAAAAATTTTAATGCATCATTATAGGCTTCATATACCTTTTCATAATCCACTAAAGTCTCAAAAACATCATGTTCAAGTATTTTTCCTTTATAAAGATTAAACTTTTCTACTACTGCTTTAGATAAAACAAGTTCAAAATTATGGTTATCTGCTTTGATCGTTACATTAATATCCTTTCTTCTTTCATGCATACCTAAAATCTCATAGGTAAAATGCTTATGTTCAATAGCCTGTTCATAGACATTAATAATACTGTTGTAGAAGTTTTCATCACTAAACTGAAAAGCATTATCTAAAGCATTTTGAGACATAGCAGATAGATCTTCATAGGCTACCTTTTTCATTAAAGCTGTTAATTCTTGCGTGTTTGTAAAGAAATAACCATTCTTTCCATCCTCAATTACATTTTCTAGATTCTGATCATATCTTGCAATTACAATTGTACCAGTAGCTAAAGCTTCAATATAGGTAAGTCCCTGAGTTTCTGATACAGAAGCACAGGCAAAAGCATCAATAGCATGATAATAGTTAGGGATCTCGCTTTTATCGATTCCACCAGTAAACATTACTCTATCCTGTAAGCTATAACGTTCCACTAATTCCTTTAAATCTTCTAAATGAGGTCCTCCCCCAACGATCAATAATTTAATATGATCATCCTCAACATTTTTGATTGCCTCTATTAAAGTATCAACACTTTTTTCTGGGGCAATTCTACCCACAAAGCCAATGGTAAAATAACCATTTAATGCATACTCATCTTTAATTTTCTGAATTTTTGCTTCATCCTTGTTATCAGGATTAAATAAAGCAAGATCCAATCCTGTAGGAATTACATGAATATCCTTTTTGATTCCATATTTTTCGAGTACTTCTTTAGTTTTAATACTAGGAACAACTAATTCTGTGCAATTATCCCCGTAGATCTTACTTAGCTTTACTGCAATCATTTTCACAAAGGCATTCATAGAATCAGAATCTCCAGCGATATAATGTGTATAATCCTCATACATTGTATGATAAGTATAAACCACTGGAATGTTTAAAAACATTGCGACCAGCTTACCAAAGATCCCTATTCCAAATTCAGTCTGAATGTGAATCACATCAATATTCAGCTTTGCAATTTCTCTCATTCCCTTAAAAGAGAAAAGATTCGAAATACGATAACCATATAAAGCCTTAAATTCAATACCAGGAAAACGCATTACATTTTCCTGATCTATATAATCACTATCTTCAGGAAGCTCTGAGGTAATCACAAACACTTCATGTCCATGTCTGACTAATGCATTACGCAAAGTATAGCTTGAAGTTGCTACCCCATTTAAATCAGGCAGATAGGTATCTGTAAAGATTGCTACTCTCATGCTTTTTCCTCCTTCTTAGAATATTTATTTTCACTATATAAAAATGTAAAGAAACCAACGAACATCATTAAATAATAGGTTACAAAACGCCATACCAGCATCGCTAAACGCGATTGTGAATTACCAAACAGCAATCCAAACATGGTTGTAAATAACCCTTCACTTCCTCCACTAGCCCCAGGGATAGGAATAAAGCTCGTCATCATGGCAATAAACGAAGTTACCCCAATAAAGACATAGAATCTAACTGAAGAGGTATCAATATGTAAAGCCTGAAAAGCATAGTAAGGTACCATATAAATAATGGATAATCTAACTACATTGATCAATAACGATGTAAGTAATATTTGTTTATGTTCAAATAAAAGCTTTAGCTTTTCTCTAAAATCAGCTAACTGTAAAGTATATTTTTCTACCTGCTTATCATAATCCTTGATCAGATGAAGAGAATGACCAAACTTAAAGATGACATCCACTACAAACTTTTGAAATCTCGCTGATAAAGCCCCACATAATAAGGCTGTGATCACGCTAAAATTAGCGATAAAGCCAATGATCCCAAGAAAAAACAATTCCGTAAAATTAGATTTAAAATACTGGAACTGAAGGATCAGGATTCCTGCAGTATAGAGTACTAAAGCAGACTGATAGATAATAAAGTGCATCAGCATGATCCCAATTGAGGTAGAAGTATCGATTCCCTGTTTATTAAAGACATAAACCTGAGCTACCTGTCCACCACTCGCAAATGGGGTAATTCCATTAAAAAATGGAGAAATAAAAGCAATAACAAGACCTTTAAAAAAGCTATAGGTCCTTTCATATATTCTTGTATATAAAGTAATACTAACTGCATCCAATAAATAATAGGCTAAAGCCATACATGCACATAAAGAAACATAACCATAGTTACATTCTCTAATAGCATCTATAATAATCGAAAAATTACCTTTAAAAATAATGGTATAAGCAAATATAGATACAATTAGAATCATAATAATATATTTACTATTTTTCTTAACTAGATTCATAATAAAGTCTTATAAACATCAATTAATTGCTTACCAATTGATTTTAAACTCCTTTCTTCTACTACCTTATATCCTTCTTCTATTAAGGAAGAATTATCTGAAGAAAGCATCAGTTTAATTTTTTCCACAAACTCTTCTTCTGTTTTTCCTTTACGACAATTGATTTCATCCTTTAGCCAAGGATTGAAGGCATCAATATCTCTAACTAAAACAGCAGTTTTACTCGCTAAAGCCTCTAAAACAACAATTCCCTCTGTTTCCTCACGAGAAGGGAAGAAGAACAGATCCGCACCACTAAAAGCTCCACGAATAATATTTCCACTGATATACCCTGGTAAGATCAGATTATCAGGTTTACTATCAATAGCATCTCTGATCATCTTAGTGGGCATGGATTGAGCGATATCTCCAAACCAGATAAATTTGTATTCAGGCATCATTTTTGCTACATTCGCAAAGGTATCAAAACCTTTACGTTCAAAGAACCATCCAACTGAAATGATTACCTTCTCATCCTCTTGTAGGTGGAAATATTCTCTAAATTCTTTTTCTTTATTTTTATCAGGCTTATAATCATCCAGATCGATCCCATTAGAAATAGCATAGATCTTTTTATTTAAGCCATAGTTTTCAATTAATGATTTTGAATAAGGCGTAGGTGTAATCAGTACATCAGCCATAGAATAAAAGTTTAACAGCCATTTATTATAAACTGGAGCTACTAATGAAGAAAACATAAAGCTATTCTGGAAATCCTCAATTGTAGAATGAGCATGAATAACAACCGGTTTATGTTTAAAACGTGCTTTTTGTACTTCATAATAGGATTCCAGCCAATAAGTATTAACATGTAAAATATCATACTCATTGTCAGAATGATTATGGGTAACCTCAACATCATTTAAAGCTAAAGCCTTCAGCTGATGTTCAAGTGCTTTTCCAATACCAGATTTTTTTATAGCTGATTCACCTTCAAAAAAAAGTTTGATTTTCATAAAATCACCCCTACCTTTCCAAGGTATTATACTATAAATAACCCAAATTGGAAACTTAAATAATAATAAAATTCCCCAATAAAACAAAAAAAATGTGCCTTCGCACATTTTCTCTTAGATCTGTTCAATTGAGCTTTTAGCCATTAGAAAATCAACATAACTCATTGATACTTTATATTTTTCATTTTGAGAAGTCATCACGCTCATTACAAAATGGCGATCAAAAACTGATTCAATATAACCAACAGATGTTTTTGATACAATAGAATCATTACTTACTCGATAAGTTACCTTAACCTTTGAACCAATTAAATTCGTAACAATTTCACGAATATCATCAATTGTCTTATTAGGACGATCCTGTAAAACCTTTTTAGCCATAAAAACTCCTCCTTTTTGTTTTCATCCATAAGAATGGTAATAATTATATGTTACTCTATATCATATATTATAAATAATTTTGTTACCTGTTTCAATTAAAAATAAACGATTTCCAAAAATTGAAAACCGTTTATATTCCTATTTTCATGAATGAATATATTTTTTATAGACTTTTTTCTAAATTTTGTCCATTAGATTCAAAAGTCTCCTTGATAAAGGCAAAGCTTTTCTTTTTATAACGCTTTAAATCACGAAGATCCTTTTCACCACGATTAACATAAACAAATCCATAACGCTTTTCCATCTGTCCTTGACTTGATAGAATATCGATTGGTCCCCAGGTAATATACCCTAAACACTCTACTCCATCCTCTTTAACGGCCTTCATCAGATTTATAATATGTTCCTTATGATATTGTATTCTAAGATCATCCTCTACCGTTCCATTTACTAATTCTTCAAAATTAGCCATTCCGTTTTCTAAAACAAAAACAGGAAGATTACATCTATAGTAGGCATCATTTAAAACATATCTAAAACCAACAGGATCGATCTGCCATCCCCAATCAGTTGCAGATACATATGGATTCTTAATTGTAGCCTCCATTATATTTTGAGCGAATGTTCCTTCACGATAATCACAGGCTTTCATTGCAGAAGAAGCATAATAGCTAAAAGCAATAAAGTCTACAGTATTCTTTAAAAGTTCTTCATCTTCCTCTTCAAACTTTGGCATCCATCCGTGTTCATTTAAATAACTGACCATATAGTCTGGATATTTACCTTTAGAAAACAGATCAAGCTGGAAATGATTTACAAAATCATTTGCCTTCATAGCTGCAAGAGCAGTTTGAGGATCACAGTCATATGGATACTTTAATCCATAGGTGATCATTCCACAGATCTTAGCATCTGGGGCAATTTCTCGTAAAGCCTTAACTGCTTTACAGTGAGCCATCATAACATGATGATTGGTCTGAAACAGGATTTTTCCCTGATCCCCTTCAACTGGATGTTCCACACAGGAATAACGTAATGACTGAGAATGAAGGTTCTGTTCATTAAAAGTCATCCAGTATTTAACACGATCACTATATCGTTTCATTACGATCCTTGCATATCTTTCATAGGCATCTACAACCTTACGTGAGTAGAAACCATTATATTTTTCAATTAAAGCATAGGGAACATCAAAATGATATAAGCAGATCATTGGCGTGATCTTCTGATCGATCAGTTCATTGATCACACGATCATAGAAAGCTAATCCTTCTTCATTGACCTGTCCATCTCCATCAGGAATAACTCTGCACCAGGCAATAGAGAAACGATAAAAGTTGCATCCCATTTCTTTTAATAAAGCTATATCCTCTTTATAGCGATGGTAAAAATCAATTCCTACCTTCCAGTCAGATAATCCTTCCTTGGTACGGTTCATATCATAGACAGATAGACCTTTTCCCCCTTCATTCCAGGCTCCTTCAGCCTGAAAGGATGAAGCAGATCCACCCCAGTAAAAGTCTTCTTTTAAAATCATAAGCTACTCCTTTATTTTAGACGTCCTTTTAAATAATTAATACATACACTCGCTACAGTACCTGTAAAGATCCCTGTAGGAATTCCACTAATAAACATGATCAGCAGCCAAGTCAGAAAAGCCGATGAACTTGTGATATAACATACTACTAATACCTGTCCGATTCCATGGAAAATAGAAGATAAAATGGATAACGAAATAACAGGCATTTTAAATAGTCTTTTCCCAATAATAATGATCACAGTACTAAACAGTACTCCACCACAGGAAATAAACCACATATAATTGAAAATATTTCCTGTTAATAATCCACTTAAGACTACACGTAAAATATTTAATAAAGCCATTTCTGGTAATGAGAAAAACTGAATCGTAACTAAAGATATAATATTTGCTAATCCCAGCTTAATTCCATAAGGCAAAGGTAAAGCTAAGCTTGCTTCAAAGGTATGAAGAGCAATCGCTAATCCAATCAATAAAGCAAGATAAACCATTCTTCTAGTCTTGTTCATTGTTTTCATAGATATTTTCCTCTAAGATGGTTGTTACTGCTTCACATACACCTCTGCAGCTTCCAGTTGCTCCAGCAACTGTATCGATTTCTACACTCTGTAAAGCAATAATATCAGCAATGTAGGTATTTCTTACTTCTTCCAGGATAGCATTTGTATCATGACTAGATAAGATCGTAATACTTTCAATTGCATTTTCACTTAAAACAACCTCTATTTCCATATCTCCATATTCCCCTGTGGAAACATAGGTATAGGTTCCTGGGTTATAAAGCTGTTTACTTTCCTGCTTATTGCTGCTTCTTGAACATCCTGCAAGAATGACGCATAGTAAAGCTATCATTAATTTTTTCATATTTTACTGATCTCCTTTAATTTGTTATTTTTATGATTTGAAGATCCTGACCAGCTTCAATCAGCTTCTTAGCCTGGATCTGATTTTTAGTTGTCACAGATAGATCTGTAATTAAATAATCTGTAGATGTATTGACCTTCTTTTGAATATATCCACCCTGTTTTTTTATACGTTCACTATAGCTGTCATAGGCTTCCTTATCCAGATTTTCAATACAGAATACTTTTTCATAGAATTGTCCGTTCATATTGTATTCCTGATCATGAACCAGTTCTGAAATATAGACATTCTTATAAAAATGAGGACGTAAATAACCATATTTAAATTTAGCCAGCTTATTTAACTCATCTACACTCTCTACTCCATAGATCTCCTTCATCTTCTGAATCAGACACTTTGTTAGAAAAGCATCATCCAAAGCATGATGAGGCTGATAAGGAAAATTATAGTAGGTCATAATATCACTTAATTTATGTGAAGGTAATGATGACAATAAACGCTTTGATAATACAAAAGAACAGGACATCTTACAGACTGGATAATCGATCTTATAATAATCCAGCACTGCTCTTAAACAGCGTGAATCCTGAAAAACATCATGAGAAATGATCGTAGATCCTTCAAACATATCCTTGACCTCTTCCCATACCTGTTTAAAGGTTTTCTGCTTCTGCAATCTTTTAAGAGGAATATGATGAACACGAAAACATCCCTGAATCATCTGAAATGGTACAGGCTTTACTTCTGAATAATAAGTCTTTACTACTTTATTGTTTTCTACTAAAACTGCTCCAATGGAACAGATCGACGTAGGTGATGAGTTGGCTAACTCAAAATCAAATGCACAATAACGATCCATTTTATTCCCTCCTTGCTTTGTCATTTTAGCACAATTTAAAAAAGTTGTACATATAATAAAGGAAAGATACTTTGGGAAAGAAAAAAAGTCACCTGTAGTGACTTTGATCAGGACTGGATACTAGTAGTCACTGCTTTGATTTTTTCAATCAGTTTAGTGACTTTAATATGATCCCCTTTTTGTTTTGGATTAGTATAGTAATCAGATAGATCCTCATAGCTGTAGACACTTGTGAAAAAGGTTGGTAATTCACTTAATACTCTTTCTTCAATAATCGTACTGATAATTTCATCTCTTGACCAGGTAGAGAAGTTTTCTCCCCCTATATCATCTAAGATCAGTAGATCTACTGTTTTAAGCTTATAAAGGATCTCATTTGAATTGATCTCATCATCATTAAAGGAAGACTTTAAAGTTCCCATTAGATTAGGAACATTATACATTGCTACTTCTTTTCCATTATTAGCCATATAATAAGCAAAATAAGCCATCATCTTTGTTTTTCCACTTTGCGTTGGTCCATATAGATAAATTCCATCCTTCTTTACACCCGTAGCAAACTGAAGCATATTTAATAATAGGATTGGATTTTTAGTTTCCAGCTCCTTGATTTGATCTGCAAACAGCTTTTTAGGAAGATTAGTCGAAATATGACTTAAAACACGGTTATTACTTTCCTGTTCCTGTTCATAAGGACAGGGTTCCATTTCTATTCTTACCATTCCATCTTCAATTACCAGTTTTCTTTTAAAGCCAATCAGTTTTTTTGGACAGGTATGGATTCCTTTACAGTTTAAACATACTGGATAGTCATCTTTAAAATTCAATAATTCCAGCCAGTACTGATCCATATCTTTTCGCGTAAATCCATTCTTTTTCATAAATGAAGCAATCACAGGATCTGCACATAATTCATCTAAGCTTTTCTTTTTAGCGTTAGAGACATCCTGATAATAATTAAAAGATTCTTGTATGCTTTTCATCTTACAAACCTGCCTTCTTCATTAATTTCTGTAGATAATCTTCATCATATACTTCTGCCTGCTTTTCTACCTTAACAGGTTTAGTTTCCACCTTTTTTGCTGGTGCTTTTCTGGATTTTAAATATTCCTTTGCTTCATTCATCGCCTGTTCCACTGTTTTAATCCCTTTTCTTTGCCATGAAGCAGCTACCTTTTCCATATAGGCTCTAGGCATCTGATTATCATTTAATGCCCATGTCAGATCCAGTAATACATTCATAACACCACTATTCAGCCCAATATCTACCATACATTTTTCCACAATTGCAAGATCAGAGCGTATAGGGGTAGATTGCTGTTTTGCCTGAATAAATTCATAAGGAGATAAGCTTTCCATCTGTCTGATCTTCTGGATACGTTTATCATTTCCTGTTAGATGACTGCGCTGTTCATAAGGCTGTTTACGATAAACAGCTTCAAATTTCATATTCATATCTAACTGATTATAGTTTTTTACTCTTTGGGAAAGCATATTTAGATCTAAATGATTGTTTTCCATACATTCTACTACTAGATTAGCCAGATTGATTCCATCAATTGAATAGATCATACCATACTGACTGATCAGCTTTAATTCATCCTTGGTAAATGAATCTCTCCTAATTTGCAGCTGTGTCAATTCTTTAAAGAACAGATCAAGATCATATTCAGCATTTACTTCAATAGCTTCGTTTTCACGAATATTTTTAGTCCCCATAACCTGCTTTCCATCAGTAGAGTTATAGTTAAAATAGAAGGCATCCTTAAAGCTTGAAGAAACCTCCTCAAATTCTTTTAAATTGACCTGTTGTGTAATAAAAGGATATTTTGTTTTCTCATAATCCTCTTCCTTTAAGGTACGGTACAATAAAACATTATACAGCTGATTATTAAAGAAATTCTTTGCATTCAATGGAGAGTGGATCTCAAAGATAAATTGATTGACTGTTCCATACTTGACATAGCTTTTGATCAGTCCAATTCCTTCCAGTGTTGTACATGCCTCTTTGATCTGATCAAGGGTCAGATCAGTGATCATAGTTAATCTTCCTATCGAAAAGAAAGAAGTAAAAATATGGGTAAGATCTGATTCTCCGATCATAGCTAAATATAGGGTAAAAGCATTTTTCCCAATTACAGGTAAATATAATCTTGTTAATACATTTAATTGTTCATAGGAAAGCTGTACTTCATTTTTTATCTGATATTCATCAGCGATCATTAATTTTTCCATGCTACCTCCCCTTTTTCTAAAGCATTTAAAAACTGTTGAATGTTAGTATAGAGAGTCTCAAGATCTCCTTCATTATTGATCACATAATCTGCTCTTTTAGCTTTTTGTTCAATAGAGATCTGATTATTGATCCTTGCATAGGCTTCTTCAAGACTATAATGATTTCTCTCTAACAGACGTTTTAGCTGTAATTTTTCATTTACATAAATAACTACGATTTTATCGCATAAATATTCAAAGTGCCCTTCATATAATAAAGGAATATCTAAAAAGACGATTTCATCCTGATGCTTCTCAACAGCAGCTTGTATATGCTTTAAAACATAGGGATGAACAATATCTTCTAACTGTTTTTTCTTTACAGGATCATTAAAAACGATTCCTGCTAATTTTTTACGGTCGATCTTTCCTTCCGGATCTTTACAATCAAATAAAGCAAAAACTGCATTGATACAAGAAGAATCAATAGTCAAGGCATCATATGATAATTGATCACTATCTACTAATATATAACCATGTTCCTTAATATAACGACTGAAAGTAGACTTTCCTGTCGCAATAGATCCTGTTACTCCAATTACCATCCTTCACTCACCTCACCTTTTTATTTTACCAAACTTATAAATAAAAAGAAAGTACTCACTTTCTTTTTATCTGACATTTTGGGCAGTAGTAGGTTCCCCTTCCACCCACTTTGATTTTTTTGATTTTTGTTCCACATACCTGGCATGGTTCATTTTCATGGCCATGAACCTTTAATTCTACCTGAAATCTTCCATCGATTCCAAGGGCACTGAAGGTATGTACTGTGGTTCCTCCCTGTTCGATTGCTCTAGAAAGAACATCGCAGGAAGCATCGATCAGTTTCTGTATTTTTACTTTTGATAGATTTTTTACTCTTGTTTTAGGGTGTAATCCCATCATAAAGCAGGTTTCATTGGCATAGATATTACCTAAGCCAAGAATAATATGCTGATCTAATAGAACCTCCTTTAAATAGCGATTACTTCCCTTAAAATAAGGATAGAGATCATCTACGGTTAATTCAAAGGGTTCTTTTCCTAGCTCGCTTAATGGCGGTAAATCAAGGTATTTAAAATTGGACATCTGCATTCTGCCAAATTTTCTAAAATCATTATAATGCAGCTCACTGCCATCCTTAAAATAGAAAACAACATGGGTATGCTTATCTACCTGATGAGCTTTTGGATAATAGAAATACTTTCCTTCCATTCTTAAATGAGAGATCATCGTCTCATTAGAGAAGATAAAGATCAGATATTTTCCTCTTCGATCAATATCGATAATAAACTGTTCAGACAATCCTTCTATGCTTTTTACATCTGGAATGATCATTTTAGGATAGAATACCTCTACATGATCGATCTGCTTATGTAATATATGTTCCTTTAATCCTCTGCGGATCGTTTCAACTTCTGGTAATTCTGGCATACTATTTTAGACTACACCAATCCTTTGCATAATTTCCTTCAACCTTTAGCTTTACACTCATATTATAAGCTGATTCCATTCCCTCTTTCACAAGCTTCATCATCAGCTCTACTTCATCAGCATAAACATCAAAGATCAGTTCATCATGAACCTGAAGGATCATCTTTGATTTCACATGATTAGCTTTCATCAATTCATCAACCTTAACCATCGCTAATTTAATAATATCTGCACCAGAGCCCTGAATTGGAGAATTCATCGCTAAACGTTTTCCTAACTCTCTTCTCTGGAAGGCTGCTTCATTGATTTCAGGGATATATCTTCTTCGATGCAAAATAGTTTCTACATAGCCATTTTCTTTACAGAATTCAATCTGTGCATTCATATAGGTTTTGATTTCTGGATAAGATGCATAGTAGGATTCAATAAAGTCCTTAGCTTCTGAAACAGAAATTCCCAATTGTTCAGATAATCCATAATCGCTCATTCCATATACGATTCCAAAGTTTACAGTTTTCGCAAATCTTCTTTGTGAAGAGGTTACTTCTTCAATAGGAACATTGAATATAGTACTGGCTGTATGAGCATGAATATCTCTTCCTTCATTGAATGCTTCAATTAAATTAGTAACATTGGCTAATGAAGCTAAAACTCTAAGCTCGATTTGAGAATAGTCATAGGATAGTAGATAATCAAAGCTTGGAACAAAGGCTTTACGGATCAGTTTTCCTTCTTCTGTTTTAACAGATATATTCTGTAAATTTGGATCTACAGAGGATAATCTTCCTGTCTGAGTTAAGGCCTGATTATAGATTGTATGGATCTTTCCATCATTAAAGATTCTCTGTTGAAGACCTTTTACATAGGTACTATCTAATTTTGTCAGCATACGATAATCCAGGATCTTCTGGATAATTGGATGCACATTTACGATTTTTTCTAGAACATCTACGGCAGTAGAATATCCTGTTTTATTTTTCTTACCTCGATATGGAAGCTGCATTTCATCAAATAAGACTTCTCCCAGCTGTTTAGTAGAAGAAATATTAAAGGTATGTCCAGCTAATTCATGGATTTCTCTTTCAAGCTGTTTGCTTCTTTGTTCAAATTCTACTTCTAGTTCTTTTAATACATTTAAATCAAGCTTAGTTCCAGTATATTCCATTTCTCCTAGAATATTAGATACCTTTAATTCAAGGGTATATAGATCTTCACAGCTGATCTCCTTAAGCTTAGTGGTTAATACAGGATGCAATTCATAGATTGCTTTAGCATTTTCAATTGCATATTTAGCCAGCTGATCATTGTCAGGAATATGCTTTTTAGCCCCTTTCCCAAAGATATCTTCACTATAGGATAAATTCCCCTGATAGTCATATAAATCAGCTACATACTTGATTTCATCCTTAATATTTGGATTGATCACATAAGAAGCTAATAATACATCCTGATCAAAACCATTGATCTCGATTCCATTCCATCTTGAACATAGTATTGATTTCTTAATATCAAAGCCTATCTTCTTCTTTGATTCATCCCCAAGATATTCTTTTAAGTCCGTATCCACTCTAGCATGTTCATAATCCATAAAGAAGGACTGATGCTTATTATAGAATGCATATCCTAAAACAATTGAACGATGATAATTATCATCATAGTTTACGACAATCACACTACTATCTTCCTGAATTGGTAAAAAGTGATCTGTAATTTCTATTTTTAATTCCTTTACTTCTTCTACTTCCTTAGAAGGCATACGTCTTAAGAAGGTATTTAAATCATACTTACGATAGAAGGAAGCTAAAACATCATGATCATAAGGTAAATAGGCATAATGCTCAAGATCTGTATCCATAGGAACATCAGTCAGGATCGTAGCAATTTTCTTAGAAAGAATAGCCATATCTCTTCCATCTCTTACCTTTTCTCCTAGCTTTCCTTTGATTCCCTCTGCATTTTCGTTGATTCCTTCAATACTTCCATATTGAGTTAATAGTTTAACAGCGGTTTTCTCTCCAATTCCCTTTACTCCAGGAATATTATCTGCACTATCTCCCATTAACCCTAAAAGATCACGGATCTGATCTGGTCTGACTCCAAACTTTTCGATTACTCCATTTATATCCATATTAGCCATTTCACTGACCCCTTTTGTGGTACGTAAAACTGTAATATGATCATTAACCAGCTGCAGCATATCCTTATCACCAGTAATAATTTCTACTTCAAGTCCCTGTGTATTGGATACAGTAGCCAAGGTACCGATCAGGTCATCTGCTTCATATCCCTCTAATTCAGAATAAGGAATATTGGCAGCTCCTAAATATTCTCTGATGATCCCAAATTGTACCTTCAATTCATCTGGGGTTTCTTTTCTTGTTCCCTTGTAATCTTCCATTAATTCATTTCTGAAAGTTTTTCTGGCATGATCAAAGGCAACATAAACGTAATCTGGATTTCTTTCTAACAGCTTTTGAAACATATTGATAAAGCCAAAGATTGCATTAGTTGGGATCCCATCTTTATTAGTCATAAAGTTACCCGTAGCAGCAGTGGCATAATAAGCTCTAAACAGGATGGAATTTCCATCCACTAACATGATTTTTTTCATTTGTCTTCTCCTGATAATAATTTCATCTTTGAAATATTCATACTTAGATTATTCTTCATAGATATTTTTCCTTCTACGATATAAACAGCATTTCTTTTTAAAATATCCTTGTAGCGACTATATTCATTATTGAATAGAACAGCATCACAGTTTCCACTTTCATCATAGATTCCAATAAAACACATATCCTGTCCCTTTTTATCACGAATCACTTTAATTCTTTGAATACTTACAATTGAAATTACCTTTTCTCCAATAAACTTACTGTAGTTTCCTACGTCAGCTAATGGTTTTCCATATTTTTCTTTATATAAAACTAAAGGATGCTTAGATAAATAAATTCCTAATACATTCTTTTCTAATTCTAATTTTTCATACTTAGAGTCCTGAAGATCTCTTAAAATTGGTTTTTCATCGATTCCCAGCTCTGCCTTTAAGGAAGCATATTTACGTAATTCTTCTATATTTCCCTTCATCAGCTTACGATCATAATTAAATTCATCTAATGCTCCAGCATCGATCAGACTTTCAATCACCTTATCATTGATTTTAGTATCTTCGATCTTTATAAAGAAATCATAAAGATCAAGAAATGGTCTGACACGCTTGATTTCCTGATAAGCAGATAAACCAACATTTTTGATAGCAGTCAAGGAATAGCGAATATTTTCCCCTTCTACTTCAAAACGATTAGTTGATTTATTGATTGAAGGAGGAAGCAATTCAACCCCATATCTCTTGCCTTCATGAATCAAAGACAGCTTAGATGAATCAGAACCAGCTTCTGAAGAAATCAGAGCAGCAAAGAATTCTAAAGGATAATAAACCTTTAAATAAGCCATCTGATAAGCAATATAGGAATAAGCTACTGAATGTGATTTATTAAATCCATAGTTGGCAAACTTCTCAATTAAAGCAAAGATCTCTTCAGCCTTTTTGCTAGAATGTCCATTATGAATAGCACCTTCAATAAATTCATCCTTCATGCTTAACATCAGACTGGTTCCTTTTTTAGATACTGCCTTACGTAATGTATCAGCTTTTCCTAAGGTAAAGGAAGCAAAGGTAGTAGCAATCATCATGATCTGTTCCTGATAGATAATAATTCCATAGGTAGATTTTAAAATATGATCGATACTAGGATCTAAAGAATCTATTTTCGTTTTTCCTTGTTTACGATCCAGATATAATGGAATATTATCCATTGGTCCTGGTCTAAACAGGGCATTTGCAGCAACAATATCATCAAAACGATCTACCTTCATTTTAACTAACAGCTGCTTCATTCCTTCACTTTCTAGCTGAAATACTCCAAAAGTATCCCCTCTGGCAATCAATTCAAAAACCTTAGGATCATTGAAATCGATATTATTCAGATTCAGCTTGATTCCTTTATCTTTTTCTATCATTTTTAAAATATAATCGATCGTTGTAAGATTACGCAAACCTAAGAAGTCCATCTTTAACAGTCCTACATCCTCGATATAATCCTTTGAATACTGTGTCATTAACGTATCACTTGGTCCTATAACCATAGGAACAAGGGATGATAATGGGGTTTTAGAAAGAATGATCCCAGCAGCATGCTGAGAAATATTACGAGGTAATCTTTCTGCCAGAAAAACAGCATGGATCATTTTCTGGTAAGCCTCTTCAGCATTAACAGCCTGGTAAAAAGCTGCTGATTCATGATACATAGCATAAGCACTCTTTTTGTTTTTAGGGTTGGTAGGTACCATAGAAGATAATCGATCTAATTTCACTAAAGGAACATTTAATACCTTACCAAGATCCTTAATAGCGACTCTAGGTCCATAGGTATTAAAGGTAACGATCCCACAGACATGCTCCTGTCCATATTTTTGAATAACATAATCAATAACCTCATCTCTTCGATTGTCCTGGAAATCGATATCGATATCTGGCATACTGACTCTTTCTGGATTTAAGAAACGTTCAAATAACAGATCATACTTTAAAGGATCACAGTTTGTAATTCCTAATACATAAGATACTAAGCTGCCTGCTGCTGAACCTCTTCCTGGGCCAACAAGGATTCCCTGAGTTTTAGCATAACGGACATAATCCCATACGATCAGAAAATAATCATTATAATGCATTTCATTGATGATTTGCAGTTCATGTTTTAATCTTTCAACATATTGACGAGGAACCTGTTTTCCATTAAAACGCTTCTTTAAACCAGTAATGCATAGCTGTTTTAAATAAGCATAGGCATCCTTATTTTGAGGAACAGGATAACTAGGCAGATTCCATACATCAAGAGGAATCGTTGCATGGATGGTATCAATTAAAGCAGAAGTTGAAGCTATAATGGATTCATCAAATAATTCTTTCATTTCTGCTTCTGATTTAAAATATCTCTGATTTGTAACAGGAATATGATTCAGATCTAATTTATTTTCATTTTTACTGGCATTGATCAAATCTAAAGCATACGCATCCTCACTAGATAAATAAGCTACATTATTTGAGCATACAACTTTGATATTTAACATATTGGCAAAAGATAATAGCTTATCATTGACGATATTCTGCATTTCTATAGAATGCTTATGAAGATTAATACAGAAATGTCCATCAAACCACTCATCAAACTGACTTAAATAACGAAGTGCTGTCTGATTTAGATCCTTACTGATCAATCTTTCAATCAGTCCCTGATTTCCTGGCGTTAAAATATATAAATGATCCTTGTCTTTAATAAGATCATGAATATCAATTGTCTGATTCGTTGAATTTAAAGTAGAATATCTGCATAATGCATAATATCCATTGGTATCTATTGCAAGAAGGATAAAAGGATAAGCTTCCTCTTCTACATTGATCATTGCCTGCAAGCCTAAAATAGGCTTAATATTATTTTTTGTACATAACTTATAAAATTCAATCATCCCATACATATTAGAGTCTGTTAAAGCAACAGCATCCATATGAAGATCAATTGCCTTTTTCACAATATCACTAACTAATAAGGTGCTTTCCTGAAAACTAAAAGCACTGTATACCTGTAGATGTCCAAACATAGGCTTCACCTCCGTACTCAATATATTATACCAATTTTTTTCCAAATAAAAAACTCTAAATCACTGATTTAGAGCTTAATCCTATGCTTTTATAAAGCCTGTTTCATCAGCTGAGCTAACTGATCTGGACAAGAAGTAGGTTTACGTCCACATTTGATTCCATCTAATCTCTTGATTGCTTCATCTAAGCTCATACCTTTAACTAAAGCACATACCCCCTGTGTATTACCTGAGCATCCACCCTCAATAGATGCATCTACTACGATTCCATTTTCTACTTCAATGCTCATTTTTCTTGAGCATACTCCTCTAGGTACAAAAGTATATTCCATTCCAAAATCCTCCATCTCTATAATTTATTCTAACATATTTCCAACAAAAATCAATTATTCAACTATAAAGGAATAGAAATTATCCCCAGTTACAAGACCATCTGTTGTTTTCATGGTACCATCATCTAATAGCCAGATTGCTTCTACATCATCCAATCCCTGAACAAATTCATAGCCATCTTCATAGCTCATTAAGAATAAAGCGGTAGATAAGAAATCTGCATAGCCTGAATCTTCTGTAATAACGGTTACTGAACGACAATAGTTACCAGGATAAAGAGTTGATCCATCGATCAGATGAGAATAACGAGTACCATCCTCATCAAAGAAGTATCTTTCATAATCTCCTGAAGTAACAATAGAATGATCATCTGCAATGATCATCGCAACAATACTTTCATAAGCTTCATAAGCTCCATCCTTTGGAGAGTTGATCCCAACAAGATATTCCTCTTTACTTCTAGGTAAAGCTGTATTGCCATCAGCTTCAAGCATTCTTTTTCCATGACCAGTAACATTTCCACCTGCTGAGATCAAAAATGATTCCAAACCTTGATCAATTAAAAGATCTTTGATATATTCTGTGGCAAATCCTTTGGCAATAGCCCCAACATCGATTGATGCATTTTCGTCAGTTAAGAATACTGTATTGTTTTCTTCATCGATCACAATATAATCTGCTGAGCAGTATTGATAAGCTTCCTGTAATTCTTCTAAGGTTGGTGGAGTTCCTACTGGTGTACCATCCACATCAACAGCAGCTTCTCTTGCATCATGCCATAATTCAAGAACTGGACCTAAAGCAATATTAACCTTATTAGATAAATTATTATATTTATCTTGCCAGAAAGTCATCAGGTCAATAATAATTGGATCAACCTCAACTGGTGCGATTCCTGCATTATCATTGATCGTTTTAATATTATTAATACCATTATAGGTATTATACTTATCAAATAATTGATCAAGCTGAGTATAGTTTTCCTTTAGCAAAGTAGTATAGTTATCAAACTCTTCCTGAGAAGTACAATAAGCATTAAAATAGATCACAGTATCAAATGGACCTGTGAAAAATGTATTGAAATATTCATATTCTTTGTTTTTTGAGCAACCTGCCATAGTAAGACTTAAGCTTAAAGCAAGTAATAACTTGATTATTTTTTTCATTTTAAACACCTCATTGCCTATTATACTCAAAATAGAGAGAAATGAAAATAAAAACTATTCTCTTTTTTAAGCAACAAAAAAACCACTTCAATTGAAGTGGTTATATCTTAATTAAGCTAGAGCTTCAGCTACAACTTCCTGGAAAGTACCAATGTTAATTGTACATCCTGAAGCAAGATCTGTACCTTCTGCAGGAACAGCTGGATGGCTTTCATTCTTTTCATAAGTTTCAATAGCAGCTACATCAGCAGCAGTCATACCTACGATATAATCTTCAAATGCTGCAGCCTGTTCATACCATTCCTTACCGATTGAAGAAACACCTGACATACCGTAATCAGCAGCCTTTTCAACTTTAGTTCTTACATCATCAGAACCAAATCCGATTTGAGCAACATCTAGAGATGCAGCAACGATCTTTCCATCTGTACTACCAACAGCTACAACAGTAACATCAGTCTGATCTTCTTCAATTACACAATTAACACCTTTGCTGATTGAATCACATTCACAATCTTTAGCATTAGCAACTGCCTTTTCAATTGCTTCCTGGAATCCAGAAATATGAACTGTACATCCAACAGCTACATCAGTACCTTCATCATTTGTTAATTCTAATACTTCATCAACAGTTAAAGCATTTTCCATTACATAATTTGCAAAGAATTCAGCCTGTTCATACCATTCCTTACCAATTCCAGAAGTTCCCTTCATACCATAATCTTCTGCCTTTTCAACTTTAGTTCTTGTATCATCAGAATCCTTATAAAGCTGAGCAACATCAAGATCACAATAAGTGATTTTACCTTCTGCATCTAAACCAACAACGGCAATTGTTGAATCAGTACGTTCATCACTTGATTCAATTGAAAATCCTAAACCGATCTTAGCATATTTTGCAGATTCTTCATTTTCAGTTGTTGTTGATTCAGAATTTGAAGAGCAACCTACAACCATTCCAGCAGCTAATAAAATAGCAGCTAATTTCTTTAAAGTTTTCATATAATTATCCTCCTATCAAAAACTTTCTAGCCCTTTTCTAGGTCATTAAAGGTCGGTTAGCCAATAGAAACATAGTTTTAGCTAAATTTTTGATACAATTAAATTATAAAAATTAATACAATTCTATTATTCAAAAATATTTATTGTTTTATTAAAGATAAGTAACGAGCTACTAACCTAAAAAAAAGAGATGACTAGTCATCTCTTTAGTTATTCTATAATTTTACCTTTAAGCAAGTACCATCTGGCCCAGGTGTAGTATTTAAGTATTCAACAATTTCAGCTTTAACATCAGCTTTTGTTGGTCTACATTTACCAACTGTATCAGTTTCACCAGCTACTAAAGCAGCAGCAAAACCAGCACAACCAGCATATCCACATCCACCACAGTTAGCACCAGCAAGTTTTGATAATACAGTAGCTTCTCTTTCGTCAACTTCTACATAGAATGCTTTTGCTGCAAATCCTAGAATTCCACCAAGAATAGCACCGATTACGGCTAAAATTAAGATTGCTTGAATCATAATTATTTTCCTCCTATAAATTACTTGCGTAGTTTACAATCTACAACTCCACAACCACGACATCCTTCGCTAGCTTGAATTTCTTCACAGCCTTCAGGTTCAGGTGTACGATGGTTAAGAACGTACAATGTAATATAAACAAACACTAATATAACGATCCATAAAATGGCCATCATATTCAATCACTTCCTATACTAATCCACCTAAACCAGCGAAAGCACAAGCCATGATTCCTGCAGTGATTAAAGCAAGTGGAACACCCTGGAATGCTTTAGGAGCATTATAAATTGCTAATCTTTCACGAATGTTAGCAAAGATATAGATTACTAAAGCAAATCCTAGAGGAACTGCTAAACCAGCAATACATGCTTCAGCAAAGTTATATTCATTAGTAATATTGTCTAATGCACAACCAAGTACACAGCAGTTTGTAGTAATTAAAGGTAAGTAAACACCCATTGCTTTATAGATTGCAGGTGAATATTTCTTTAAGAACATTTCTACGAATTGTACTAAAGCTGCGATTACTAAGATAAATGTGATTAAGTCCATGTATGTAATTTCAGCTGGAACTAATACTAAATAATATAATCCATAAGTAACTACAGCAGCAATAAATACTACGAAAGTTACAGCAGCACCCATGCTTAATGCATTTTTAGCGCTTTTTGATACCCCTAATAATGGGCAGATTCCTAAGAATCTTGATAATACAACGTTACTAATTAACGCTAATGAAATAAATAATGTGATATATGACATAATTATTTACCTCCCTCTTATTCAGCCTTTGGAGCAGCTTTAGCAGCAGCGGCAGCTTTCTTTGCAGCAGCAGCTTTTTCAGCAGCAGCCTTCTTTGCAGCAGCTTTTGCAGCTTTTTCAGCAGCTTCCTTCTTTTCTTGTTTGCTGACTTTGATTCCTTGAATTACACCCATGATCGTACCTAAAGTAATGAAGGCACCAGCTGGCTGAGTGAAGATAGAAACAGCATAATCAGCTAATGGTTTTACATCAAAAATTACTGCTTGAGTTAATGGGTTATTTAATGATAAACCACCAGAACCAATTAATTCTCTGCAAGCTGAGATAATTAATAATGCACAAGTATATCCAATACCCATACCTAAACCATCGAAGAATGAATCAATAACAGTATTCTTATTAGCGAAAGATTCAGCTCTTCCTAAGATAATACAGTTAACTACGATTAATGGAATAAATACACCTAAAGAATCATAAAGATCAATAGTGTAAGCATTCATGATCATTTGTACACATTTTACTAATGTAGCGATAACTACAATGTAAACTGGAATACGAATTTCATCAGGTACAATTTTACGAATAGCAGAGATGATCATATTTGAGAAGATCAATACTACTGTAACGGCAATACCCATACCGATTGCGTTGGTTAAAGAAGTTGTAATGGCAAGTGAAGAACACATACCTAGCATTAAACCAAATACTGGGTTTTCAACTAAAATACCATTTTTAACGATATCCATCTTTTTCATGTTCTTACCTCCTATCTTGCCTTATACATTTCTGCAGCTTCCTGAATAGCTTTCTGACAAGCTGTAGAAGTAACAGTTGCACCACTTAATGTATCAACAGTAGTATCAACATCAGCAGCTAAAACCATTTCTTTATATTCGTCTGTTCCAACTCTTGATCCTAAACCAGAAGTTTCATTTGAACAGTCATTACATACATATCCAATATATTTACCATTGTTATCAATAGCAAGCATAAATGATACAGTTCCACCAAATCCCTGTGTTGAAATATTATATACAACACCATCATCACAAGAATAAACAGCAGTAACTACTCCACCATTTCCTTCTTCTGTTGTGAATGTAGCATTTGGGAAGATTTCAGATAATGCACCTAATTCCTTAGCAGCAGTATTTGCTTCAATAACAGGTGCAGTTAAGTTATTAACAAATGACATGCATAGTCCAGATAACCCTGCAATTACGGCTAAAAAGACAGCTAATTTAACGATTTTATTCATATTACGTATCCTCCTAACCCTTATTTACTTTGAGCGATTGCTTCTTCTACAGCACCCTTGATTCCATTAGCAGTTAATGTAGCACCAGTAGAAGTATCAATGCTAGCTAAATCATCTTCAGTGAATTCATTAGCAATAATTGTTTCATAGAATGTTTGAGCAGCTTCATTATCTAATGTACCTTCAATTAAGTCTTTACCAAATCCTTCAGTTTCATTAGCATAATTTACAACCTTTACAGAGATCTTTCCATCCTTTAAAGTAACTCTTACATCCATGTCACCCATACCTTTAGTCTGAATTGTATAAGATCCATCACCAGTTGGTTCAGTTGTTCTAACTGTAGTTGAGCTAGATGATGAAGATGATGAAGATGATGAAGAAGTTGTTGTTTCACCATTAGAAGCAGCGATTGCTTCCTTAACAGCATCTTTAATACCAGTAGCAGTTAAAGTAGCACCAGTTGATAAATCAATGCTATCTAAGTCTTCTTCAGTAAATTCATTAGCTAAAATTGTATCATAGAATGCTTTACCAGCATCAGTTGATGAAGTACCAGCAATTAAGTCAGCACCAAATCCAGCAGTTTCACCATGTTCAAGAACTTCAACAGAGATCTTATCATCGATAGTTACTGCAACCTTCATAGCTCCAAATCCCTGAGCATCAACTGTATAAGTATTACCATCAGCTACAACGCTAGATGATGAAGAACCACCTTCAGTTGAAGAAGAAGCAGAAGCCTTTTCTAAAGTTGTTGAAACTCCACCAATTAAAGCAGCACCTAAAACTAAAGCACCAACAATAATACCGATTTGTTTACCATACTTAGTATCAGTCTTACCTAATGTTAAGTTATCAATTAATGGTGTCATCATATTCATTAATAGGATTGAGAATAAAACACCTTCTGGGAATGTACCTTTAATACGGATCAACATAGTTAAGATACCTAAGCAGATACCATAAATGATCTTACCTAAAGGACTAGTTGGTGAAGTAACTGGGTCAGTAGCCATAAATACAGCCCCAAACATCATACCACCTAAAGCGATGTGAGTTAAAGCATTAGTAAATGGATTTAAACCTGTTACACATCCCATAACAAATGCGAAAATAAATGCTGAACCAATATATGAAACTGGAATTCTCCAATCTAATACTTTACGATAAGCAAGGATCACACCAATAACAATAATTAACAATGCCCAAGTTTCACCTAAAGCACCAGCATAATTTCCTAAATATAAACTTGATAAGCTTGTTGAAATAGTACCAGTCCATCCAGCTCCTGCCATAGCAGTAGTAGGAGTAGCACCAGAAACAAGATCAGCAGCATTTAAATATGCAACTAATTTTGAACTATATGAGATATGAACAACAACTCTACCAACTAAAGCTGGGTTGAATACGTTCATACCAAAGCCACCATAAACAGCCTTACCAAAGAAAATTGCGATAAATGCACCAATTACAACTACATAGATTGGAGTTCCAATTGGTAAAGTTAATGCAAAAATTGTTGAAGTAACAACTGGTGATAAAACAGTATTTAAATATTTGTTTTGTCCAGCATCGTTACGTTTAAAGATTTTTCCAGCAACGAAATCAGTTAAAACACCAGTAATAATTGCTGCTGCATAGATTCCGATTGCTTTAATTCCATAAGCACTACCGTTTTGTACAAATTCCATTACTACAGTAAAAGCAGCTAAACCACATACAGCGATCATTAAGTCCTGCATGATACGAATAGTAGAAAGCTTTTGACGATAGTTTGGATTAGATAATTTATAAACGACTTTCATTTTTTATTTTCCCCCTATCCTCATTACTTCTTCATAGCTGCCATAGCTCTACGTTTACCTTTGCTTACAAAATCAGTAACTTCGATCTTTGAAGGGCAAATGTAAGAACACATACCACAAGTAACACAGCGCATAACTTCTAATTTTTGTAATTTTTCTGCGTCCCCAGCTTTTTCAGCCATCATCATCTTAACTGGCTGTAATCCTGATGGACAATATTCGATACAATAACCACATTTTAAACATGGCATTGCTGGTTGATCTACCTTTTCTAATACTGTGATTGCATTAGTATATGGAGTAATTACGAAAGTATCCTGAGGAACACTTCCACCCATCATAGGACCACCGTTTAATACTACACCCTGAGCTACATCATCCTTATATCCACCGATCTGCTGAACGATATAGTTAACAGGTGTACCAACACAAACTTCTACGTTTTGTGGATCATTTAATGCATCACCTGAGAAAGTTACAACTCTCTTAGTAATAGCTTCCCCATTTCTGATTCCTTTAGATAAAGCAATAGCAGTTGAAGCATTATTTACATTTACTCCTACTTCTCCAGGTAAACGATCATAATCCTTACCAGTTACTTCTTTAACTAAAGTACGTTCCCAACCCATTGGATAACGGTCTGGAACAATCTTAACTTCAATACCATTATGATTTGCAGCTTCACTTTCTAATAAAGCCTTTAAATCAGGTTTATGTTCCTTGATACAGATTACTGCTTTGTCGCATTCACCAGCCTTCATTAAGAATTCAACACCATCAAATAATGCTGCTGCATCTCTCATCATTGAAACATGGTCAGATGTGATATAAGGTTCACATTCTACCCCGTTAACGATAATCAGATTAATTCCTTCAGGCTTAGTGTATTTCATAAAACTTGGGAAACCAGATCCCCCTAAACCAATTAAACCAAGTTCTTTCATGCAATTAACGATCTCTTTACCAGTTAATTCATCAGGGTTTGCCACATCTAATGCTTTAACTGATTCATACTTATGGTCATTGATAATTTCAATATGCTGTTGCATTCTACCACTTGCATGCATTCTCTTTACGATTGCTTTAACTTCACCTGATACTGGTGAATATAAAGGAGTATAAAGAGATTTACGAGTTGCTAATTTTGTACCAACATAAACTTTATCCCCTACTTGAACATGAACATCAAAATTTGGGTCCTGTCCAACAACAATTGGAACAAACACTGAATCAGGTGCTTCGATCACCTTGATTGGTTTATCCTTTGTCAGGTCTTTATGTCCGTCTAGCTTGGTTTTTCCAATTCCAGATAATACAAACATTTAAAATCCTCCTTCTCATTTATTGTTATTACTAATTGATTATATCACTAAAAATCTATTTTAGAAATGGGAAACAGAAATATTTTCCCTTAAAATCAAAAAAAACACTTCTATAAATACAAATCTAAGTATTTTTTTGTAAGGGAATTCTTTTTTATAGATTAAACACTTTACTGTTATATAAAAAAAGGACTCTAACTTTCGTTAGAACCCCCACTTTAGTCATTGTGTCTTTCTAAAATAACGATATCATTAGGTACACAATAAATTCCAAGATAGCTTCCCTGTTCGACCCATCCTGTATATTCACAAATATGGTTAGGACATTCTACTTCCTTTACTCTAATAGATCCATCCTTAACTTCAACAACCATTTCTCCATAGTCCCCAGTTAAGGTGTAGGTATCATCTTTATTAGTAGGCATCGAATGAACCACTTCACTTCCATAATAGATATCAAAATAAGTTGTATTTTTCTGATTCTGATCTGTAATATAGGCCCATACTCCTAATCCAATAATAGCTGCTGCAATTAGAATACCAATAAAGATCAGATCTTTTTTTGTAAAGATACTATTTTTTTTCATTTCTTACAAACCTCGCAACAATTACAATTTCTTCGTTATATGTTTTAAAATCAATTGGAACAATTGTCTTTAGAGTATAATCCTTTTCTAATGATCCAACATCCTTGGCAAAGCTTGAAGCACTATGAGAAATATAGATCAATTCTTTAGTTCTTGATTTTACTACATTTTCCTTAATATGATTATTCATTCCCAGTTTACTTTCATGAACGATCAAAGCATCAAAGCTTCTATTTCTGCAGATGCTTTCCATTAATTCAGGTACATCTCCATATTCATAGTCACAGTGAGTTAAACGATTAGCCTTAGCAGCATAAGAAGCATCCTGAATATTGTATTTAGAATAATCAATAGACTTAATATGATGTTCCTTTAAGGCATGGCTTAAATATCCACATCCACCATTTACTTCTAGGATCTCTTTTCCTTCTTCTCCTAACATTTCTCTAACAGCTTCTACTACCTTAGCTGCTGAACTTGTATTTTCTGGGAAGACAGTTTTTGGTGTTAAGATATATTTTGTTGACATAAAGGTTACTTCCTGGTTGGTATTTCCATAAGCCTTCATATATCTACCTGAAGCAAAGTTCTGTCCCTTTGATGTATTAACTGTATAATAAACAGAATCAACGTTTTCGATCTTTCCTACCTTTTCATAGAAACGAGGGTCCATTCCATTTCTACCACAAACTAAGATCACTAATGCGCTGCCTTCAAGAACACGAATACTTACAAATCTTAATCCATATCTTGTATCATCATTGTAGACTGCAATATTGTCTTCCTCCATGATCATTTCTAATGATTGAAGAATATGACGAATAATAGGATGATATAATTTACATTGATCCATAACAGTTAAAAACTTACTGTCTCTTTGATAGATTCCCACTCTAGGCTTATCGTTAAATAATACAACTGGTAAATGAACCTCATTTACATAATCAACTCTAACATCTGATAAGATTGGGTTATGTGTTTCTACACGTCTAAAATCAATGGAAGTATATTTACGTAAGCTATCACGAATAATATCCTTTTTAAAGTACATAATACTTTCATCATTTAAAATCATTAATGGACAGTTTAAACAGTGATTCTGGATCTCACAGCAAACTGGCACTCTATTTTCAGAAGGCTTCTTAATATTAACTAATTTACCTTCCTTGAAGTTTTTTTCATCCTTAGTAATTTCAATCTCTACGATTTCTCCAGGCAATGCCCCTCTAACAAAAGTGATCTTCTGATTAATATAACCAATTCCTTCACCATTGATTCCTAAACGTTTAATTTCTACTTCTTCAGTTTTTCTGAATTTATTAAATCCTGTAGAATTCTTATGTTCAAATTTTCCAGGTTTATGACTAAAATCTTTTTTATATTCTCTCTTATTGTCTTTTCTAAAGTCTCGATGACCATTATTTCCTGCTCTATAGCCTTCTTTACGTTTATGAAATTCTTTTCTCTCTACATTTTTATGTTGATCCATTTAATTAATCCTCTCTTTCATTCTACTAATATCTTTAAAGCTGAATACTATTCAATATAAATCAAAGCATTTACCGCAAAGCCAAAATAGATTGCCTGACAGAAATACTCTACGGACATTAATACCAGTGCAAGCCAGGCATAATCTCCATATACGTTGCTCATCTTCGCAAATTTTAAATAAATAGTATAGAATAAGGCGATCCCAGCAAATAATACAGTTGCACATAAAGCACCTAAAATACAATCTCTAAATCTAAGATGTATAGATGGCACAGTTTTATAGACGATCAGCAGCATCAAAAATACGATAAAGAACCCAATTACAGTAGGTAAAAAGGTATATTGTGCTAGTCCTGCCTCTTTCATTAAGGTTGGCAATAGACCAAAACCAAACAAAGCAGCGGTAAATAGAACCATGATCAGGAAGATATCAAAGATTGCATGAAGCTGTAAATTTAAAAAAGACATTTCCTGTCGTACATGATACATTTTATCTACTGCCAGAATCATTCTGTAGGTTCCCTTAGAACTTACATAGATACAGATGATAATGGTAAACCAAGACAATAATGAAGTCTTTCTTTCCATAAACATACTCGCAATAATAGGCGAAATATTGCTTGGAAGGATCTCCCCAATAGAGTTAATGATCAAGGTAGTATTTAATTCTAAATAACCACATACCATATTGATCAATGTGATCATAGGTACTAACCCTAAAATAAAATAATAAGCTAAAGTTACTGTTTCTGTTTTATTAACATATTGTAAGTAAAATCTTACGGATCTTTTTATTCTGTTCATATTATAATCAACCTCGTAAATAATTATATACAATTTGTAAATTTTTCACAATTAGAAAACAAAATAACTTTCAAAAAGGTCAAAAATTTTCCAAGAAATCAAAGGACTATTCTTTTTTATTGAATAGTCCTATCTAATTTTTATAAGCCAAGTAAGGCTAAATCAAGTTTATGAAGATCCTCCTGATCAATTGTATAAAGATCTCCCTGTTTTTCTACCTTAAGCTTCATAGTCTGTTTCTTATTATATATAATATTTTTATTAGAGCTGATCAGGCCATCGAGCAAGGAAGCACTATAGATTGTCTCTAGCTGATAGCTTTTTTCTTCGCTGACCCTTTTTAAAGTGACCAGTGTATTTATATGGGTGCTTGTTGCACGTTCAATGCATCGTTTATAGCTATCTAAATTAATTGGGTAGTAGCCTACTGTTACATACATTTCATTTTCGCTATAGCTGCATTTTACTGAACTGATCTTAATTTGCTTCATGATCTCTTCTAGATTATATTTATATAGATCTAGAATTTCCCCACTGGTAAAATCTGTATTGATCTTACTATAATCTAATAGTGATTCATTTACATACTCGATCATTTCTTTATGGAAGGATTCATTGATCTCCATCAGACCATCTACCTTTGTATAATTGGTAAAATCATCCATATATCTAACTTCTAGAGCACTCATACAATAATCATTATAGATACTTAGATCTGCTGAGCACCCCAATAATGAAAAACATAATCCTATTAACACTAAAAGCTTTTTCTTCATTTTTCTAATATACCTTTTCTCCATTGAAATAAGTTTCTAATATTTTAACCGAAGATAATTCATCAGGTACTACCTTAAATAGATCCTTATCTAATACAACAAAGTCTGCCAGCATTCCCTTTTGGATCTTACCCTTGATTTTTTCTTCATAGCTTGCATATGCCCCTTCACTTGTAAAGGAAGCAATAGCCTGAGATAGATCACATGCTTCTTCTATACGATAAGGTCCCATATGATCACATACTGTTTTTCTGGTGATAGCACATTGCATTCCCTTTAATACATCAGGTAATTCTACTGGACAGTCTGAGCCATTGGATACATGACTTCCTTCCTTTAAATAAGAGGTAAAGCCATAGCTTTCATCTGCTCTCTTACCTACTCTTTTATGTACAATATGAATATCATAATCTAAAAAGATAGATTGAATATATGCATGCAGGCCTAATCTGGCAAATTTCTTGATCTGTTCATTAGAGGTGATCTGACAATGAATGATCCCATGTCTTAATTGAATATCAGGATATTTATTGATCACATATTCATAGGCAGTCAAAATATTTTCAAAGGTCTGATCACCAATAGAATGAATAGCTACAGCCATATGATGGCTATGAGCAAGTTCAATCATTTCTTTAAATTGTTCCAGCGTAAAAATAGGAATTCCTCTAATTGCAGGAGCATCCTCATAGGGTTCCTTTAAATAGGCAGTACCTGCTCCTAAAGAACCATCCCCAAGCATTTTTAAAGGACCGATCTTAAAGATTTCATCTCCTACATTAGTCGTATATCCATTAGCCAAGAATTCCTTTAATTCCTCTTTTGTCAGCTGTGACTGTTCATTTACTCTTACAGTTAACTGATCTCTCAGTTCTTCAAAAGCAGCTAGAACGATTTTATAATCTACTGGAAATACTTTAAAGTCATCACTGTGACAGGAAGTAATTCCATAATGATTCAATTCATGACTAGCTGTCAGGATCATCTCTTTGATTTCTTCTTTAGTTACTGGGGGAATCGCCTGTTCAATTAAAGTGATGGCATTTTCTCTAAATACCCCTGTTGGCTTTCCTTTTTCATCTAAATCGATCTGTCCATCCTCTAAATAATAGTTTTCTGGCATTTTGATCAGCTCTAAAGCTTTAGAATTAACTACACTGATATGTCCACAGCATCTGGTTACCATAATAGGATGATCCATAGAGATCTCATCTAGATCATAACGATCAGGAAAACGATTTTCATCTGAAAAATAATCATGATTCCATCCTCTTCCTTTGACCCATTTTCCTTTTTCTACTTTATTTTGAATAATATAATCCTTTACTGCCTGCTTCATCTCTTGTAATGAAGAGGTATGATCCTGAAGCTGTACCTCTAGTAAAGCCTGTCCAAAGTTTAATAAATGCATATGAGAATCAATAAAGCCGGGTACTACAAATTTTCCCTTAAGATCGATCACTTCATCATATTGATCAGCTTCTTGTCCAAAATATTTTCCATCTACTACAAAATGATCAGTGATCTGATCTCCTGTATAGATAATTCCATTTTTAAATAGTTTCATTAATATCACCCTCTTTATTTTACCTAATTTATTTTCTTTTTAAAAGTCCCCCCATAAAAAAATAAACACCTATAAATCGTATGTATGGAGAAATAAATCGCTTTGTTAAGTTGTTGTTAATTATGTAAATTGTGATACCCATTTTGTAAACTTTGTGATAGAATTAATTTAACAGGTTTTCACGTAATGAGAAAATTTTGTAAATTTCAAAAGGAAAAAATTAGAGAAGGTGTTTAAAATGAGTGTAATTTTATCAATTCTGATCCCAATGCTAGGTGGGTTAGCCCTATTCCTGTACGGGATGAAAATGATGTCAAATGGTCTTGAATTAGTTGCCGGGAATGAAATGAAAAACATTCTTGAAAAGCTAACTTCAAATCGTTTTGTCAGTATTCTGATTGGGGCAGCTGTTACCGCTATTATCCAGTCTTCAAGTGCTACAACAGTAATGTTAGTATCTTTCGTTTCTTCAGGAATCATGTCTCTAGAAGGAGCAATCTGGATCATTTATGGAGCTAATATTGGGGCAACAATGACCAACCTGTTAACTTCATTAGATGTTTATACCCTTGCCTGCTTAATGGCTATGATTGGGGTAGGAATGATCGTATTCTTAAAGAAACCAAAGCTTAACAATATTGGGATGATCATTGCTGGTTTAGGTATTTTATTTATTGGAATGAAACAGATGTCTACAGCTGTTGCTCCTGTAAAGGAAATGGAAAGCTTCACTAGCTTAATGTTGAAGTTCTCAAGTCCAATTCCTGGGGTATTATTTGGTACAGCCTTTGCCGGATTGATTCAGTCTTCTGGAGCTGCCATTGGTATCCTGCAGACCTTTGCTGAAACTGGAGCTATTAACTTAGCTGGTTCAGTTTATCTTGTTTTTGGTATGAATATCGGTACATGTATTACTGCTGCATTAGCTTCTGCTGGTGGAACAAAGGATGCAAAACGTACAGCAATGATGCACTTCTTATATAACGTAGTTGGTACAGTGATCTTCGTTATTATTATGATCATCTGTGGTTCTTTCATTACAAATACAATTGCCAATAATATTTCAGGAGTTAAAGGACAGATCGCTGCATTCAATATTATTTATAAAGTAAGTACAAGTATTTTATTCTTACCATTTGGTAAATATTTCGTTATTGCAGCTAAAAAGATCATTAAGGGTGATGATGATGAAGCTACAAAGAAACAGAATCGTTTATCAAATATCAACTTATCTACTTATAATTTAGGTAATATCTCTGTTGCTATCGCTTCTTTATCAAAGGAAATCGACTATATGATGTTATTAGTTATCCAGAATGTAACTGAAGGTTTTGAAGCCTTGATCAATCATGATAATTCTCATAAGGAAGAATTATATGCAAGAGAAGAAGAAATCAATCAATCTAGAGCAGATATCATGGAATATATGGAAAAAGTCAGTGCTCTTAAATTAAATCTTGAAGATTCTGAATTAATTATGTCATACTATAAGGTTACAAATGAACTTGAAAGACTTGGGGATTATGCAAGACACTTAATGAAATATGCTGAAAGTGAAAAGCCATTAAATCCAGAAGCAATTGAAGAAGTTCGTACATTATACTATGAATTATCTCAGGGATTTGTATTATTTGAAGGTAGTGATCAAAACAGAGACTCTGTAGATAAATTAAGAGCAAGAGAAGCTGAAGTTGATCATTTAATGGAGCAATTCCTTGAAAATCAGAATCAGCGTGTTAAGGCTGGTGTTACTACTCCATCAAGAATGGCTTTATATTCTAACGTATTAACAGATGTTCAAAGAATGTTTGATCATATGATGAAGGTTGTAATGGAAGCTACTAAGCATAACTATTCAGTTATCGCTCCAAAGAACTAATTAATCTACTTAAAAAGGATACAGAAATGTATCCTTTTATTTTAGTCTTTAATTTTAACCCCTACTGGGCAATGGTCTGATCCCATGATCTGGGTATAGATATAGGCATCCTCTAAACGATCCTTTAAAGAATCAGAAGCTAAGAAATAATCAATTCTCCATCCTGCATTCTTTTCTCTTGCTTTAAACATGTATGACCACCATGAGTAAACTCCTTCCTTATCTGGATAAAAGTAGCGCCACGTGTCAATAAAGCCACTATTTTGAAGAATTCGCATCTTTTCTCTTTCTTCATCAGTAAAGCCAGCATTTCTACGATTGCTCTTAGGATTCTTTAAATCGATCTCTTCTTTAGCGACATTCATATCTCCACATACGATCACTGGTTTATGAAATGAATGAAGGTATTCCTTAAAATCATCCTCCCATACCATACGATAATCCAGTCTTTCTAATTCACGTTTTGAATTAGGAGTATAAACAGTAACAAAGTAGAAATCATCAAACTCTAAGGCAATGATTCTTCCTTCCTGATCATGTTCTTCTTTTCCCATTCCATAGCTGACACTTAAAGGTTTGATCTTAGTATAGACAGCAGTTCCTGAATATCCTTTTTTAATAGCATCATTGAAATAAGAATAGTACCCATCAAACTCTAATTCGATCTGTCCCTTTTGAAGCTTAGTTTCCTGAATAGCAAAGATATCAGCGTTTACTTCATTAAAGAAGTCCTTAAAGCCTTTATTCACACAGGCTCTAAGACCATTTACATTCCATGATATAAAAAGCATTATTGTTCTTCCTTTAAGTATGTAATGACATCTAATAATGAATCCACAATACGGATTGGTTTATTAACATAATCTTCTCCTGGATATTTCATATCAGGTACACAGATTACATCAATATGTCCACTATAGGCAGCCTGTATTCCTGATTCACTATCTTCTAGGACTACTGCATCTTCTTCTTTAACCCCTAATTTCTTACATGCAGTTAAGAAGATTTCAGGATTAGGTTTACCATATAATACTTCATCCCCACAGATCGTATCATCAAAGTATTTCTCAATATCTGCTGCTTTTAAAATATTATTTGTACGATCTCTACCACTTGAGGTTGCAACGATTGTTTTATAGTTATTTTCCTTTAAGAACTTTAACAGTTCGATCAAACCTTTTTTAATTGGTACATTTTCAAGAATTCTACGATCAAGAATTTCATGAGAATCATCCCATACCTGTTCCATTGGGAAATCATCTCCAAACATTGTATAGAACTGTGAGATAATTCCACGATGAGTTCTTCCTAATAGGGTTTTATACTGATCAACAGAGAACTTATATCCCATTGGTTCCATTACTTCTAGGTAAGCTTTATAAGTAGCTACTTCACTGTCGATCATTAAACCATCCATATCAAATATTACTGCTTTTTTCATTTTTCTACCCTTCTTTCTTTTTTATATTATTACGATTCCTCGTTATAACCATTATAATCCTTTATTGAACTTAATTGATAGGCTTTTGTAACTTTTTGTTTACGATTGTATTCATCCAGTCCTATTGCCAGAGTATTCTTAACCTCCAGTTCGAATTCTCTTGAAGATATACGATAACCCCCACTACCTAGAACGATCACCTGTTCAAGATTATCGGAGGTTGCTACTCTGACACGGTATTGAGAGCTCATCTCATGAGTCGCTTTTTCAATATAGGAGTCGGCTGTCTGTGCTTCTTTTGTATAGACTACATGAATATTTCCTCTCTTTTCCTTGCTTCCCATCCCACCTTTAACACGATAGGCATCAAAGACAACGATCAGCAGACAGTTCTTATAGCCCTGATAAGAAGCCATATAGTCGATCAGCTTTTCTCTTGCTGCGTCAAAGCTTTCTTTAGCGATTTCATTTAGATCCTCCCATGCATGAATAACATTATATCCATCTACTAAAATACATTCAGGCTTTACTTCTATTGGATCTACCTGCACATGCACTCTTTCTGTTTTCATTTTATTAGGCAGCTTTCGTTCAATCTTTCCATAGGTTCTTGTAAAGATCTCTTCTAGCTCATCATCTAGATTCGCTGAGCTAGGATGATATTCTCTTTGTGGTTTAGCGTAGGTCTTTTCTTCTGTATGGAAATATTCCAGATGCATATGATTGACTACTTCATCCCATGGAATATACACGCCTGCCCCATGTGAACAGAAAATAGATCCTGCTGGATTTTCCACATCAGATGCATAGTCATAATTAAAGCTGTCGATTATATCCTGTATATCTTCACCACATTCTTCATATCCACTAAAGGTTGTATAAAGATGACCTTTTCCTTTGGTATAGGCTAAAACATCTTTATTATAATTGACCATCTGTTTAATAGGAGCTTTTCCCTTTAAAATTACACGGTCTTCTAACTGTTCAATTTCAAAGGTTCCCTTCATACTTTCGATATCAAAGATCGCCTTAGACATATTTTCACTTGGTACTGTTAATTCAAAGCTATAATAAGGTTCCAACAATATACAGTCACTTTGTAAAAGGCCCTGACGAACAGCTCTGTAGGTAGCCTGTCTAAAGTCTCCTCCTTCAGTATGCTTGATGTCTGATCTTCCCCCTAATAAAGTGATCTTAATATCGGTAATTGGTGAACCTGTTAAGATCCCTATATGTTCCTTTTCCTGTAGATGAGTCATAATTAAACGCTGGAAGTTTTTAGATAAAACCTCATCCTTGCATTTATTTACAAACTTTAATCCACTATCTCGAGGTAATGGTTCAAGTAACAGATGAACCTCTGCATAATGACGTAAAGGTTCATAATGTCCTACCCCTTCTACTGTATCTTTGATGGTTTCCTTGTAGATAATGCTTCCTTCATCAAAATCCACATCCATTTTAAAACGATCAAGTATAATATTCTTTAAGATCTCGATTTGAATAGCCCCCATCAGCTGGATCTTGATTTCTCCTGTGATCTTATCATAAGTTAAATGTAGCGTAGGATCTTCTTCCTCCAGTGCTTTAAGCTTATTCATTGCTTCAAAGGAATCTGTATCATCATTGATCACAATACGATAATTCATAAAAGAAGAAAGGATCGGAGCAGTATTGGTATTTTCATTTCCAAATACATCCCCTGGGATAAATTTAGTGATTCCCTTTAATACACAGACTTCTCCAGCTTTGATACTATCTACAGTTGTAAATTTTTCCCCTGCATAAAGACGGATCGCATCTACCTTTTCATCCTGCAGCTTATCCTTGACCTTCAATATACCCCCAGTAAGCTTAATATGGGTTAATTTATTGCCGTTTTCATCCCTGCTGATCTTATAGACGATTCCACTTAAAGAAGAAGGATATCTCTTTTGAGAAATATGCTCATCTAAGCCATCTAAGAAGGCTTCTACCCCTTCTAGCTTTAAAGCCGAGCCAAAGTAACATGGATAAACAAACTCGTCTCTAATCGCCTGATTGATCGTATTTACATCGATCTCATTTTTTTCCATATACTCATTGAGCATCATTTCATTAACCAAAGCTAAATTCTCATAAAGATCCTCAGAAGTAAAATCATAACAGTTTTCTGATAAATTCTTATGAAGATCCTCCATCAGTTCAGCCTTCTTTTCCTCTTCATCAAAACGGATCAGATCCATTTTATTAATAAAGATAAAAGTAGGAACATGATAATAATTCAATAATTCCCAGATCGTTTTAGTATGGGACTGTACCCCATCAGTAGCATTGATCACTAGAATAGCGTAATCTAAAATAGATAAGGTTCTTTCCATTTCACTAGAGAAATCCGAATGACCTGGTGTATCGATAAAGGTAAATTGAGTATTCTTCCATTCAAAAGATGCTAATTTAGAAAAAATCGTGATACCACGATTTCTTTCCTGTACGTCATAATCTAAAAAAGCATTCTGATTATCGACTCTTCCAAGTGATTTGATTTTTCCTGTAAGATAGAGCATAGCCTCTGACAAAGTTGTCTTCCCCGCATCAACATGCGCTAAAATTCCAATTACAGTTTTCTTCACTTGTCACTATCCCCTTCCATATCCTAATTTTTTAACTATACAGCCTATTACGATCACAAGTAGTGGAAGGGCAATGTAGATAGAATACATTGGATCACTGTATTGTAAAGCTAAATAGTAGAAATAATAGACACCCACTAAAGCTAAGATCAATAATCTGATCAGGGTAAATACAAAGTGGAATGCATAACTATTTTTCTTATGATTTTCAAATAAATAAGTACCAGCTATGATCAATACAAATAAACTGATTTCAAAATAAGCAATTGCATGACCATAGTACCATGTTAATAAATAAGTAAGTAAAGCAAGGGCAGCAATCATGATCATATTGATCATACTGACTGAAAGAATCTTTCCATCTCCCTTTTGATTGATCACTTTACTATCATAATGCCCAATCATATTTCCTAAAATAAAGATCACAGCATTTAAAGCAGTTAAAATATATGGATCCACTAAAGAGATCGACTGTTTTCCAAATAGATTAATAGCGATCGCTAAAACCATAAATAATGATAATCCCATAAAATAGCTTAAGCTAAATTGGATCACCTTATAATATCTTTGCATTGCCTTTGCAGCCTCTTCCATGGCAACAGTAATGGTTGTCAGAGTATGATCCTTTAAACAGATATTACCAAGAGAAGAAACAAATTCAGAGGTTTCCTGATGACTTGTAAGCTTAATAGAAGAAGTACTAATATTTCTTAATTCTTCTAAAGAACAGATCGAAACTGCAATATTCTTATAATTCTTGCTGGCAGCCTCTATAATTCTCTGCTTTTGAGCTCCATTTAATCCCACAAATACCTTATACATAGAAAAATTAGCTAATAATCTTCTTTCCGTCATAGTTTCAAGATTAGAAGCAACTAAAACCTGTGAAAAATCATCAATAATATGAGCATCCTTTGCTGTAATACCCGCAAGATCAGGACGTTCATCACTTAACATCATAACTTCTACTCCAGCATTCTTTAAACGTTCTACCTGTTCCTTAACATCATCCTTTAGTGGATGCATTAACCCAACTAAACCGATAAAGGTAAGATCCTTGACATTATTGATATCAGCAATATCTTCTTTTCTGACCTGGTAGGCAATACCCACAACTTCCTGTCCAAGATCCTTCATGGCAGCACACTGTCTACCAATTAATTCTCTTTCCTTAGCCCCAAAGAAAATATCCTTTCCTTCTGAATAAATAAATTTAGAAGCATCCAACAGGTCATCTACTGAACCAATACTATATAGGATATATCCCTTATCTGAAGTATAAATATTCGAAACAATATGTTTAAAATCTGGATGATCGCTACCCTTTACAATTGGCATATTCATACGCAATGCATCAATATCAAACTTTTTATCCTTCGCAAAATTAGCAAAAGCTAAAGTATAATCATCATTATGGTCCTTAGCATATAAGCCTAATCCTAAACCAATCAGATCCTGATCATCAGCAAAGGATTGAACAACTGCCTTATCCTCCTTTGTAAAGGACTCCTTCTGATCTAAGATCAATAGATCGATTTCACTTAATGAAAGAATATCAGCATTCTGGATGATCTCAATATCAGCCTTATTCAATTTTTTTAGATTGCGATAGATCGTACGATCACTTAATAATAAAGATGGATTTAAACTAGCTAAGGCATATAAAACAAAAACAGATTCAAAAGCATCAGCAAGATTTCCCATACTCATATCCATGGCAGGATATAATCCATAAAGTCCTATTCCTGCACCTATCAATAAAACAGCTAAAGAAGCAAGATGAATTGTTCTTTCAAACTTCTTAGCAGTAGAAATCGATTCACTTTGAATTGATGTACTTTTTCCTAAGATCGTATTTTTCCCAACATTCGTAACCTTGACCATAGCAGAACCAAATAAGACCTTTGATCCCAGATAAACAGGATCTCCTGCCTTTTTAGTGATATGTTTATTACGATAATTGAAAATTTCTTCATTTAATACTAACTGATCAGCCTGAAGAATTGTTCCATCTACTAAGATCATATCATTTTGAGTAACAAGAATTAAATCTCCAACTGCCAGATCATTGCTCTCCACTGTTTCTGCCTTTCCATCACGAAGAACCTTTGTAGGATTCTTTAAAAGATCTTCATAATCAATACTTCCCTGTTTTAAATAGTATAGATCTAATATTGCACGAATAACATATACTGCAAGTAAAACATAGGTATAATAGATAGAATAATCTTTATAATTAAATAGCATCCAGCTAATAGCAATTGCACATAATAATAAAAGCTGAGAGCTACTGAAAAAACCTTTTATAAATCTTTTTATAAAAGAAGGTCCTAATGGAATCTCAATTTGGTTGTTTCCATTTTGGTTTTTGCTTTTTTTGACTTCAGATACTGTAAGTCCCTTAGTTTGTTCAGCCATAGCACATTCCCCCCCTATCATATTTATTATACCAATTAAATAAAAAGAATAAAAGAAAAAAGTAGATAAGTTTAACCTTACCTACTTAATGTTTTTTTATAATTCTTCACCATTAGAAGCAATAACCTTTTTATACCAGTCAAATGAATCTTTCTTGCTTCTAGCTAATGTTCCGTTACCTTCATTATCACGATCAACATAGATAAATCCATAACGTTTCTTCATTTCACCTGTAGTGAATGATACACAGTCGATACATCCCCAAGGAGTATATCCCATTAATTCTACACCATCTTCTTCAACAGCTTTCTTCATTTCTTTAATATGAGCTCCAAGATAGTCAATACGATATGGGTCATGACAAGAACCGTCTTCTTCTTTAACGTCAATTGCTCCAAATCCATTTTCTACGATAAATAATGGTTTTTCATATCTTTCATACATAGTATTTAATGCATATCTTAAACCTTGAGGGTCAATAGCCCAACCCCAATCAGATTCTTTAATAAATGGGTTTTTGATTGTATGGATATTTCCACCACTCATTGCATCAAAGTTAGGATCTTCATAATCAGATTTAACTGTATTAGTCATATAATAAGAGAATCCGATATAATCTACGCATCCTTCACTTAATGCTTTTGCATCTTCTTCTGTAAAGTCAAGGTTGAAACCTTTTCTTTCAAACATCTTTAAAGCATATTTTGGTAAATGACCTCTACATTGTGTATCACAGAAGAACCATTTATCATGCATTCTTTCTACTGAAAGTACCATATCAGAAGGATTACATGAATATGGATAAATTGGAACCATAGCGATCATATTTCCAATTAAGAAATCAGGATTGATTTCATGACCGATCTTAACAGCTTTAGCTGAAGCAATCAGTTCATAGATTCCACACTGATACATAGCTTCTTCTGGGTTTGGATAATTTCCAAAATGAGCTCCAGAGTTTGTCCAACCAAAGATATCAGCATGATAGTTCATCTGGTTATTGATTTCATTGAAAGTCATCCAGTATTTTACTTTATTCTTATAACGTTTAAAGCATACTGTAGCAAATTTAGTAAAGAAATCAATTGTCTTACGGTTCATAAATCCACCGTATTCCTTAGCTAAATGATAAGGCATTTCAAAGTGTGATAAAGTGATTACTGGTTCAATACCATATTTTAATAATTCATCAAATACATCATCATAGAACTGTAAACCTTCTTCATCAGGCTGTTCTTCATCTCCTAAAGGGAAGATACGAGTCCATGCAATTGAAGTTCTGAAGCATTTAAATCCCATTTCCCCTAATAATGCGATATCTTCTTTATAATGTCCATAGAAGTCAATTCCAACATGGTTTGGATAATATTTTCCTTCTTCTACTCCATCAGTAATTACACGAGGTACACCATGTGCACCAGCAGTCATAACATCAGCAACGCTTAGTCCCTTAGAACTATTTAATACTCCACCTTCAAACTGGTGTGCAGCTAAAGCTCCACCCCATAAAAAGTCTTTTGGTAATGCCATTTTATATTCCTCCATTCATATTCCATTTGGTTATATTATACCAAACTTATGAAACCGTTTCAATAAAAAATGACTAGGATTCCTTAATCATTTTCAGATACAGCTCAATTAGATTTTGAAGATCATTTCCATAGACACTCACATAACGCCATGATTTGTGCTGATCCAAATGTACTATGATCAGACGATTGCGTTTTAGTTCAAGATGATCAATATCATTTAAATCAATGGGTTCCTGTTTATGAGAAGTAAAGAATTCACTATAGATCCTTTTTTCACTGACAATAAACCCCTGTTCATAATTACCTAATACAGAAGTATCCATATAGCCTAGGATCTCTTCTTGAATTTGGTAGATTTCCTTTATTTTATTTTTCTGTTCATTATCTGTCAGCTTAAAGCAATAGCCTCCATCATCAAGATAGGTAAGAATAGAAAGCTGAATAGCCTGTTTTTTTTCTAGCTTTAAAGTCATCTTCTCTTCCTGTTTAAGAACACATAATAAATTGTAGACCTCTTTATAGAAGGTACCTCCTTCATAATCCCTTTGACCCCCATTATGATAGTATATATGGATCATTCCCTTATTTAAGGATACCTCTTTTATATCAAAGATAAAGATGGGAGAAATCTCATCTCCATAGATAAAAAGATCCGTAACTAAATAACCTCTAGGAAGTAAATCGATCTTCAATAAAGAAGTTGACATATAAGCTAATATATTTCCCTTAAAATGTCTGCCAAAGGTACGACTGGCTACAGTCACAAATTCATTATTTCCATCATCTAATTGAAAATGATATGGATAATCTTCCTTTTTATAAATTTCAATTGCGTTTTTCATGATCTCTTTATTGATGAGCATTCTTATCACTTCCTTTATATAAATAATAATTCTTGGACAATAAAAAAGCAAGCGATTAATATTCGCTTACTTTTACTCTATTTTTCATAAAATAGATCACTACAGTAGAAACAACGATCACCATACCAATAGAGGTCAAGATTCTCGCAAATAATAACATATAGCTTAAAGATAAGCTATCCTGCAGGATCCCGCCAATTACATTTCCTAAGGTAGAACCAAAACCAGTAGTCATCATTGTGATCATAGATTGTCCCATCATCTGATCTGACTGTTTTAAATGTGATTGAACATAATAGGTAATAACTGCTAAGAATAAACCATAAGAGATCGACTGGAAAACACATCCAAATACCAGAATACCAAGATTAGGAGCTAAAGAAATCAAAAAGTTTCTTGCGATATAGGCAATAGAGGCAAAGGCTAACAGCTGTTCAGATTTAAATCTTCTTAACAAATAAGGGGTAATAGCCATGATTGGCATTTCACTGGCAGCCATACAGAAAACTGCAATTCCATAAAAGTTAGTAGATCCACCTAGGCTTTTTACGATATTGATCAAATATGTACCTAAAGCACTTGAACCACCAACACAAAAACCAAAGCCTAATAGAATTAGAAAATAAACTGGATAATATTTCATAATTGAAAAAGCAGAAGCTCCATCCTTTTTCTTTTCCTTCTTGGTATTTTCAGATGTTTTCACATCAGGTAAGCTTAATAAAATACCAAAGAATAAAACGCTAAACAAAGCAAATACATAAAAAATAATGCTTGGATTAGTTAAGGTAATTAATTGTCCTAATACAACAGCTGAAATAGCATAGGATACAGATCCCATTCCTCTAGATAAACCAAAGTTCAGCTCTTCTCCTGCACTGATATAATCCATTGCCAAGGTTGATAGAAAAGGAACACAGGAAATATTTAGAATATAAAGAACAATATATAATACCATAGTTACAATTGTAGGTAATGGTAAAATAGCCATGCAGGCAAAGGATACAGCCTGAACAATATATAAAGTAATTATAAGCTTTTTAATAGTCAATCCTTTAATTTTCTCAAAGACCCCTGAGATCAATGGAGAAGCAAATAATGATCCTAAGCATCCTCCTCCACTGACAATTCCAATTAGAGAATTAGATAACCCTCTATATTGAAGAAAGACTGCTACATAGCCAAAAATACAGCAGGATGTGATCCAGAAAAAGAAATGCAGCAGATTATATTTCATTTGTAAATTTTTCATACTATAACCCTCCTATATTTGTATTATACTCTCTTCAAAAAAAGGAATTTGTTATTTTTAAAAACAGAAAAATTAATTCTATTTGACCTTTTTGATTTTCATATTATATATGAAAAGAAGCATAAAGATCAATTACTCTATCCATTATAAATAGATTTCTTCTATCATTTCGATCTATGAATGATCTGAATAAAAAAGGGGTATAGAATTTTAAATCCTATACTCCATTATATTAGAAATGAATAGCACATCCATCTTCTCCACATGCACCCATAACATTTTCACTCTGATACTGAGGGTCCAGCAGGATCTTCTTGAATGCTTCTACACTGTAGGCTTCTACATTTACTTCCTGATGATTGATATAGATTCTAGGAACACTGTTTACCTGTAAGGTTTCTTTAGAATACTTTACCTGTGAATCTACATTACTTGAATAGCGATGATCAGACATAACGGCTTTAAATTTTACCACATCTAAATCAAGCTCCTGAATAATCTTTGTTAATACTTCAATATCCCCAATATCCTGCTGTTTGGTGAAATAGGCTTCATAAACTAAATCACTATACTCTTCTTCCTTGCCATAATTCATAGCAAAGAAATAACCTTCAAAAGCATAATGAGTGTAAGGTCTAGGAATCACACAAGGTGGAATATGCACATCTAAACCTAATTCCTTTACAGGTTCATCTAATACCTTATAATGTTCTCTTCTTACAGGATCACTATAGGTATCTACTCTATCCCTATTCATTGGTGTTAATTCATAGGGCTGAGTCATGATCATGGCATCGATTTCTAACTCTTGAATTGCCTTTTTTAAAGCTGTTTTAGCGACAATACAATAGGGACATACATAATCTGTTACAAATAAAATATCTAACATACTTTTCTCCTAGTATTTCTTTTTAATGGCATCGATCAATTCCTTTTGAGCTTTAACCATTTCATTCTGTGATTTTTTATTTTCTACGATACTGATAATAGGCAAAGCTACTGCACTAGCAGCAATCACCGCTAAAAAAGCCATTGATAAAGTATCGTTAATTAATTTCATTTTATTCATATTCTTCCCTCTACAACATGCTTAGAACTTCATCAACAGAAGGCATATCCATAATATTTTTTGCGTAATGTACATAGCTTACTGTACCATCTTCTTCTACGATAAACATCGCAGGAAGCTGCTGTTCATTTCCTTCATAGTCTCCATGCTTAAAGCCTAAAGCTCCAGCTTTACCACCTTTTTCCTGTAAATCAGCTAAACGATCTCCAACTAATGCTTCCATAGAGTCTGCTGCTTCAATACTTAATTCATTATAGATCTTCATTTCTGGATCAGTAATAATTTCAAAAGGCAGATCAATATCCTTTAGATCAGCTTGAATATGTGCCTGATCAGATTGCATAACTACAAATACCTGAGCACCCTTTGCTTTAAATTCATCATATCTTTGTTGAATACAATGTACATCAAAACGACATACTGTACATCCAATATAACGTAATACCCAGAATACTGTTTTTCCTTTTAGAATATCCTTTACATATAAGTCATTACGATACCCTGTATTAAATTTAAAATTAGGCATCTTTTGACCGATTTCAATTTTAGCCATCTTTTTTCCCCCTTTTGTTTATTATAATCTATCCACCTGTAAAAAACAAACAAAATGGTTATTCCCATTTATCTTTTGTAATTGAAAACTAAGCAAAGTTGTGCTATACTTTTCGAGGTAATAAAAAAACAGAGCATTTGCTCTGTTAGTATCAATGGCTGGGATAGTAGGATTCGAACCTACGCATGTCGGGGTCAGAGTCCGAGGCCTTACCACTTGGCTATATCCCAATGACAAATACTATTATACACCAATTTTTTGATTTGTAAAGGAGAAATTTTATGGTAAAGACACGTTTTGCACCAAGTCCTACTGGATATATGCATATTGGAAACTTAAGAACTGCTTTATACAGTTATATTATCACTAAACACTTAGGTGGAACTTTCATGTTAAGAATCGAAGATACTGACCAGAATCGAGAAGTTGAAGGTGCAGTAGATATGATCTATAAGGTAATCAATGAAACAGGATTACTTTATGATGAAGGACCAGATAAACCAGGTGACTGTGGACCTTATATTCAATCTCAAAGATTACCAATTTATAAGGAATATGCGCATAAGCTAGTTCAATTAGGGGGAGCACACTACTGCTTCTGTCAAAAGAATGAAGAAGAAGAAAACGATGAAGAAAATACTTTTGGGCATGTAGATCCATGTAGATTCTTATCTTTAGAAGAAGCTGCAAAAAGAGTTGAAGCTGGTGAACCATATGTAATCAGACAGACTGTTCCTACTGAAGGAGTTACTGGTTTTGATGATGAAGTTTATGGACATATCGATGCTGAAAATGCTTCATTAGATGAAGGGGTATTATTAAAATCTGATGGTTACCCTACTTATAACTTTGCAAATGTTGTAGATGACCATTTAATGGGAATTACACATGTTATTAGAGGAAATGAATATTTATCCTCTACTCCAAAGTATAACCTGATGTACAAGGCATTTGGTTGGGAACCTCCAGTATATATTCATTGTCCACCAGTTATGAAGGATGAAACTCATAAATTATCTAAACGTAATGGGGATGCTTCTTATCAGGATCTTGTAGCTAAAGGATATTTAAAAGAAGCAATCTTAAATTATATCGCTTTACTTGGATGGTCACCAGAAGGAGAAGAAGAAATCTTCTCATTACAGGATCTGGTAGAAAAATTCTCAGTAGATCGTATTCAAAAATCAGGAGCAATCTTTGATATTAATAAATTAAGATGGATGAACTCAGTTTATTTAAGAGCAATGTCTCCTGAAGAATATCATGAACTATTAAAACCATACTATGCTGAGTTAATCACAAGACCAGTTGATCATTTAGAAGTATTATCTAAAGCTATTCAGCCTCGTCTTGAAATTTTATCTGAATTAAATACATTTGTTGATTTTATCAATGAACCATTACCATTTGATGCTGAATTATATAAACATAAGAAAATGAAAACTAATCCATATAATTCATTAGATGCATTAAAGTGGATGATCCCTGCTATTGAAGCCTTTGATCACTTTGAAGATCAGGATGCTTTTGTAGATATCTTTGTAAAGACTGCTAAGGAACATGAAGTAAAGAATGGTAGAGTAATGTATCCATGTACAGTTGCATTATCAAATAAGAAATCTACTCCAGGTGGAATCACTGAAATTGCTTTAGTATTAGGTAAAGAAGAAACATTAAGAAGATTACATCAGGCTGTGACAGATCTTGAAGCATATGTAGCAGCTAATCCTCAGGCTTAATCGATCAGAAGAATAATCTTTGCATTATTCTTCTTTTTTCTTTACAATGATGATGAGGTGAATTGTATGGATTTTGATAAGTCAGTAAATAGAAGAAATACAGGATGCATAAAATGGGATACAGTAGAAGAGGATGTTCTTCCCTTTGGAATTGCTGATATGGATTTTGAATTACCTAGAGAGGTAAAAGAAGAAATCAAGAAAAGAATTGAGGAAACAGTTGTGGGCTATACTTTTCCTGATCAAAGGATCTATAATGCGATTATCAAGCGTTTTAAAAGAGCTTATCATGTGGAGGTTAAAAAGGAATGGATCATGTTGATTTCTGGTATTGTTCCTGCTTTTAAAGTAATAGGAAATATGTCCAAGGAGCTTATGATCAATATTCCTAACTATAATATGCTTCTAGATGATTTAAATGCTACCACTAAAGTATTGGAGTCACCATTAGTTTTTGATGGAATAAGATATAAAATGAACTTTGAAGAGATGGAACAAATGATCACTGATCAAACAGATACCTTCTTCTTAGTTAATCCAAATAATCCAGTAGGAAAGGTCTATTCCAAGGAAGAATTAATTGAGTTAAGTGAATTTAGCAGGAAGCATGGATTACTGATGGTTTGTGATGAAGCTCATTGTGATATTGTTTTTGAGGGCTCTCATACGCCTTTATGGTCTGTTGATGATTATACAAGGGAGCATTCTATAACCCTGTATTCAACAGGTAAATCTTACAATATGGCAGGTTTACCCTTTGCCTTTATGATCATTCCTAATGAGAAGATCAGAGAACAGATGAATCGTAAGATAGGAGCACCTAATCAATTATTTACAGCTGCAGCAGTAGCAGCCTATAATCATTGTGATTATTGGTTAAATGAATGTATGAACTATTTAAGTGATAATAAGGACTATATGGAAAATACCTTAGCCACTTATTTTCCAAAAGCTAAAGTAGCTCCCTTAGAAGGAACCTATTTAATGTGGGTAGATTTTACAGCCTACTTTGAGGATCCTTATCAGGAAATACTAGAAAAAGCAAAGGTTAAATTCAATGCAGGTACAAGCTATCATGGCGGAAAATATGTAAGAATCAATATTGCTACTCAAAAAGCAAACCTGATAGAAGCGATGGAAAGAATCAAAAAGATAGTCTAGTAAACTAGATTATTTTTAATTGACAAGCTATTTTAAAGTGTTAATATTAGGACAGAAAAGGAGGATAAAAACATGAATATATTATTGAACATTAATAACTTTAGTGAAGAATTTGCTTACGATACTTTAAAAGATATTATACAGCCATATATGAACGTATTGATCATTCCTTTTTCATATCATGAAGACTGGATCAACTCATGTGAAGAGTTTGATGCCCATTATAGTAAAGGGAAAGATGAATTTGAAGATATCGCAAAAGAATTCGTAAACTACGGTATTAAAAGAAGAAACATTCAGGTATTACATTACTATAAGGATTCAAGAAAAACGATCCGAAGAAAATTCCATTTTGCTGACATTATCTTTTTAACTGGTGGTTACCCAGATCGATTCTTATATCGTATTGATCAACTGAACATTCGTAAGATGATTCAAAACTTTAAAGGAATCGTAATGGGAACAAGTGCAGGAGCTATGATTCAATTTGATGAATATCATGTTACCCCAGAAGAAGAAGGACAGGACTATGAATATCATGAAGGTCTTGGCTTATTATCTGGCTTTGATATTGAAGTACATTATGAAGATTCTTTTATGCATCTTGCCAGTCTGGTAACAGATTTAAAGCTGCACGGTAAACCAATTTTTGTATTACCAAACTATGGAGGAATGGTTGTTGATGGTGATGACTATGTCCTGCTTGGGGATGCCTTTGAAATTGGAGAAGAGCATATAGAAGCAATACAGGAAGAACTTGATTCATTGGTAAATGAAAACAGCGAGGATTAACTCGCTGTTTTTTCTTACTTGTTTTCTGTTAATACTTTCTGGAATCCATCAATTAATTCTTCTCTTTGTTGGAAATAATTGATCATCATGGCATTCTTTGCTCTCATTAGAGTAGCATTTGCTTTTGTATTAGCAGCTTCTGTACCTTTTGTTAAGATATCCATAACTTCATCTAAATGCTGTTCATAGTAAGCTCTCTTTTCTCTGATTGGAGTTAACATATCTTCTAATACTTTGATCAAGAATTTTTTGATCTTTACATCCCCTAATCCACCACGCTGGTAGTGAGCCTTTAATTCATCAAGAGAAGCATATTCTGGTAAGTATTTAGCGAAATGTTCTGGAGTAGAGAAGGCATCTAAATAAGTAAATACTGTATTTCCTTCAATATGACCAGGATCTTCAATTTTTAAATGAGTTGGGTCAGTATACATTGACATAACTTTTTTCTTTACTTCCTTAGGTGTATCTGATAAATAGATACAGTTACCTAATGATTTAGACATCTTAGCTTTACCATCAGTTCCTGGTAAACGAAGACATGCTTCATTTTCTGGTAACATGATCTTAGGTTCAACTAATACATCTCCATAAATACGATTAAATGAATGTACGATTTCCTTTGTCTGTTCAAGCATTGGCATCTGATCTTCCCCTACTGGTACGATCGTAGCATCAAAGGCAGTAATATCTGCAGCCTGAGATACTGGATAGTTTAGGAATCCTACTGGGATTGAGTTTTCAAAGTTTCTTAATTTGATCTCTGTTTTAACAGTTGGATTTCTCTGTAATCTTGCTACAGTTACTAAGTTCATATAGTAAGCTGTAAATTCAAATAAAGCTGGGATCTGAGATTGAATAAAGATATTAGTTTTAGAAGGATCGATTCCTACTGATAAATAGTCAATTGCTACCTGCATAATATTTCTTCTTACTTTATCTAGATCTTCTGCATTGTCTGTTAAAGCCTGAGAATCAGCGATCATAATATAGATTTCATCAAATTGTCCTGATTCCTGTAATTCTACTCTTCTTTTTAATGAACCAACATAATGTCCTAAATGTAATCTTCCTGTTGGTCTATCTCCTGTTAAAATAATGTTTGGCATAATCTTTCTCCTCTTTTTCTAAAATTTGAACATATAAAAAATAAAAAATGCCATGTCGATAGACATAGCATAATTATACTAAGTTTGCCACTATACGTTCACCATCATGAATGCTTCCGTGTAACGCTGGAAGTTTGCGTCTTGGCTACTGTTATTTCACCTTGCTTCTCCTTGAGTCCATTCCTAATGTTTAGAATACTTTTTCACACCATCCAAAAGCTCTCTTAAATTCCTTTCAATAGTACTACTCTCAAATCCTTGAATTTATTATAGTATACAATTTTTAATTTCTTTTTTCAATACTTTTCCATAATTCTTTTTATTCTTGAATAGATTGGATAAATTCAATGATTTTATCTTTACAGCTTGTTACCTCTTCACAATATAGATCATAGCTGTAGGCTACCTTATTTCCTGTTATTTCTTCTATATCCTCAATACATCCGTTAATACTTCCTCCTCCATTTGTCACAATAACTGCTAGCTTAGTAGAAGAAAAATCGTTCGTTTTCAGATAGGTTTCTACAGGTCCTGGCAGCGTAGACCACCATAGGGGAATAACGAGGATCACCAGGGAGGAATCACTGGTATTGATAGGTTCAATAGCTGGAGAAGTACCTATTTCTTTTTTAGCTTCTGTGCATGTCTTTGAATAGCTGGATGAATATGTAAATTCACTTTGAATCATAACAAGCCTTGAAGAAGTGATGTTTTGGACTATTGTGGCGATATATTCACTTGTTCCTAATACTTGATCCCCTTCTTGTAAAAGACTGGCTGTAGAGGTTAAATCAACGTTTTCATCAAAGCTGGTATTATTTCTTCTTGTAAAACAGACGATCGTTGTATCCTTTAATTCTATAGAAGGTAAGGTATCTCTGATCAAAGGATCTACTATAATAGTCTTAAAATGTCGATTTAAATAAGGGATCCCATATAAGCCAGCACATGCTATTGCTATTGATAAAACAATAGATAGGATCTGTTTCTTTCTTCCCTTCAGCTTACTAAAAACATACTTACTGATATGTAAGGTCAATAAAAATAAAAATGAACAGCTTAAATAATAATGTAGATCATACGAGAATATACTTATTGAAAAATCAGGAAAGAGATCTCTTGATATACTTATCCCACTGAACATTATTCCTATTAAATTGATGATCAATAATTCATTCAACAAGTTGCATTTAGTTTTACGATAATAGTAGTGATGGATCCCCATCGCTATGATCACTATGATCCCCATGATCTCATGAGCTAAATTAGGAGTAAAAACCTTAGCCATTTCAAAGAGTATCAAGATGATCATAATACTATAAATTATTCTCTTTTTATATTTCATAAGTATTTTACCATATAGATTTCACTCTGATATCTTCCATCTAATAACAGATATGCCCTTTCTAATTCTCCATATTGTATAAATCCTAAGGATTCATATAAATGTATCGCTCTTGTATTTTCCTTCATGCAGCTTAATGTAATCATTTCATAGCCTTCTTCTTTTGCTTTTTGAATTCCTGCTTCCATCAGTTTTCTTCCTATTCCCTGATTGCAGTACTTCTCTAATATTTTAATTCCCAGTTCTACCTTATGTCTTGCTTTTTTGCGTGGAGAAGAGCGATGCAGCTGTAAAGCTCCTACAACATGTCCCTCCTCTATATCAACTAACATATAAAAATTTTTTTCCTGCATAGCATAAAGGATCTCTACTTCATTTTCTTCTATAGTTCCATTATATTCTCCAGCTACTCTACTTAAGAATTCACTTTCCTCAGCTGTCTGTTTCGTAAGATACCACAGATCATAGGCATCCTCTTTTTTTACCTTTCTAATCATAAATATTCCCCCAAATAAAAATTGAATATCTTATTTATTTTATATATAATAACATAGAGGTGACCACAAATGAAAGTAATAGTTTTATTTAAAAATGGATATGAAGAAATAGAAGCATTAGCTCCTGTAGATGTCTTTAGAAGAGCCAATATTCCTTGTGATCTTGTAGGAATGGATAGTATTGAAGTTACAAGCTCACATGGTATTACAGTAAAAATGGATAAAGTATTTGATGAAGCATGCCTGGATGCTGATATGGTAGTTTTACCAGGAGGATTACCTGGGGCAACTAATTTAAGAGATGATGATCGTGTGATCGATCTATTAAAGAAATTCAATGAACAGGGAAAATGGATCTCAGCTATCTGTGCTGGACCAATCTCTTTAGAAAAAGCTGGAGTTATTAAGGGTAAGGTATTTACATGCTCTCCTGGATTTGAAACTCAGATTCCTTCAGGAATCTATCAGGAAGCCTTAGTTCAAAAGGATGGTAATATTATTACTGGTAAAGGTCCTTTAGCAGCTTTCCCATTTGCCTATACTTTAGCTGAAGCCTTAGGAGCAGACGTAAGTAATCTTAAACAGGGAATGCAATATAACTATTTAAAAAATCATAATGAAGAACTATAAAAGGAGAGCGAGCTCTCCTTTTTTTAAGCATTGATCATAGTTGTTAATTCTTGCATTGCAATGATTTCTGCATTTACGCTTTCATTTAAATAGCTTAGCTGTTCATTTTCAGCATTCTGATATACAGTGATTGCATAGCTGTAATCTGGTACTTCACTTTCCATCTGCTCAAAGATTGAATAAAGAGCTGGATAAGTAGTAGAGAATTTAAATCCTCGATCAGTAGCCCATAGCATATTTCCTTCGTTATATTCCTGAAGCAGTCTGCAATGAGCCATTTCATTGGTTTTTTCAGAGAAATTATAATATCCATATTCTGAACCACCATTTAGCTGCCATGCTACATCTAAGGCTCCTGTACCTTCCTCATTTGATACGATACCTTCCTGTAAATCAGCAATAATTAAGTCATAAAGCACTACATTTTCCATATATTCAGCGTGTTTTGTAGTAATGGTTGAAGATAATTCAATTCCTACAAAATGATCCTGGATATATTTAAAATAAGAAAGTAATTGTTTATTTAAAGCTACTCCTTCTTGTCTGATCGATGTTGTATCTTCATTGTTTGCAGCAGCTTCTTCATATCTTGTATTGATATCAGTGATTTTTTCATTTAAGCTATTAGCAGCTTCTTCTAAGGCATCTAAGGCTTCGTTATAAGCATTTAAATCTATATTAGCTTTGTTAAATACTTCTTCATCTACACATTCTCTAAGATCATCCACTGTAGCTGTAAGATCTAACTGTATAGCTGGCATCTGATCCAGGTAAATAGCTAAGGCACCATAGGTGTTAATATTTGTATTCATTACTGCACTTGAATAAGTAGATTCATCATCAGCCTGAGAATGATATCTTTGCTGGATCCATCCTTCTTCTCCATCCTGTGTTCCTGGGATATTGATAAAGTATGGTACTCCAGCCCATCTATAGGATACACCATCTTCCATCGTATTTGAATCTACAGATTCATCTGAAAAACCATCGGCATAAACATTATCAGTTGAGTCAACTAATAATCCACTTTCATCTACAAAATCTTCAACTAAAGAAGCATATTCTGGTACACAGCTGATATAGCCTGTATCTATTCCATCATCAAATGCAGATAATTCAAAGTTGATCATCGCAATCGTCTTTTCTGCCCATTCTGGGTGAGCTTCAGTGATCATTTTCCATGCTCCTGCTGTCCAGTCAAATTCAGTTCCTGATGATCCCCATTCTTCTGAACCATGAGCAATAAACAGAATATCATTTTCTGGTTCATAGCCACTATCGATCATGGCTTTAGCGATTCCTAAAACTGTACCAATAGCAGATGAATCATCCTGTACAGCTTTAAAATATAGGTCATAATGACCAGAAACAATGATCTGCTGATCAGATGATTTTCCCTTTAGTTTACCTACTACATTGTAGCTTGTTCCTTCATCATCATATAAGGTACTATCGATATCTAAGTTACATTCATCATTTCCATCTTCAATAGCTGCAATGATCTGATTAGCCTGGTTATGAGAGATACAGACTGTTGGCAGCAGGTCTTCACAGCATACATCCTGGATATTATAGATATCATCAGAATAAGTTCCATATCCACCAATATCATAGGTTACGATTGCAATAGCTCCATGGTTATAGGCTTCAGACATATATTGATCGATCCAAGCTTCATTCCATTGATCAACCCCTACAAGAGCAATCTTACCATTTACATCAATACCTTCATAATCAGAAGCAAAACCAGTCCCACAATCTACAATAGTTGCAACGATTTCTCCATTTGTACCACTTTGGGCATAGGATGCAGGCATCATACTGATATTTGTATTAGAAATAGTTAAGGATGCATCTTTAAATTCCCATCCATCTACAGTTACTGGAACCTTTTCTACTTCTAAACCTATTTCTTCCATTACCTCTGAAAGATAATCAGCTGCTTTATGTTCAGCTTCACTTCCTGCTGTTCTAAAACCAAGATCATTAGATAGATAGGTTTCATCAGTTGCTAATGTTAAGGTTAATTCATGAGAGAATTGTTCATCTACAGCATTTACATAGTTTTCTACCATATCTGCCATCGATAGAGATGATTCAACCTTAATAGTTGTTCTTGTTGTCTGTTTCTTGCTGCATCCTGCCATACCTAAAGCTAAGATAAATGCAAGAAAACCTTTTAAAATCTTTTTCATTTCCCTTCTCCTTCACAAAAAAATGT